>RCUH01000698.1_pt1 | contig 31099 bp, 36 predicted proteins | sample 2166191 | NCBI WGS metagenome assembly RCUH01 (sample SAMN09932848, study PRJNA488358) | compost metagenome | feature: garden; material: soil; isolation source: compost soil in an enriched community after 214 h of incubation | place: Germany: Experimental Botanical Garden Goettingen | collected...
CATTGAAACATCTGCAAAATCTGAAACTTCCGAACCAGATTGTCCGATACCCGAAGTTTCTAAAATGATAACATCTGTATGAGCCAATTTCAACACATTTAAAGCTGAATGAATGAACGGCGAAACAGAAACGTTGTTCTCTCTCGTCGCCATCGAACGCATATAAACTCTCGGATCATTGATTGCGTTCATACGGATTCTGTCTCCAAGAAGTGCACCTCCCGTTTTCTTTTTCGAAGGGTCAATAGAGATAATGGCAATTTTTTTATCTGTGTTTGAACGTAAGAAACGTCTTACCAATTCATCTGTCAAAGATGATTTTCCGGCTCCACCTGTACCTGTGATTCCGATGATTGGGATATTTAAATCTTTTGATTTTTCGTCAATGGCTTTTACCAAATCCGGTTTTTCTTCTGAGAAGTTTTCAACCGCAGAGATGATTTTAGCAATACTTGTAGAATTTTCGAAACTAATTGAATCTAAATCTTCCGCAGTAACTTCTTTTCCTGTTGCGAAATCTGATTTTTTCACCAAATCATCGATCATTCCCTGTAAACCAAGCTCACGACCGTCGTCTGGAGAATAAATTCTGTCGATTCCATAAGACATGATGTCTTCAATTTCTTCTGGCAGAATTACACCGCCACCGCCACCAAAAATCTTGATTTGCGAAGCGTTTTTTTCTCTTAAAAGGTCGTAGATGTATTTAAAATATTCGTTGTGACCTCCTTGATAAGATGTTAAAGCAATTGCGTTGGCGTCTTCCTGAATTGCTGTATTGACCACTTCTTCAGCAGATTTGTCGTGACCAAGGTGAATGACTTCGCATCCTGTTCCTTGAATGACACGGCGCATAATATTGATCGCCGCATCATGCCCGTCGAATAACGAAGCTGCGGTTACAATTCTTACTTTGTTTGTTGGAGTATATTTTTGGGTTTCCATTTTCTATTATCGATTGTTTCCAAAGATAATATTTTTTGGGAAATGGCAATGGGGAGGGAAGATGGATGTTTAGAAGATGGTAAAATTTGTGCTAAGCGTGTTTGGATGACAAACCCATAGCCCCGATTGCAACGAATACCCCACAGCTAGCGATGGGAAATGCGGTGGCGCGAGGAGTAGCAGTGGAAAGCGGGAATAAGCTCCTAAAAAATTATTGTTTGATGAATTTGAAGTTCTTGATTCCAACATTTGTTTTTACGGATAATAAATAAACGCCTGATGGAAGTTTGGAAACGTTGATTCTCTGTTTGCTGTCGGATAACATTTGCTTGCCACTCAAATCGAAAATCAACACTTTTTCTATGTTGTGTTTCAAGTTGATGATGTTGATGTAATCTGAAGCGGGATTTGGATAAATACTGAGATCTCGAAGATCCGAAGTTCCTAAAGTTCCCAATGCATCGCCTAATGTGATTGGCTCGCGAAACATTGATAAATCGAAGGAAATGTTACCATTCAAGATTAAACGACTGTAAGCTTCTGCTGTGTAAACGGCGAAATCTGTTTCTTCCACACTATTGAAATTGAGATTTTCTGTTGTTGGACTCAGTTTTTGATCTAGGTTTTTGTACCAAGTGAAGGCGTAATCTCCGCTAAGCGACTGGTCTAGTGTTGCTGGCTGGCCAACGACTGCTAAAACAGTTTTCATAGCATCGTATCGCTGAGGCGAGTAGTTGAAATCTGTCTGCTCGGAAAAATCTGTGATGTAATTTGAAAGCGAGTTTTTCGAAAAACGGTTGTTGCTAAGGTGTGTAATCGCAGGCAATTGATCCGGAAGATCGCCAGTAAGTTGATTGCTATTTAGGTTTAGCATCATCAATCTTGACATCCCTAATAAAACCGATGGAAAACCGCCGGAAATTTGATTGTTGTTTAGGAACAATTGCTGAAGGCTAGATAGTGAACTAAGTGTTGCGATGCCACCGGTGATTTGGTTTCTACCAAGATTTAGCGTTTGTAGCTTTGTAAGTTGCGGAAGTTGTGCCGGAATCTGAGCCAACTGATTGCTTTCCAAAGAAAGCCATTGGAGGTTTACTAGATTGGTAAGTCCGGTAAGTGTTTGCTCTGTAAGATTATTGTTGCTAAGATTTAGGCTTAGAATCTGTGTGCGTTGCGAAACCTGAGTTGGAATTTGTGCCAAGCCATTTCCGGAAAGAGAAAGTGTTTTCAGGTTTGTAAGTCCGGCAATGTTTCCGTATCCGTTTGTAGCAATTGGATTGTTGTCTAAAACTAAAGTCTCAAGATTTGTGAACGTTGCAACTTTTGCAGGAACAATGGTCAAAGCTAGATCGCCGATGTTTAGAACTTTTATATTATTGAAGCTTTGAAGCATTCCGTTGACATCAGAAATTGTAAATTGATTACCGCCTAAGCCAAGATCTTCCAGATTGACAAGCCCGGCCAAAGCTGTGTTGGGATTGCCAATCAATCGGTTGTTGCTGACATCCAATCTTACCAATGAACTAAGAGACGACAAACCCATTGCAACCTCGCCAGTCAGTTTGTTGTTGCTGAGGTCTAATTTGGTAAGTCTTGTGAGCGAAGAAATGTAGGTCGGGAAATAACCGCTCAGTGCATTACCAGAAAGGTTGAGCTCTGACACCACGCCATTTTTCACGAAAACACCAAACCAGTTTCTCGGGTCTTTTTCCAGATCCCAGGTTCTGTTCCAGTTTTCGCCGTCTGTTGCGTTGTAGATATTAATAAGTGCGCTTCTCTCGGCATTGGAAATACTCCATTGCGCGAAAAAGAAATTGGAAATTAGTAAAAAGAATAAAGTTTTTTTCAAGTGTGTGCAAAATTAAAACGCAAATATAATAGATAATCAAATTAGTTGATATAATTTTTAAAAAATTAATGATTATTTTTTGTATTAATGACATAAAAAATCCAGCCTAATTAAATATAAGCCGGATTATTTGAAATATTTCAAAATATTTTTACTTTCCAAGGTAAGAATTGTACATCCAAACTTCTTTTTCCTGTTCGGTGATGTAGTCGCTCATTTGGGAATTGGTTCCTTCGTCTCCTGCTTCATCAGTGATATCTAGAAGTTCTCTTTGAAGGTCGATTACCACTTTGAAAGCGTTGAGGATGATTTCCACACTTTTGTTTCCGTCGCTCACTTCTTTGCTTTCTTTGATGGTGGAAACTTGAAGATAATCTGAATAGTTATGAGCCGGCGTTGCGCCAAGCGTTAGGATTCTTTCTGCAATTTCATCAATTTTAAGGACAAGACTATTATACAGTTCTTCGAATTTTGGATGAAGTGTAAAAAATTGATCGCCTTTTATATTCCAATGTGAACCTCTCGTATTTTGGTAGAAAACAGAGTAATTGGCTAAAAGGATATTAAGTTTTTCTGAGATGTTTTTACAGTCGGCTTCTTGGAGTCCGATCAATGCTGAATTTTTCATAATTTAATTTTATAATAATTCCATAATTTTAAGAAAATATTGTGCCGAATAATAATGATGATCATTAATCATAACGATGGCTGTAAAAGAAAAAATCAAAAAAATCCTTAATATTGCTTTCGATATAATTTAAAGAAGAATGGCAAAATATCTAGTTCTGGCAATATTTATAGTAGTTATAAATTTTATTCACAGTTTTTTTCTCCCTTCCGGAGGTGTTTATGCGGATAGTTTGTCCTACTTCGAAATTGCATCCGACTTGCCAAATCCAGTTACCAATCTTTTCCCATTAGGTTATCCTGCGATGCTGAGGCTTTTCTTTGAAATTTTCAAAGATTATTTTTGGGCATCCAAGCTTTTGAATACGACGATGATTATTGTAGTGTTGTTATTTTCATATTTCAAAAGATTTTATTTTAAAGAGACGGTTTTGCTGCTTTCTGGTAAAACGGCTTTGTTTGTTTTTTCTATCGCGATATCGGAAAGTTTGTTTGTGTTTTTGCTTTATTTCCTTATTTATTATCTCTATAAGATCCTTAATGATAAAAAGAGTTCTTACAAAAATGCGATCATTGCCTCGGTTATTTTGTTTGCTATGTTTACTGTGAGATATTCTGGGATTTATGTTTATCTCTCTGTTGTTACGTTTGCTGGATTTTTGTTGATAAAAGGGAAAGATAAATCGAAAATCAAAGAAATTGGTTTGTTTGTTTTGTTATCTGGATTGGGGATTGCAGGTTATCTTTTGTTTAATTTAAATACATTCGAAAGTTTTACAGGAGAAAATCTGCGAGGCAAACCGGCGGAGATTCTTCCTATTTATATAATAAGAGATCTGTTGGGAACAGCAAACTCTGTGAATCCTTACATCGGTTTGAAACCGGCTTCCAATAGTATTGCGAGTTTGGCTTTTCAGTTTTTTGTTTTGTTGATAGATATTCTTGTTTTTATTTATTTGGTAAAATATTTCAAAAAAGCCAAAGAAACGAGTTTGCATTATTTCCATATTCTTTTGTGGATGCTTGCCGGCTGTTATGCTATTTGTCTTTTGGTTTCAGGTTGGCTTCAGCAGATTGAAGAGATGAATATCCGGATGATGGCTGCGACCAATTTTTGTGTGTTTTTCTCTTTCTTGATTCTTTATTATAATGATGTAAAGTCGGACAATGTTATTTTTAGAATCGGATGCATTTTTCTAATATTCAATACAGCTTATAGTTTAAAGAATCCTATCAATTATTTTGATAACAGAAATCAAATTGAACCTCAGATGTCGAAGTTCAGTCAAAAAAAATATATCTATATTGATGAAAGGTTTGAGGTGCAGATCCCGACAAAATATGTCATTCCTATCATTAATAAAACATTTGAATACAAACATACCAACAACCAGAAAGGTGATGTGAAACAGTCCATTGCCGGAACCATCAATCCAAAGATCAAATGGTTGAAATATGATACTATTAAAGATAAATCTCAAGTTCTCTACACTTCAGAACTTATTCTAAAATAATGGGTCAACATTGATGGTTTGATTCTGAATCAATAAATATTATTAGATTCTGTATATTTTTTTATTCTAACTACTTGTGGATTAAAAAATTATTCATAATTTTGCACCCTAAAATAAAAAGCAATTAAATGCCTACTATTCAACAATTAGTTAGAAAAGGAAGAGTCGCACTCACCAAGAAGAGTAAATCGGCTGCCCTTGATTCTTGTCCACAAAGACGAGGTGTATGTACGAGAGTATATACTACCACTCCTAAGAAACCTAACTCTGCACTTAGAAAAGTTGCAAGGGTAAGACTTTCAAACGGTAAAGAGATCAACGCCTACATCCCGGGCGAAGGACATAATCTTCAAGAGCACTCGATAGTATTGGTACGCGGCGGAAGGGTGAAAGACCTACCGGGAGTACGTTATCATATCGTAAGAGGAGCACTAGACACTGCAGGTGTAAGTGGTAGAACTCAAAGACGATCTAAGTATGGAGCTAAGAGACCAAAACCAGGTCAAGCTGCAGCTGCACCAGCTAAAGGAAAGAAAAAGTAATCATTAAATAAGGTACAGAAACAATGAGAAAGACAAAAGCGAAAAAAAGACCGTTGTTACCAGATCCAAAGTTTAATGATCAATTGGTAACTAGATTCGTAAACAACTTGATGCTAGATGGTAAAAAATCTATCGCATTCAAAATATTCTATGACGCATTAGACCTTGTAGAAGCTAAAAAAGGAGAAACTGAAAAAACTTCACTAGAAATCTGGAAAGATGCATTGACAAACGTTATGCCTCACGTAGAAGTACGTTCTAGAAGAGTAGGTGGAGCTAACTTCCAGATTCCTATGCCAATCAGAGCTGATAGAAAAATTTCTATGGCAATGAAATGGTTGATCCTTTACTCTAAAAAGAGAAATGATAAATCAATGGCTTTGAAATTGGCTAACGAGGTTGTAGCGGCTTCAAGAGAAGAAGGTGCTGCTTACAAGAAAAAATCTGATACTCACAAAATGGCGGAAGCTAACAAAGCTTTCTCACACTTTAAATTCTAATTAGAAATGAGTAGAGATCTTAAATTTACAAGAAATATTGGTATTGCTGCGCACATTGATGCTGGTAAAACTACCACTACAGAAAGGATTTTATTCTATACAGGAGTAAATCACAAAATTGGTGAGGTTCACGATGGTGCTTCTACAATGGACTGGATGGAGCAGGAAGCAGAAAGAGGTATCACCATTACTTCTGCTGCAACTACTTGTTCTTGGAATTTTCCAACAGACCAAGGTAAAAAATTACCAGAAACTCAACCTTACCACTTCAACATCATCGATACACCAGGACACGTTGACTTCACAGTAGAGGTTAACAGATCTTTGAGAGTATTGGATGGATTGGTTTTCCTTTTCTCTGCAGTAGATGGAGTAGAGCCTCAGTCTGAAACAAACTGGAGACTTGCTGACAACTATAAAGTCGCAAGAATGGGATTCGTAAATAAAATGGACCGTCAAGGTGCTGACTTCCTTAACGTGGTAAACCAGGTTAAGACGATGTTGGGATCAAACGCAGTTCCAATCGTTTTGCCAATCGGTGCTGAAGAAGATTTCAAAGGTGTTGTTGACTTGATCAAAAACAGAGCTATCATCTGGGATGAGGCAGGACAAGGTGCTACTTTCGAGGTAGTTCCAATTCCTGAGGATATGAAAGCTGAAGTTCTGGAATACAGAGAGAAACTAGTAGAAGCTGTTGCTGACTACGATGATACTTTGATGGAGAAATTCTTCGAAGATCCAGATTCTATCTCTGAGGACGAGATCAACGAAGCTTTGAGAAAAGCAACTATCGATCTTTCTATTATCCCAATGACTTGTGGTTCTTCATTCAAAAATAAAGGAGTACAGTTCATGTTGGATGCAGTATGTAAATATTTGCCTTCTCCATTGGATAAAGATGATATCAAAGGTACAGATCCAAGAACTGATGCTGAGATCTTCAGAAAACCAGATGTAAAAGAGCCTTTCGCAGCTTTAGCATTTAAGATTGCTACCGATCCTTTCGTAGGAAGATTGGCATTCTTCAGAGCTTACTCTGGAAGACTAGATGCAGGTTCTTATATCTTGAACACACGTTCAGGAGATAAAGAAAGAATCTCTAGAATCTATCAGATGCACGCAAACAAGCAGAATCCTGTAGAATATATTGAAGCAGGAGATATTGGTGCAGCGGTAGGTTTCAAATCTATCAAAACTGGTGATACAATGTGTGACGAGAAAAACCCGATCGTTCTAGAATCGATGGTTTTCCCTGATCCGGTAATTGGTATCGCTGTTGAGCCTAAAACTAAAGCTGACCAGGATAAAATGGGTAACGCTCTAGCTAAATTGGCTGAAGAGGATCCTACTTTCACAGTGAGAACTGATGAAGCTTCTGGACAAACGATCATTTCTGGTATGGGTGAGCTTCACTTGGATATCATTGTTGACCGTATGAGAAGAGAATTCAAAGTTGAAGTTAACCAAGGACAGCCTCAAGTAGAGTACAAAGAAAATCTTACAAAAGTTGCCAGCCATAGAGAAGTTTACAAAAAACAATCTGGTGGTAAAGGTAAATTTGCGGATATCGTATTCGATCTTGGACCAGCTGACGAAGGTAAAATTGGTTTAGAATTCGTTAACGAGATCAAAGGTGGTAACGTTCCTAGAGAATTTGTTCCTGCAATTGAAAAAGGCTTTAAAGCTGCAATGAAGAACGGTCCTTTGGCTGGTTTCGAAGTTGAAGGTATTAAAGTAACTCTTAAAGACGGATCTTTCCACGCGGTGGATTCTGATGCACTTTCTTTTGAATTAGCTGCAAAATTAGGATTTAAAGAAGCGGGACGTGCTGCTAAGCCAGTAATTATGGAGCCTATTATGAAATTGGAGGTTGTAACTCCAGAAGAGTATATGGGTAACATCATTGGTGACCTTAACAAGAGAAGAGGTACAATCAGTGGACAAGAAGAAAAGAACGGTGCCGTTGTTATCAAAGGTTCAGTTCCATTATCTGAAATGTTCGGATATGTTACGACTCTAAGAACACTTTCATCAGGAAGAGCTACCTCTTCTATGGAATTAGAGAAGTACCAGGCTACTCCTCAAAACGTTGCTGAAGATATTATTGCTAAAGCAAAAGGTTAATTTTTTAAATCAAAGAAATGTCACAAAGAATCAGAATAAAACTAAAATCTTACGATTACAACTTGGTAGACAAGTCTGCTGAGAAAATCGTAAAAACGGTAAAGGCTACTGGTGCTGTTGTAAACGGACCAATTCCATTGCCAACGAATAAGAGAATCTTCACAGTGTTGAGATCTCCGCACGTAAACAAGAAAGCTAGAGAGCAGTTCCAATTATCAGCTCACAAGAGATTGATGGATATCTACTCTTCTTCTTCTAAAACTGTAGATGCTCTAATGAAATTAGAACTTCCTTCAGGAGTTGACGTAGAAATTAAAGTGTGATAAATGCGTTGGAAGATGGATGACGAAAGTCAGAAGTTTTTCAACAATCGCAAAACACTTTGCAACTATATTAAATCCGTTCTCGAAAGAGAGCGGATTTTTTTATTGATAATATAATTAATTTTATCTTGATTGATTAATGCTAAGTTTAGTTCATTTTATTTCTTTCAGTATTGATAATAATAATTAATTATCTTAATTATATTTCAATTAGTGATTTTATATTAAAAGTTCATATTGTTTATGGATTTTTTATTTTTTATTAAAAAATGTTTGGAATTTATCACTAAATTATTACATTTGTTGCCCTAATTTTAATGATATGAATAAAAAATTAACTACTTTACTATTCTTTGGAGGCTTGTCCTTGATGAATGCTCAATGGAGCAAAGCAACTCCGGGTGAAACAATAACCAGAAAAAGTGATAACTCGGTTTATTACAAGTTAGACATCAACGCAATCAGAGGTCAATTGTTGGCCGCAGACAAAGTTGAAAACTCCGCAGGGAAAGTAACAGTAAATTTACCAACTGCGGATGGAAAGATAGAAAGATTTGCAGTAAACAGTTTTCCAGTAATGGACGAATCTTTGGCAAATCAATATCAATTGGGTTCGTATGTTGGAGTCGGGATAGATGATCCTTCCAAATATGTAAGATTCAGTGTAGCGCCAAATGATTTCCAATCTATGATGATCAGTGATGGGAAATATGAATTTATAGAACCAGCTACAAGTAATAAAACTTTTTATTCCATTAAAGGGAAATCTTCCAAAGAAGGAATCTTCAGTTGTAATACAAAAGAGAATCTGGAATCTATCAATGGTTTGCAAAAATTAATGGATGAAGGTGTCGCAAGCAAAGCCGGAAACAAAAAGTTCCATACTTTGAGGCTGGCACTTTCTACTACAGGAGAATACACGGCTTATTTTGGAGGAGTTGCAGGAGCACTTACGCAGATTAATGCAACAATGACAAGGGTAAATGGAGTTTTCGAGCAAGAATTTAATCTGCACCTCAATATGGTGAACGCCCCAGCTTTAATCTTCACAACGGCATCGTCTGATCCATATAGTGATGCTTCACAAAAGTGCAAATGGAGCAATGAATTGATGCTTGCGCTAAATGGCGGAACTTATGGCGTAACGAATACCGGTTTTGATATTGGGCATTTGTTCGGGAGATCCGGTGGTGGCGGTAACGCTGGCTGTATAGGTTGTATAGGTAGTAATAGTACGACAACTGTAAATTATTCTGCGGCAAATGGCGGTTGCGGATATGCATATACCGCTCCGACCAATTATAAAGGTAGTGCCTATACTTCGCCAGGTATTGGCGCACCAATGGGAGATGCCTTTGATATAGATTATGTTGCTCATGAGTTTGGACATCAGTTGGGAGCTAATCATACATTTAGTCGCAATGAAGGATATAGTATGAACATGGAGCCAGGTTCTGGTTCTACTATTATGGGATATGCAGGTGTTACAGGTTCTACAACAACTGATGTTCAGAATAATTCTGATCCTTATTTTCATACAGTAAGTATCACTCAGGTTCAGACAAATCTGGCTTCTAAAACTGTAGATGTGGAAACAGATATCACAAATAATCCGCCAGTTGTTACAGCAATGGCAACAACTTATACAATTCCTGCAGCTACTGCTTTTGCATTGACAGCGATTGCAACAGATTCAGAAGGTGATGCTTTGACTTACTGCTGGGAGCAAGTAGATAGTTCTACAAGAAGTAGTTACAGTACAAGAGCATTAATGGGTACGCTTAATAATGGAGCGAGTTTCAGATCGTGGATTCCTACAGCCAGCCCAACGAGATATTTTCCGAAACTGGCAACCGTTTTAGGCGGTGCCGTAAGAAGCAATAATGATTTTGAAGCGGCTTCTACAGTGGCAAGAACTACCAATTTTAGAGTGACTGTTAGAGATAACAAAGGCGCTGATAGCCAAACAGCATATGCAACTCAAACAATTGTAGTGGGTTCTGCGGCGGCGTTCACTGTAAATACTGTTCCTACATTGATTGCTGGTGGAAATTCCACTATCACTTGGGTGGTTTCGGGAACTACAGCTTCTCCTTATAATGTTGCAAATGTGAAAATAGATTTCACTTCAGACGCAGGCGCAAATTGGACGACTTTGGCTGCATCTGTTCCAAATTCCGGAACAGCAAGTGTTGCGATTCCTGAAAGCTTAGTTGGAAAAACTGGTCACATCAGAGTTTCTGCGATTGGAAATGTTTTCTATGCCGTGAAACCAGCAACCGTAAGTGCAACTTTGGCGGTTTCGGATCTTAACAATAGCAAAGATGTAAAAGTTTATCCAAATCCTGTAAAAGATATTTTGAATGTAACTAATATTACATTGAATTCAAATTATGAAATCTTCAACACAGCAGGACAATTGGTTTCCAAAGGAAATCTTGGAACAGGAAAGATTGCTGTGAGCAAATTGACAAAAGGTGTCTATTTCATTAATATAGATGACAACGGAACTTCTGTTAAGACCAAATTTGTAAAAGACTAACAAACTATTTCCATTAACTTATAAAGACCTTCAAATTTTTGGAGGTCTTTTTCTTTATTAATGATAACTTCGAATTATTAAATATGATAAAAATGAACAATAAAAATTTGTTTGAAAGATTTTCAAACTGGGCAACAACTTTTACGGGCAGTTCTTACGCATTTATCGGCGCAGTTTTGATCGTACTTCTCTGGGCGGTCAGCGGTCCGATTTTCAATTATTCGGAAACTTGGCAGCTTGTCATTAATACCGGGACAACCATTATTACATTTTTGATGGTTTTCTTAATACAAAAAGCGCAGAACAAAGACGGGAAGGCCATTCAATTAAAACTTAATGAACTCATCGCAGCCAGCAAACAAGCTAGCAACAGAATGGTTGATATCGAAGATCTTACAGAAAAGGAACTGGATCAGCTTCATGATTACTTTGTCAAAATCGCCGAATTGTCTAAACAGGCAGAGAATATCCATAAATGTTACTCGATAGATGCGGCTGTGAAAAAACACAAGAATAAGTATCAGGACAAAAATCAGGAATTATAAATCTGTCACTCATAACATCCTTTCCGGGATAATATTTTCCCAAAATTACGTAACTCACAAATTATCAAATAATTTCCGAATATTTATTTGTCAATATAAAAAATATTCTTACATTTGCACACTCATTTTAGGGAAGGAGTATGCCTATTTCAAACATAGTACATTACGAAGACCGCTAAAATGTTAAGTTTTAATATAATAGATATATATAAATAATGTCAGGTATTATTGGAAAAAAAATCGGGATGACATCTCTGTTTGACGAGAACGGCAAAAACTTGCCTTGTACCGTTATTCAAGCAGGTCCATGCTCGGTTTTACAGGTCAGAACCATTGAGAAGGACGGTTACAAAGCTGTTCAGTTAGGTTTCGATGACAAGAGTGAGAAGAACGTTGGTAAAGCGTTAGCCGGCCACTTTAAAAAGGCTGGTTCAACTCCTAAAGCTAAGTTGGTAGAATTCTACAGAGAATTCGTAGACCAAGTAACAGTAGGAGAAGATGTAACTGTGAAATTATTCGGCGAAGGAGAATTCGTAGATGTTACAGGTACTTCAAAAGGTAAAGGTTTCCAAGGTGTTGTTAAAAGACACGGCTTTGGAGGTGTAATGCAGGCAACTCACGGACAGCACAACAGGCTTAGAGCTCCAGGTTCTATCGGTGCGGGTTCAGATCCATCTAGAGTATTCAAAGGGATGAGAATGGCAGGCAGAATGGGAGGTAAGCAGGTAACTGTTCAAAACCTTCAGGTGTTAAAAGTAGATGAGGAACAAAATCTTTTAGTAGTAAAAGGTGCTATTCCGGGAGCGAAAAATTCTTATGTAATTATCAGAAAATGGAACTAGTAGTATTAAATACATCAGGAAAAGAAACCGGAAGAAAAGTAACTCTTGACGAAACAGTTTTCGGAATTGAGCCAAACCAGCACGCGGTTTACTTAGAGGTTAAACAATATCTTGCTGCTCAGCGTCAAGGTACTCACAAATCAAAAGAGAGAAGCGAGATCACAGGTTCTACTAGAAAGCTTAAGAAGCAAAAAGGTTCTGGATCTGCTAGATATGGTGATATCAAGTCGCCAACTTTCAAAGGTGGAGGTAGAGTTTTTGGTCCAAAACCAAGAGATTACCGTTTCAAATTGAACAAGTCTTTGAAAAGATTAGCTAAGAAATCTGTACTTTCTCAAAAATTGAAAGACAACAGCGTTAGAGTATTGGAAAATTTCAGTTTTGATGCGCCTAAGACAAAAGAATTCATCACATTGTTGGATGCTTTGACTCTTACTGGTAAAAAATCATTATTCGTACTTCCTGAGTCTAACAAGAATGTATATTTATCTTCAAGAAACTTACCTAAAACGAGAGTTTTAACTTACAACGAGATCTCTTCTTACGATTTGATCAACGCAGGTGAGATTATCTTCTTGGAAGATGCAGTAGAAAAATTTCAGGAAAACTTAAAGAAATAAATCATGTCACTTATTATTAAACCAATCATTTCAGAAAAAGCAAACTATCTTACAGAGTTGAGAGGTGCTTATTCTTTCTTAGTTGCTCCAAAAGCAAATAAGATTCAGATCAAAAGTGCAATAGAAGCACACTATGGTGTAAAAGTAGCGGACGTTAGAACCATGATTTATGCGCCTAAAGTTTCTACAAAAAACACTAAACAAGGACTTCAAGTTGGGAAAACCAATAAATTAAAGAAAGCTGTTGTAACATTGGCAGCTGGAGAAGTTATTGATATTTTCGCAACTAATTAATTAATTTATAAATAAGAGTAATGTCTGTTAGAAAATTAAAACCTATCACCCCGGGACAGAGATTCAGAGTTGTAAACAACTTTGAGGAAATTACTACCAACAAACCAGAGAAATCTCTAACAGTTGGTATTAGTAAGTCAGGTGGACGTAACCAAACTGGTAAAATGACCATGCGTTACACCGGCGGTGGACACAAAAAGAAATACAGAATTATCGACTTCAAAAGAAACAAACATGATGTTGAAGCAACGGTAAAAACTGTAGAATATGATCCAAATAGAACTGCTTTCATCGCATTGGTGGAGTACACAGACGGAGAGAAAAGATATATCATCGCTCCAAACGGAATCAAAGTAGATCAAAAAATTATCTCAGGAGAAAGCGTAGAACCAAATGTTGGTAACGCAATGAAACTGAAAAGCATTCCACTAGGAACTGTAATTTCTTGTATCGAATTGAAACCAGGACAAGGTGCTACTCTTGCGAGAAGTGCTGGATCATCCGCTCAATTAACTTCAAGAGACGGAAAATATGCAATCGTTAAATTGCCTTCAGGAGAATCTAGAATGATCCTTACTGAGTGTTATGCAATGGTTGGATCTGTTTCTAACTCAGACCATCAGTTGACTGTATCAGGTAAGGCTGGTAGAAGCAGATGGTTAGGAAGAAGACCTAGAACAAGACCAGTAGTAATGAACCCTGTAGATCACCCAATGGGAGGTGGTGAAGGACGTTCTTCTGGAGGTCACCCAAGATCTAGAAACGGTATGCCGGCTAAAGGTTACAAAACTAGAAAGAAAAACAAAGCGTCTAACCGTCATATCATATCTAAACGTAAATAATTATGGCAAGATCACTTAAAAAAGGACCATTTATTCATCATACTTTAGATAAAAAGGTTCAGGCAAATATAGAGTCTAATAAAAAGACTGTAATCAAAACTTGGTCTAGAGCGTCTATGATCTCTCCAGACTTCGTAGGTCAGACTATCGCAGTACACAACGGGAAATCCTTTATCCCGGTTTATGTTACAGAAAACATGGTAGGACACAAGCTAGGCGAATTTTCTCCGACAAGATCTTTCAGAGGTCACGGTGGTAACAAAAATAAAGGAGGTAGATAATCATGGGATCAAGAAAAAGAGAAAGTGCATTAGCACGTAAAATAGCAAACCAAGATGTGGCAAAAGCGTTGCACAACGACTGCCCGTCTTCTCCAAGAAAAATGAGATTAGTTGCTGATATCATCAGAGGAGTAGAGGTAGAAAAAGCTTTGTCTATTCTAAAATATTCTAAGAAAGGTGCTTCTGAGAAATTGGAAAAAGTATTACTTTCTGCAATTGCTAACTGGCAGTTAAAAAACGAAGGTGCTGATATTGAAGAAGCTAACCTTGTTGTAAAAGAAATATTTGTGGATAGCGCAAGACAATTGAAGAGACTAAGACCAGCACCACAAGGTAGAGGTTACAGAATCAGAAAGAGATCTAACCACATTACACTAATCTTAGGTACTAAAAATTAATTCAAGGTATGGGACAGAAGACAAATCCAATCGGTAACAGATTAGGTATCATCAGAGGATGGGATTCTAACTGGTATGGAGGTAAAAACTACGGTGACAGAATCGCTGAAGATTACAAAATCAGAAGATACCTTGAGGCAAGATTAGCTAAAGGTGGTATTTCAAAAATATATATTGAGAGAACACTTAAATTAGTAACTGTAACTATCACAACTGCTAGACCAGGTTTAATTATCGGTAAAGGAGGACAGGAAGTTGACAAACTAAAAGAAGAGTTGAAAAAATTGACTGGAAAAGATATCCAGATCAATATCTTCGAAATCAAAAGACCTGAGCTAGATGCAGTACTTGTTGCTGACAGCATTGCGAAGCAAATTGAAAACCGTATCTCTTACAGAAGAGCTGTGAAAATGGCAATCGCTTCTACAATGAGAATGGGTGCAGAAGGTATCAAAGTTCAAATCTCTGGAAGATTGAACGGCGCTGAAATGGCACGTTCTGAAAACTTCAAAGACGGAAGAATTCCTTTATCTACTTTCCGTGCAGATATCGATTATCACATCGGTGAAGCATTGACTCAGTATGGTAAACTAGGAGTGAAAGTTTGGATTATGAAAGGAGAAGTGTACGGTAAAAGAGACCTTACTCCACTTGTAGGACAACAGAAAAAAGCACCTTCTGGAGGACGTAATGACAGAAATGACAGAGGCGGAGACAGAGACAACAGAGGAGGCGACAGAAAACCAAGAAGAAATAATTAATAAAATTTTAGAGGCCAGTTTTTAAATGACCGTTACTTTTTTAAAATCTAAATTCTAAAATCTAAAATTTAAAATTATGTTACAACCAAAAAGAACCAAATTCCGTAGAGTTCATAAGATGAAGATGAAGGGGATTGCCCAAAGAGGGAATCAACTCGCTTACGGAACTTTCGGAATCAAAGCTACTGAAGGAGCTTGGATTACTGCAAGACAAATTGAAGCAGCTCGTATCGCTGCGACAAGATATATGAAAAGAGAGGGTCAGTTATGGATCAAAATATTCCCGGATAAGCCTATTACTAAAAAACCAGCCGAAGTAAGGATGGGTAAAGGTAAAGGTGCTGTAGAATATTGGGTAGCCGTAGTGAAACCTGGTAAAATTATGTTCGAAGTTGGTGGTGTACCTTACGAAGTAGCAAAAGAAGCGCTTAGGCTTGCTGCTCAGAAGTTACCAATCGTTACCAAGTTCGTAGTTGCTAATGATTTTGTTAAACCTCTATAATCTCTATTAAAATGAAAAACGCTGACATCAAAAATTTAAGCAAAGAGGATTTGACAAACCAATTGGCTGAAGCTAAAGCTAACTATGCAAAAACGAAGATAGCTCACAAAATCAGTCCACTTGAAAATCCAATCTTAATCAGAGATTTGAGAAGATCGATCGCAAGACTTAACACAGAGTTAACTAACAAACAATAATTCCTTTTTACAATGGACAGAAATTTAAGAAAAGAAAGAATCGGAATAGTTTCCAGCAATAAAATGGAAAAGACTATTGTTGTTAGTGAAACTACGAGAGTAAAACATCCAATGTACGGTAAATTCGTTTTGAAAACGAAAAAATATACTGCACACGATGAGAACAACGAGTGCACAGAGGGCGATACAGTTTTAATTACTGAAACTAGACCTTTGAGTAAAAGCAAAAGATGGAGATTAGTAAGAATCATAGAAAAAGCTAAATAATGTTACAAACCGAATCAAGATTAAAAGTTGCTGATAACACAGGTGCTAAAGAAGTACTAGTGATCAGAGTTCTAGGTGGTACTAGAAGAAGATATGCTTCTGTTGGTGATAAAATTGTAGTGACTATCAAAGATTCTACACCATCAGGAAACGCAAAAAAAGGTCAAGTATCTAAAGCGGTAGTAGTAAGAACTAAAAAAGCAGTTAGAAGAAAAGATGGTTCATACATCAAATTCGAAGACAACGCTTGTGTTTTGCTAAACGCTGGAGGAGAGATGAGAGGAACACGTGTTTTCGGACCGGTTGCCCGTGAGTTGAGAGACAAAGAATATATGAAGGTTATTTCATTAGCTCCTGAAGTACTTTAATTTTAAAATTTTAGAAAAAATGACAAAAGTTAAAATAAAAAGAGGAGACAACGTACTGGTAACTACTGGAAAAAATAAAGGTAGCAAAGGTGAAGTTCTTGAAGTAATCAGAAAAGAAGGTAAAGATCCAAGAGTAGTAGTAGCAGGACTTAACATCGTTAAAAAACACGTTAAGCCATCCGCTTCCAACCCTCAAGGTGGAATTGTTGAAAAAGAAGCTTCTTTACACATTTCAAACGTAGCACTTATCGATAAAGATGGAAAAGCTACTAAGACTGGAACCAAAGTAGAAGGAGACAAAAAAGTAAGAGTAGCGAAAACTACTGGAGAAACTTTATAATTAAAATTTACGATGGAATATATAGTAAGACCAAAACAACAATATAAAGACACAATTGTTCCTGCAATGATGGAAGAATTTGGGTACAAATCTGTAATGCAGGTTCCTAAATTGCTTAAAATCGTTGTAAGCCAAGGATTAGGTGCAGCAGTTCAGGATAAAAAAATCGTGGATTATGGTATCGAGGAATTGACTGCAATCACAGGACAAAAAGCTGTAGGTACTTTATCTAAAAAAGATGAGGCTGCTTTCAAACTAAGAAAAGGAATGCCAATCGGAGCTAGAGTAACTCTTAGATCTGATAAGATGTATGAATTCTTAGACAGATTGACTTCTTCAGCACTACCAAGAATTAGAGATTTTTCTGGTATCAAAGCTGACGGTTTCGACGGAAGAGGTAACTACAACTTAGGGATCACTGAGCAAATTATCTTCCCAGAGATCGTAATTGACAAAGTGAAAAAAATCCAAGGAATGGACATCACTTTCGTAACAACTGCGAACACTGATAAAGAAGCTAAATCATTATTAACGCACTTCGGTTTACCGTTCAAAAAGAACTAAGAAATGGCTAAAGAATCAATGAAAGCGCGTGAGCGCAAAAGAGAAGCTACTGTAGCTAAATATGCTGAAAAAAGAAAAGCTTTGAAAGAAGCCGGAGATTATGATGCACTACAGAAGTTACCTAAAAATGCTTCTCCTGTAAGATTACACAACAGATGTAAATTGACAGGAAGACCAAGAGGATATATGAGAACATTCGGAATTTCCAGAGTAACTTTCAGAGAAATGGCGAACAACGGACTTATCCCAGGCGTTAAGAAAGCTAGTTGGTAAGCAATTAAAATTTTTACAGCTGACTTCTATATTTTTATAAGTCAGCTGTATTTTAATAAATAGAGGACAAAATTAAATCAACTTAAGGGCAAAGAAAAAAATAAATACTATTAATTTTTTTTGTACTTTTGCACCCGCTCAGGAAAATCATTATTTTTCTGGGTGACCAATTTTCGTTTTGACTATGTTTATTAGAATAAAATGAAATTAAGAAAATCAAAGTGACAATTAAGTTGTTGAGATACTGAAGGTAAAGAGATCAGGTGAAGAAATATTCGGATCCATATAAGTCTTTAATCTTCAAGTCTTTTCAATACTGGTTGTCATTAACCAATAATTTAAAACAAAGAAATGGTAACAGATCCAATTTCAGATTTCCTAACTAGAGTAAGGAACGCACAAAGCGCAGGCCACAAAGTGGTGGAAATTCCTGCATCAAAAATCAAAAAAGAGCTTACGAAAATTCTTTTTGACCAAGGTTACATCTTGAACTACAAGTTCGAGGATAGCGCGGTTCAAGGAACAATCAAGATCGCTCTTAAGTACGACAAGCAAACTAGCAAGCCGGCTATCAAGTCTATCCAAAGAGCTTCTAGACCAGGTCTAAGACAGTACAAAGGTTCTACAGAACTTCCAAGAGTACTTAACGGACTAGGTGTAGCTATTATCTCTACTTCTAGAGGAGTAATGACAGATAAAAAAGCGAGACAAGAGAAAGTAGGAGGTGAAGTAATTTGCTACGTATATTAATTTTTTAAAACAAGGAAAATGTCAAGAATTGGTAAAGCAATTATAGAAGTTCCTGCTGGTGTTACAATCTCTCAAAAAGATAACGTTGTAACAGTTAAAGGTCCAAAGGGCGAATTGATCCAGGAACTTACAGGAGGGATTACCTTCACACAAGAAGACGGCGTACTTACGTTCAGCCGACCTTCTGACTCAAAAGAACACAAAGCACTTCACGGTTTGTACCGCGCGCTTGTCAACAACATGATTGTTGGTACTACTACAGGATTTACTAAGAAATTAGAATTGGTAGGAGTTGGATACAGAGCATCTCACAACGGTCAAAGATTAGAATTGGCTCTTGGATTTTCTCACGGTATCGTTCTAGAACTTCCAAAAGAAGTGGTACTAGAAACATTGACTGAAAAAGGGAAAAACCCGATCGTTACATTATCTTCTTACGATAATCAACTTCTTGGAATGGTGGCTGCAAAGATCAGATCTTTCAGAAAGCCTGAGCCGTACAAAGGAAAAGGTGTTAGGTTCGTAGGTGAAATCATTAGAAGAAAAGCCGGTAAATCTGCATAAAATTTAAGAAAATGGCATTAACAAAAGTTGAGAAAAGAAACAGAATCAAAAGAAGAGTAAGAGGTAAGATCTCAGGATCTGCTGCATTACCAAGATTGTCTGTATTCAAAAGTAATAAAGAAATCTACGCACAATTGGTAGATGATAAAGAAGGTAAAACATTAGTATCTGCTTCTTCTAGAGATAAAGGAGTGGACGCTAAGGGTACAAAAACAGAAATATCTACAGCAGTAGGTAAAGCAATTGCTGAAAAAGCAAAAGCAGCTGGTATCGAGAGTATTGTATTTGACAGAAACGGATTCGTGTATCACGGTAGAGTGAAAGCTCTTGCTGACGGTGCTAGAGAAGCTGGTCTTAAATTCTAATTTTAAAAATTCAGAAAACATGGTAGATAGTAATATAGAAAGAGTTAAACCTGGAGGATTAGAATTAAAAGATCGTCTAGTTGATGTTAACAGAGTAACTAAAGTAACCAAAGGTGGTAGAGCTTTCGGATTTTCTGCAATTGTTGTTGTAGGAAACGAAGACGGAATCATCGGTTACGGACTAGGTAAATCTAAAGAAGTTGCTTCTGCAATCGCAAAAGCGGTAGAAGATGCTAAGAAAAACTTAGTTAAAGTGCCTGTAATCAACCATACAATTCCTCACCAGACTTCTGCAAGATATGGTGGTGCTGATATCTTCTTGAGACCTGCGTCTCACGGTACAGGACTTATCGCTGGTGGTGCAGTACGTGCAGTACTAGAATCTGCAGGTGTACACGATGTATTGTCAAAATCCAAAGGTTCTTCTAACCCGCACAATGTTGTGAAAGCTACTTTCAACGCATTGTTGGACATCAGAAGACCAGAAGAAATTGCAAGAATGAGAGGAGTTTCTTTAGATAAAGTGTTTAACGGTTAATAAATATAATAATGGCAACAATCAAAGTAAAACAAGTTAGAAGCGCTATTAATAGATCTAAGACCCAAAAAAGAACGCTTGAAGCTTTAGGATTTAGAAAACTTCACCAAGTAATCGAGCACGAAGCTACTCCTTCCATCTTAGGAATGATCGCTTCTGTAAGCCACTTATTAGAAGTTCAAAAATAATAATAGATAATGAGATACGAGATTGGAGACTTGTTCTTCGATCTCGAATTTCAAACCTTTTAATCTCATAATATTCAATACAACAATGAATTTAAATAACTTAAAACCGTCAACTGGTTCTACATTCAGCACAAAAAGAATTGGTAGAGGTCAGGGAAGTGGATACGGTGGTACTTCAACAAAAGGACATAAAGGTCAAAAAGCCAGAGCTGGTTATTCTCAGAAAATCGGTTTCGAAGGTGGACAGATGCCTTTGCAAAGAAGATTACCAAAATTTGGTTTCAAAAACGTTAATAGAAAAGAGTTCAGAGCAATCAATCTTGATACAATCCAAACTTTGATCGATACTAAAAACATCACTGGTGAGATCACTAGAGAAGTATTAGTAGAAAACGGTCTTGCATCTAAAAACGAATTAGTAAAAATCTTAGGTAGAGGCGATTTGAAATCTGGTATTTCTATCACTGCTGACAAGTTTACTAAATCTGCTGAAGAAGCGATCAACAAAGCTGGAGGTAAAGCAATCACGACTCTTTAATTATTAACTGATGAAAGAATTTATACAAACACTAAAAAACATTTGGAGCCTAAAAGAGCTTAGAGACAAGATTGGCTTGACGCTTTTATTGGTCCTTGTGTATAGATTCGCATCGTATGTTTCTCTTCCCGCAATTAATACTGCAGAAGTAGGAAACTTACTACAACATTATCAAAACCAAGGCGGGAACCAACAAGGTGCCGGCCTTTTGGGTTTATTGTCATCTTTCACAGGTGGAGCATTTAGCCGTGCTTCCATCATGGCACTAGGAATTATGCCCTACATTTCTGCATCGATTATTGTACAGCTGATGGGTATGGCGATCCCATATCTTCAGAAGTTGCAAAAAGATGGAGAAAGTGGAAGAAACACTTTGAACCAGATCACCAGATGGTTGACGATTGCTGTTTGTCTTGTACAGGCGCCTTCTTATTTGACATCGGTGACGCAATTTTTCTTGCCTTATTCACAATTTGCATCAGCATATTACATAGATCCAAACTCTGTGATGTTCTGGTTGCCAAGTATCATTATCCTGGTAGCAGGTTCTGTATTTGCAATGTGGTTGGGAGAGAAGATTACGGACAAAGGTATTGGTAATGGTATTTCTATTTTGATTATGGTGGGTATCCTTGCGGATCTTCCAACAGCGTTTTATCAGGAAGTTTTGACACAGAATGGTAAAGGTGGTTTAGGAACTATTATGATTCTAATAGAGATTATCTTCTGGCTATTGGTTATTTTACTGGCGATTATTTTATCTGTTGCAGTAAGAAAGATTCCAATCCAGTATGTAAGTAGAGCCCAAGCAAGAGGTGGCGTAAGCAGAAACTTGATGGATGGCGCTAGACAATGGATTCCATTGAAGGTGAATGCCGCGGGTGTAATGCCAATCATCTTTGCACAAGCATTGATGTTTGTACCGGGATTACTTACGAAAGTTGATGAATCTAACACATTTTTGGCAGGTTTCAAAAATGTTTTTAGCTGGCAATACAATGTATTGTTTGCATTATTGATTATAATATTCTCATTTTTCTATACGGCAATTACCATTCCTGTGAATCAGATGGCTGATGATTTGAAGCGTAATGGTGGGTTGATCCCGAAAGTAAGACCTGGAAAAGAAACGGCAGATTACCTGGATGATATTTTATCCAAGATAACATTGCCAGGTGCAATTTTTTTATCTATCTTTGCAGTCCTTCCGGCAGTAGTGCACGGAGCGTTTGTTCAGACAGATAGATTTGCTCTCTTTTTTGGGGGTACATCGTTGTTAATTATGGTGGGTGTTGTCTTAGACACTGTTCAACAAATTAACACGTATCTGCTGAACCATCATTATGATGGGTTGATGCAATCTAAATTATCAAGATCATCAAACTCTTAATAGAATAAATGGCTAAACAGAAACATATAGAACAAGACGGCGTGATTACGGAAGCACTTTCGAACGCGCAGTTCCGTGTAGAGCTAGAAAATGGGCACGTATTGATTGCCCATATTTCTGGTAAAATGAGAATGCATTATATTAAACTCTTACCTGGAGACAAGGTAAGACTCGAACTCTCTCCTTATGACTTAACTAAAGGGAGAATAACTTTTAGATATTAAAAATAACAAAATGAAGGTTAGAGCATCTATCAAAAAAAGAAGTGCTGATTGCAAAATTGTACGCAGAAAGGGTGTACTTTTCGTAATCAACAAAAAGAACCCTAAATTTAAACAAAGACAAGGTTAAGAACCAAATTAAATTATGGCGAGAATTTCAGGTATTGATTTACCAAAGAACAAAAGAGGCGTTATCGGTCTTACTTACATCTACGGTGTTGGAAGAAGAACAGCTTCAGAAATTTTGAAAAGCGCTGGAATCAGCGAAGACAAGAAAGTCAACGAATGGAATGACGATGAATTGGCAGCAATCAGAACTTATATCTTAGACAACATCAAAGTTGAAGGAGAATTACGTTCTGAAGTTCAATTGAACATCAAGCGATTGATGGACATTGGATGCCAACGAGGAATACGTCACAGACTAGGACTACCTTTAAGAGGCCAGAGAACGAAAAACAACTCTAGAACCCGTAAAGGAAAGAGAAAAACAGTTGCTAACAAGAAAAAAGCAAGTAAATAATCGTTAGGAATTATGGCAAAACAAACAAAAGTAGTTAAGAAAAGAAAAGTAAAAGTTGAGGCTATTGGAGAAGCGCATATTCAAGCGACATTCAATAACATCATCATTTCTTTAACAAATAAAGCAGGAGAAGTTATCTCTTGGGCTTCTGCCGGTAAAATGGGTTTCAGAGGTTCTAAAAAGAATACTCCATTCGCAGCTCAAATGGCTGCAGAAAACTGTTCTCAGGTAGCTTTCGAAGCTGGTCTTAGAAGAGTTAAGGTGTTTGTAAAAGGTCCAGGTGCTGGTAGAGAGTCTGCAATCAGAACGCTACACAACTCAGGGATTGAAGTAAGCGAGATCGTTGATGTGACGCCTATGCCACACAACGGATGTCGTCCACCTAAAAGAAGAAGAGTATAATCTTTTAACCTCAAATCTAAAACAATGGCAAGATATATTGGCCCTAAAACAAAAATTGCTAGAAAATTTGGTCAAGCAATTTTCGGAGATGATAAAAACTTCGAGAAAAGAAAAAATCAACCACCTGGACAACACGGTGCAAACAAAAGAAGAGGCTCAAAGAAATCAGAGTACGGTGTACAGTTGATGGAAAAGCAAAAAGCTAAGTATACTTACGGTATTCTTGAAAAGCAGTTTGCTAACCTTTTCGACAAAGCTCATAGAAGTAAAGGTGTAACAGGTGAAGTCCTATTGCAACTTTGCGAATCAAGATTGGATAACGTGGTTTTCAGAATTGGTTTTGCTAAATCAAGAGCTGGAGCTAGACAATTGGTTTCTCACAGACACATCACTGTGAACGGAGAGCTGGTAAACATTCCTTCTTATTTGCTAAAAGCTGGTGACGTGATTGCTATCAGAGAGAAGTCAAAATCTCTTGAAGTAATTGCTGACGCTCTAGCTTACAAAGCAAATTATGAGTGGTTACAATTCAATGACGAGAAAAAAACTGCTACTTTTACGACTGCTCCTGAGAGAATTCAGATTCCTGAGGACATCAAAGAACAGTTAATCGTCGAATTATACTCTAAATAATAATTTTTTCAAATTTTTGCTCAACCAGACTATGGCAATTTTAACATTTATAAAACCCGATAAAGTAATCCTTTTAAACTCGACTGATTTTAAAGGTCAATTTGAATTCAGACCTCTTGAACAAGGTTTCGGGCTTACAATCGGTAATGCATTGAGAAGAGTTTTGCTTTCTTCTCTGGAAGGATATGCTATTTCATCTATCAAAATAGAAGGCGTAGAGCACGAATTTTCAACTATACCAGGAGTGATCGAAGATGTTACTGAAATCATTCTTAATCTTAAACAACTTCGTCTTAAAGCAAAAACTGAAAATCCAGGAGCTGAGCAGATCACTGCAAAGATCTCTGGAAAAGAAGTAGTAACTGCTGGAGATCTAGGAGACTCTATCGTTAATTTCGAGATCCTTAACCCAGATTTGGTTATCGCAACATTGGCTAAAGACGTGACGTTTGAAATTACTTTCAACGTAGAAAAAGGAAGAGGATATGTTCCGAGCGATCAGAACAAATCAAACAATGCTCCTGTTGGGACTATTGCTATTGACTCTATCTTTACACCTATCAAGAAAGTACAGTATAGTATTGAGAATTACCGTGTAGAGCAAAAAACAGATTACGAAAAATTAGTATTGGATATTGAGACTGATGGATCTATCACTCCTCAGAATGCTTTAACAGAAGCTTCTAAGATCTTGATCTATCACTTTATGTTGTTCTCCGATGAGAGAATCACATTAGAGACTGAGGCTGTAAAAGCTTCTATCCAATACGATGAAGAAACCCTTCACACAAGACAACTTCTTAAGTCTAAGTTAGCAGATATGGATCTTTCTGTAAGAGCCCTAAACTGTCTGAAAGCAGCTGAAGTAGAAACTCTTGGAGAATTGGTATCTTTCAGTAAATCTGATTTGATGAAATTCAGAAATTTTGGTAAAAAATCTTTAACAGAACTTGAAGAATTGGTTCACTCAAAAGGACTTAATTTCGGGTTTGATGTTGCAAAATATAAGTTAGACGCTGATAAATAATCCTTACAATGAGACACGGTAAAAAAATAAATCACTTAGGGAGAACAGCCCCTCATAGAAAAGCAATGCTTGCTAATATGGCTTGTTCACTAATTGAACATAAAAGAATCAACACCACTGTTGCTAAAGCGAAAGCTTTAAGAGTTTACGTGGAACCACTCCTTACAAAAGCTAAAGAAGATACAACGCACAATAGAAGAACAGTTTTCTCTTACCTACAAAGTAAAGAAGCTGTGACTGAATTGTTCAGAACTGTAGCTCCTAAAATCGCTGAAAGAAACGGTGGTTACACAAGAATCATCAAAACTGGTTTCAGACTTGGTGATGCCGCAGATATGGCAATGATTGAGTTGGTAGATTTCAACGAGATCTACAATCCAAACGCAGAAGAGAAGAAAACAACCAGAAGAAGTAGAAGATCTACTGCAGCTCCTAAAAAGGAAACTGCTGCTGTTGAAGCTACTGAAGCTAAAGTTGAAGAAACTCCTGCTGCTGAAACTTCTACAGAAGAAAAAACTGAAGAATAAGAATTCTAAGTTTTTAAATATAAAATCATCTCTTTTAGGGATGGTTTTTTTTATGGAGTAATTTCAAAAATGTACTTTTGTAAATATATAGAACCTTAAAATTATCATTAATGAAATTACGCCACATAGATCTGCTCAAGATCTTCTGTTTGTTTATCCTGTTGTTTGGGTTTTCCACGACGACATTCGCACAAACACTCAAGAATAACTTAGTTAAGTCGCCTGACGGAAAAATTATTTTAGAAGTAGGAGTAGATCAATCCAAGATCTATTACAAAGTTTCCAAAGAAGGGAAATCTATTTTAAATCCATCATTTCTTGGTTTTGATTTGAAGGATGGTTCGCTAAAGGATAATCTTTCTGTCAAGAATATTTCCCATTCTAAGTTCGATGAAACCTGGAAGCAACCTTGGGGCGAAGAGATCGAGGTTCGAAACCATTACAACGAGATGAAGGTCTTGGTTAAGGACAACTCAAAGCTTTCGAGAGAATTCATTATTGATTTTAAAGTTTATGACGACGGCTTCGGTTTCCGATACGAATTTCCTAAACAGAAAAATCTGAATGAATTTGTCATAATGGATGAACTCACGGAATTCAATTTTCCTGAGGATCACAAAACCTGGTCGATTCCTTACAATACAGAATTCTACGAAGGTTTGTTCAAATCAAATCCAATTTCAAAGCTGGACACGGTTGCAACACCTTTGACGATGGAAACCAAGTCAGGCTTATTCCTGACCGTTCATCAAGCCAATCTAACCGATTATGCGTCAATGAATCTTGCGAAAGTCGGAAATTCAACGAAATTAAAAAGTTATCTCACACCGTGGGCAACTGGCGAGAAAGTGTTTGCAAAAGCACCTTTCAATACACCTTGGAGAACAATGATCATTGCGAATTCCGCAGGTGATCTGATGCTTTCAAGATTGATGTTGAATCTGAACGAACCAAACAAACTTGGAGATGTTTCCTGGATCAAACCTGGTAGATACATCGGGATCTGGTGGGCGATCCATATGGAAAAATACACTTGGAAAGCCGGACCAACACACGGCGCAAAAACCGAAAATGTTCTTAGATATATAGATTTTGCTGCGAAACATAAGTTCTCAGGTGTTTTGGTGGAAGGGTGGAACAAAGGTTGGGAAGATTGGAAAGACTTCAAGTTTACAGAGCCATATCCAGATTTCGATATCAAGAAGATCACAGATTACGCGAAGTCCAAAAATGTAACCTTGATCGGTCACCACGAGACAGCTGGAAACACAGTGAACTACGAAAACCAAATGAGCGATGCTTTTGCTTATTACAAAAAGTTTGGTGTTGATGTAGTGAAGACCGGTTACGTTGGTGGAAAATTGGATGGTAAACAACCGCACAGCAGCCAGTACGGCGTTCGTCATTACAGAAAAGTCATTGATGAAGCGGCGAAGCACAAAATTATGATCGACAATCACGAACCCGTAATGCCAACAGGTTTGCAGAGAACACTTCCGAATTTGATGACGCAGGAAGGCGTGCGCGGTCAGGAATGGGACGCTTGGTCCAAAGATGGTGGCAATCCGCCGGAACATACGACCATCATTCCATTTACCAGAGGTTTGGCTGGTCCGATTGACTTCACGCCAGGAACTTTTAACTTCACAAATCCTGTATTGCCAAACACCAAAGTTCATACAACCTTGGCGAAACAGCTGGCATTGTCTGTTGTTATCTACAGTCCGCTACAAATGGCATCTGATATGATCGAGAATTATGAGAACAATCCAGCTTTCGAATTCATCACATCTTGTCCTACGGATTGGAGCAAAACGGTAGTTCCAGATGCGAAGATCGGAGAATTTGTGACGATTGCCAGAAGAGACAAGGCGACTGACAATTGGTTCTTGGGAAGCATCACCAACAAAGATGCGAGAACTGTAAAATTAGATTTGAAGTTTTTAGATTCGAACAAAAAATATAAAGCTAAGATTTTCCGTGATGGAAAAGGTGCCGATTACGAAACTAATCCTTATCCGATCATCATCGAGGAGAAAGAAGTAGACAGCAAAACGATTTTGTCGGTTGACTTGGCGAGAAGTGGCGGTGTCGCGATTATTTTGACGAAGCTTTAATTTTCTCATAATAAAGATTTGGGCAGCTTATCCGCCTTCCACTCCCGCTATTTTTTGCCACCGCTTTTCCCAACGCAAAAAAAATGAGCTCCGTTCAAGTCGGGCTGCGGTAATGAAAAATTTAAAACCATTCTTAATACAAGAATGGTTTTTGTTTTTCGCATCAATAAAACCATTAATTTTGCGTATTAAATTTCATTAAAAACACTTATGAATCTAATTCGAAAGTTCACCTCATTATATTTTTTATTGATCAGTATAATCGTTTTTCCTCAGGCATCAGAGCCGATTTACACTTTGCCAAAGATCAAATCCAATATCACTTTGCCGGTTTCGCTTCCTATTTCTGAGATCAATAGTTTGATCAACCAATCTGTGAAAGGTGTTTTGTATGAAGATCGGTCTTATACCGATAACAACAACGACCAATTCAAAGTTAAAGTCGAGAAGCAAGGTAATATCGCCATAAAAGCTTTGGCAGGAAATAGACTGATGATCTCTGTTCCTTTGAAAATATGGGCACAAAAAGGCTACGGAACTTTCGGGTATTACGTTTATCAGGATACGAACTTTAACTTGATAATGAATTTCATTACGAATATTTCGGCGTCATCTGATTGGAGATTGAATACCAAAACCACAACAGCAGGATTCGTTTGGACGCAGAAACCGGTTTTAGATTATGGGAAAATCAAAATTCCAATTGCACCTTTAATCGAAAATGTATTGAAAGAACAGCAGACGAAATTCACAACAATCATCGATCAGCAGATCAAATCACAGTTCAACCTTCAGCCTTACCTTGTGATGGCTTGGAATCAATTTTCAAAACCAATCAATGTTTCGGAAGAATATAACACTTGGTTGAAAATTTCGCCTCAGAATACTTATATGTCACCGCTTCAGGTTTTTCAAGATAAAATAAAAATGACGATTGGAATCGATCTTTACTCTGAAACTTATGTTGGGCAAGTTCCGTTGGCGACAAGAGATGTGAACACGGTTCCGAATTTCACATTAAACCCAAATCTTCAAAATATTTTCAACCTTCAAACCACAGCGAATATCAGTTTTGATGAAGCCACGAGAATTGCCAGACAACAATTCCTTAATAAAGAATTTGCGATGAGCAGTGAAGATAAAAAGGTAAAAATTACTGATATTAAGGTTTATCAGGAAAAAGAAAACATCGTAATCGAAGCGCTAACAAGTGGTGAAGTGAATGGGACTGCTTTTATCAAAGGGAAACCATTCTATAGCGTGGAAGAACATAAGATCAAATTGGATGTCACCGATTTTAATCTTAAAACTAAGAACTTTTTCCAAAAAGCATTGACGGTTCTATTCGAAGGGAAAATCCGAAGAATGATAGAAAAGGATTACGGAATTCCGCTTCTCGACATCGAAAATGCTTCTAAAAAAAGTATGATGGAAAACTTCAACAAGGAATATGTGAAAGGCATCAAACTGCAAGGAAATGTTTTGGATTTGAAACCAACAACATTTCTTTTGTCAGAAAAATACATCACAATTGTGATTGACACGAAGGCGCAATTGCAGATGAATGTTTCGGGTTTGAGTTTTTAGTGATTCTTTAATTTTTAATCTTTATCGTTAGCAATATTGCATGATATATTAGGTATATTTGCGTTCAATAAATTTTAAAAATGAAGAAGTCAGTAATTTTACTATTTGCTTTGGCTAATGTGTACGGTTTCGCTCAGGAATCAAACCAATTAGCCAAACTTAAAAAACAAACCAATGCCAACGTTACAATCAGTAACAGCACATCCAATCCTAACTTTATCCTTTTCGGAAATTCTAATGCACTGCAACTGAAGTCCAGCGGTGCAAAAGCTAAAACGGCTGAGTTCTTGGCAGAAAATTTTGCAGCTTTCAACTTGAAATCTGTCAATGATTTGGTTTTTGTAGAAGAAAGCACAGACAATTATGGATTGAAAAATGTCATCTACAGACAACAACATCAAGGTGTTCCTGTTTACGATGGACTCTTGAAATTTCATTTTAATGGAAAAGAGGAATTGACTTCTGTAAATGGTAATTCTATCTCCAATATCAAAGTGAATACTACGCCAGATATTTCCTCAACAGAAGCGGCTGCTATTGCAAAAGGTCTTGTTGAAAAGCAGAATCTCACGACTAACAATGTGCCTTTCGAAATTGGAAAAAATAATCTTTTGATCTTTCCAAAAAACTTAGTTCAAGGTGGTGTGGTCACTTCATATCTAGCTTATGAAGTAGAAGTTACCAATAAGAATGATGTAAGAGAATTCCTTTTCATAGATGCTCATACGGGAGAGTTGGTTGAGCAGTTTACAGGTATTCATCCCATCGACAGAAAATTGTACGAAACGAATACGAACGCTTCCAATTTGAAATGGAAAGAAGGGGATGCATTGCCAGGAACATTAGATAAATGGCAAAGAAATGAAGTGGTGACGTCTGAACATGTTTATAATTTCTTTAAAAATGCATTCGGATATGTTTCCTATAATAACAGAGACAACTCAATGATTACCATTAATAATAATCCAAATATCAATTGTCCAAATGCCAACTGGAACGGTGTAACAGCTAATTACTGTACGGGAACTGCTTCAGATGATGTTGTGGCTCACGAATGGGGCCATGCTTACACAGAATATACAAGTGGTTTGATTTATCAATACCAATCTGGCGCGCTCAATGAGTCTTACTCAGATGTTTGGGGAGAAACGATTGATCTTTTGAATAATTATGAGGATGAAGGCGAGAACTTAAATGTAAGAACTACGACTTCATGTTCAGAATCTCTCCGTTGGAAAATGGGAGAGGATGCTACGGCTTTCGGAGCGCCAATCCGTGATATGTGGAATCCTAACTGTAACAATAATCCAGGATCAGTTTTAGATACTGCTTATTATTATTGTGGAACGGCAGACAGTGGTGGCGTTCACCTTAACTCTGGTGTAACCAATCATTTATATGCACTTCTCGTAGATGGAGGCACTTACAATGGCTATACGATGGCAAATATTGGATTCGTAAAAGCAGCGCATCTCTGGTGGAGAGCTCAAAGGAATTATCTGACGGCTACCAGTGATTTTTCCAACTTTGCAGATGCTTTGGAAGCGGCGGCTAATGATCTTATTGGTGTCAATCTTCAAGGATTATCTACAACTACTACAGCAGCAGGACTCACGGGACAAACATTCACTTCCGCTGATGTTCAAAATGTAAAAAATGGGATTCTGGC
>RCUH01000709.1_pt1 | contig 30815 bp, 29 predicted proteins | sample 2166191 | NCBI WGS metagenome assembly RCUH01 (sample SAMN09932848, study PRJNA488358) | compost metagenome | feature: garden; material: soil; isolation source: compost soil in an enriched community after 214 h of incubation | place: Germany: Experimental Botanical Garden Goettingen | collected...
ATCCACGCCATGCGTGGATGGACGGGTCCGGAGCCGGGGTGCGGGGCGCGGAGGGTCTACGCCGCGCTGCGCGCGGTATCCACGCGTGGCGTGGATCTACGTGGTGCGATGGATCGTTGATCCACGCCATGCGTGGATGGATGGGTCCGGTGCCGGGGTGCGGAGGGTCTACGCCGCGCTGCGCGCGGTATCCACGCGTGGCGTGGATCTACGCGGTGCGATGGATCGTTGATCCACGCCCTGCGTGGATGGATGGGTCCGGGGCCGGGGTGCAGGGCGCGGTGGGGTTACGACGCGCTGCGCGCGGTATCCACGCATGGCGTGGATCTACGCGGTGCGATGGATCGTTGATCCACGCCATGCGTGGATGGATGGGTCCGGAGCCGGGGTGCGGAGGGTCTACGCCGCGCTGCGCGCGGTATCCACGCATGGCGTGGATCTACGTGCGATGGATCGTTGATCCACGCCATGCGTGGATGGATGGGTCCGGTGCCGGCGTGCCTGGCGGTGCTTATCGCTGCGGGGTGATGGTCTGGGTCGGCAGGCGCGCGGGCGGGGCGGGGTTGGGGACCCAGATCGCGACGCCGGCTGCGCGCTTCTGCGTGGTGGGGATGCCGATCCCGACACCGCCGCCGACGTGCGAGCCGTAACTGCCGGCACCCACCGACATGCCCACCGGCGAGCCGCTGGAGCCCACGCCCATCAGGATCACGCCATTGGCGCCGAGGGCGGCTGCCTCGCGCTTGAGCCGCATCACCGCCGCATCGGTCTGGCCCTGGGTGCCAAACCCCACCGCGCTGGACGACTCCAGCTGCGCGATCTCCACCGAGCCGGCCGGCGGCGTGGAATAGATCTGGACGCTGGCCGGGTCCACCGGCGCGCGCGCTTGGCCCAGCATCACCTTGGAGGTACTGGCGCAGCCGGCCACGGCCAGCAGCGCGCCCAGTACCGCAATCATTCGGATGTTCATGCATCACCCCTGTTCGGTAGGGCCCTGGGGCCCCGTGGCGGGATCATCGGTGGCGACCGCTGAATCGGTGCCAACTTGCTCACCTGCACGCTAGCACTGTCCAGGTGAGCAGCGTGGCGTGGTCTGGCCGACCGGCCGCAGGCGCCGATGAACGCGTCAGCCAAGCCCCCGATTTAGGCTATGGTGGCGCCAACATCACCAAAGGGGAGCCTGGCATGGGGTTGATCAGTCTGTTGTGGGGCATCCTGGCGCTGCTGTGGATGATCCTGGCCCTGATCCCGTTGCTGGGCTGGGGCAACTGGTTCCTGATCCCGTTTGCCGCGGTCGGTGCGGTGATCGCCGCCCTGGGCATCCTGTTCACCCATGCCAGCAAGCGTGGCCGGGCCTGGGCCGGGCTGCTGCTGAACGGCATCGTGGTGGTGGTCGGGATCGTCCGGCTGGGCATCGGCGGCGGCATCGTCTGAGCCTGCCGGCCCGCCGCCAGCCGGGCTGCGACCATCGGTCGCAGCGACCGGGCAGCGGCGTGCAGGGGCGTACAATCAGTGGCTGCCGCAGCGCGCCCGTCGCCGGCCCACGCCCTGACGGGCGCCATTTTCGCTTTCGATGATCATTCGTCCTCGTCCCCACGGCTGGCAACTGCTGTACATCCTGCGCGGCTCCATCGTTCCGGCGGTGGCCCCCAAGGTGCTGGCGATCCTGCTGCTGTCCATCGCCGTGGCCACCCTGGCCGAGGTCTGGCACCCGCCGGGCATCGAGCGGGTTTCGGTCGCCCCGTTCACCCTGCTTGGCCTGGTCCTGTCGATCTTCCTGAGCTTCCGCAACAACGCTTGTTTCGAGCGCTGGTGGGAAGGCCGCAAGCTGTGGGGCCAGCTGGTCTACGAATCGCGCAGCCTGGCCCGGCTGTGCAGCGCGCTGCTGGCCGACGACGCGCCGCGCCGCGAGCGCCTCTGCCGGCTCGGGATCGGCTTTGCCCATGCGCTGGCGGCCAAGCTGCGCGGGCGCGATGCCGCGCTGGCCGCGCTGCCATGGGTGGCCGAGTCCGACCATGCGCGTTTCGGCGCGCGCCTCAACGCCCCGGACCAGCTGCTGGCGATGATCGCCGCCGACCTGGCCGAACCGCTGCGCGCCGGCCGCCTGGATCCGATCCTGTACGCCCAGTTCGAGACCCGCCTGCATGCGATGTCCAGCATCCAGGCCGGCTGCGAGCGCATCCTCTCCACCCCGCTGCCGTTCGCCTACACCCTGCTGCTGCACCGCTGCGCGTGGATGTTCTGCGTGCTGCTGCCGTTCGGCCTGGCCAGCTCGCTGGGCTGGGCCACCCCGGTGGTGTCGGCGGTGCTGGCCTATGCCTTCTTCGGGCTGGACCAGCTGGGCGAGGAAATGGAAGAGCCGTTCGGGCTGGAACCCAACGACCTGCCGCTGGATGCGCTGGTGCGCACCATCGAAATCGACCTGCTCGACAGCCTGGGCGTGGATCCGCTGCCCGCGCCGCTGCAACCGCATCGTTACCTGCTGCAGTAACCCTGCCGCGCCCCCGCATTCCGTTACGGAGCATTGCCCCATGGCCCACCCCGATTACCGCCCCCGCCGCATGCGCCACGACGAGTTCTCCCGTCGCCTGATGCGCGAGAACACGCTCACCACCGATGACCTGATCTACCCGGTGTTCGTGCATGAGCTGGCCGGCCGCGCGCCGGTGGCCTCGATGCCGGGCGTGGAGCGCCTGTCCATCGACGAACTGCTCAAGGTGGCCGAGGAAGCGCTGGAACTGGGCATCCCGGTGATCGACCTGTTCCCGGTGATCGACCCGGCCGGCAAGTCGCTGGACGCGGCCGCGGCGTGGGACGAGAACGGCCTGGCGCAGCGCGCCATCCGCGCGCTCAAGTCGCGCTTCCCCGAGCTGGGGGTGATGACCGACGTGGCCCTGGACCCGTACACCACCCATGGCCAGGACGGCATCATCGATGACAGCGGCTACGTGCTCAACGACATCACCGTCGAGGCGCTGGTGAAGCAGTCGCTGTCGCACGCCGCCGCCGGCGTGGACATCCTCTCGCCCTCGGACATGATGGACGGCCGCATCGGCGCGATCCGCCGCGCGCTGGATGCCGACAACCACCTCAACGTGCGCATCATGGCCTACTCGGCCAAGTACGCCTCGGCGTTCTACGGTCCGTTCCGCGACGCGGTGGGCAGCTCGGCCAGCCTGGGCAAGGCCGACAAGAAGACCTACCAGATGGACCCGGCCAACGGCGACGAGGCGCTGCGCGAGATCGCCCTGGACCTGGAGGAGGGCGCGGACATGGTGATGGTCAAGCCGGGCATGCCCTACCTGGACCTGGTGCGCCGGGTGAAGCAGCAGTTCGGCGTGCCCACCTTCGCCTACCAGGTCAGCGGCGAGTACGCGATGATGAAGGCCGCCTTCGCCAACGGCTGGCTGGACGAGCGCGCCTGCGTGCTCGAATCGCTGATCGGGTTCAAGCGCGCCGGCGCCGATGGCGTGCTGACCTATTTCGCCCCGCAGGTGGCGCGCTGGCTGCGCGAGCGCTGACAATACGCGCCGACGCAAACGCACAGGACGACAACGATGCAGACGATGGGATGGGTGCAGTGGCTGACCTGGGGCACCGGGGTGCTGGCCTTCGCGGTGGTGATCGGGCTGGTCATCCGCGGCGTGCTGCGCGCGGCCAAGCGCCCGCCGGAGCAGCCCTCGGCGGCTGCCCGGGTGGCGCGTGACAGCCAGCTGCCGCCGGCGCTGCAGGCGCAGCTGGCCGCGTTGAACCAGCGCAAGGACCACGGCGAGATCAGCGAAGCCGAGTACGAACAGCAGCGCGCCGCGTTGTTGGCCGCGCGCTGAGCGCCACGCCGCACGTATCCGGTGCGCCCCGCGGGTAGAGCCCCGCGTAGCCGCGTCCCAGCCGCCGACACCCGCTCAGCGGCAGGCACCGCCGGGCGCGGCAGGCGCCTTCATCCGGTACAGGTCCAGCCCGCCGGCCCGCGGCGCGCGGGCCACGCCGGCCAGGACCAGCTCGGACGGCTTGGACGCGTCCACCACCGGCGCGCCGGTCTGGCCGTCGGCGGTGTTGAAGGACAGCACCAGGGGCGTGGCCGGCTGGCGGTAGTCGCAGCCCACCAGCCACACCTGCGCGTGGCCGGCAGCGGCCCGGGTGATCGCCAGCGCGCCGTCGTTGCCCAGCCACGCGCCGCCCCGTTCGTCGGCGGCGCTGTTGAGTGGCGCCGGCAGCGCCGTCGGCGGGTTGAACCCCCGCCCCTGCGCGGTGGCCACGTAGAGATCCAGGCCGCCGTGGGTGCCCGTGCCATTGCGCGCGAACAGCAGCGCCTGCCCATCCGGGCGCACCGCCGGGTAGCGCTCGTCGGCGGCGGTGTTGATCGTCACCGGCAGCGACATCACCGGCCCGACGCGGCCGTCCGGGTCGATCATCACGCTGTACAGATCAAAGCCGCCGCGGCCGCCGCGGCCATTGGAGGCGAAGTACAGCCAGGCCCCGTCATGGCTGAAGTACGGGTCGACCTCATCGCCGGCGGTGTTGAGCGCCAGCGGAGTGGGGTCCTGCCAGCGGCCGTCGCGCAGCACCGCCTGCCACAGGTCCCAGCCACCGGCGCCGCCGGCGCGGTCGGAGGCCCAGACGATGCGCCGGCCATCGGGTGCGATCGTGGCCTGGGCCTCGTTGGCCTTGGTCGAGACCACGCCCATGCCTTCGATGCCGAACTCGGAAAGTGCCATCGCCTGCGGTGTGGAGAGTAAACTGACGCTCAGCGCGAGCAGTGACAATGGAGTGCGCATAGCCGCTTCCGTTGGGGGTTTGCGTTCCATTCTAGGCCCGGAGCAGACACACCCATGACCGCCGATCGTTACGCCGTTTTTGGCCAGCCCATCGCGCACTCGCAGTCGCCGCGCATCCATGCCGCGTTCGGCCGCCAGGAAGGCATCGCGCTGGATTACCGCGCCATCGAGGCCAGCCCGGCGGAGTTTGCCGCAGCGCTGGAGGCCTTCGCCGCCGACGGTGGCGTGGGCGCCAACGTCACCGCGCCGCACAAGGAGGCCGCGTTCGCGCTGTGCACCACCCTCACCTCGCGCGCGCGCCGCGCCGGCGCGGTCAATACGCTGCTGCGCAAGGGCGAGCGCTGGCATGGCGACACCACCGATGGGATCGGCCTGGTGCGTGACCTCACCGATCGCCACGGGCTGGACCTGCGCGGCCGCCGCACGCTGCTGATCGGCGCCGGCGGCTCGGCCCGCAGCGTGGCCCCGGCGCTGCTGGATGCCGGCATCCTGGAGCTGGTGGTGATCAACCGCACCCCCGAGCGTGCCGATGCGCTGATCGATGCCATGGGCGAGCCGGGTCGGGCGATCACCCGCTACTGGGAAGACATCCGCGAGCTGGGCGATTTCGAGCTGATCATCAACGCCACGTCGGCCGGTCGCGACCGCGCCAACGAGTTCACGCTGCCGCTGGGGCTGGTCAACAGCATGACCACCGCGGTGGACCTCAATTACGGCGAAGCGGCCATCGGCTTCACCGCCTGGGCGCGCTCGGCCGGCTGCCGCAATGTGGTCGACGGGCTGGGCATGCTGGTCGAGCAGGCCGCCGAGAGCTTCCTGCAGTGGCACGCGGTGCGCCCGCAGACCGACGCGGTGTATGCGCAGCTGCGCAGCGAACACGCGCTGGCCGGCGAGGACTGATCCGGATGAACCTGGAGCTGTTGATGGCCGTGCTGGGCACGGTTGCCATGCGCCTGCCGATCCTGATCGCGCTGGCCGTCTCGGTGGTGTGGGTGGTCGATACCCCGCGCGGGGCGGTGCGCAGCGTGGCGCTGTGGGCGCTGGGGCTGCTGGCCCTGACCACGGTGGCCGGGCTGCTGCTGGGCCTGGTGCCGCAGTGGCTGGTCCAGCAGGGCGACTACGAGGCCATGCGCAGCCTGGCGCTGTGGCTGGGCGGTGCGCGCTTCGTGCTGGGCCTGTTCGATGCGCTGGCCCTGGTGCTGCTGGTGTGGGCGATGACCCGCGCGCTGCGGGCGCGTGGGCAGGCCGCGGCGGGCTGAGCGGCGGACCTGCGTCGCGGATCTGAACCGGCGCGGATATCGGCGCCGGTGCCGATGCCCGGCTCGTGAGAAAATACCCGCCGTGATCCAGGCAGGTGTCCCCCGGCGTGACCGAAAAAGTTGAAGCCCCGCGTGCGCTGAACGACGACATGAAGGCCGCCATCCGCGATGCCTACGCCAAGCTGCAGGCCAATACGCCCGGCTTCAGCACCCGGCGTTCGCAGAGCCAGATGATCGGCGTGGTGTCGCGCGCGCTGTCGCACAGCGGCGGCGTCGGCGTGGTCGAAGCGCCCACCGGCGTCGGCAAGTCGCTGGGCTATCTCACCGCCGGCGTGCCGATCGCGCTGGCCACCCGCAAGAAGCTGGTGATCAGCACCGGCACGGTGGCGCTGCAGTCGCAGCTGGTGGAGCGCGACATCCCCAACTTCCTCAAGGCCACCGGCATCGAGGCCAGCGTGGCCCTGGCCAAGGGCCGCACCCGCTACCTGTGCACCCGCAATGCCGCCGAGGCGCATGGCGAGGGCGCGCAGGAGGGCATGTTCGAGGACGAGCAGCCGCTGTTCGACCGGCCGCTGGCCCCGATCGAGATGGACCTGGCGCAGAAGCTGAGCAAGGACTTCCTGGAAGGGCGCTGGAACGGCGACCTGGACAACGCCCCGGAGACCATCAGCAACACCCTGCGCGCGCGCATCACCACCCCGGCCTCCGGCTGTGCCGGGCGCAAGTGCGCCTACTCGGCACAGTGCGCGGTGCTGCGGTCGCGCACGACCGTGCGCGAGGCGCAGATCGTGGTCACCAACCACGCGCTGCTGTTGTCGGCGCTGTCCATCGGCGAAAGCGACAACGGCCAGCCGCTGATCGCTCCGCCCTCGGACATGCTGCTGGTGCTCGACGAGGGCCACCACATCGGCAGCGTGGCCATCGACCAGGGCGCGGCCAGCCTGGCCCTGGACGAGATGGCCAAGCGCACCGGCCGCCTGCAGGTGCTGATCGCCGCCTCGTATCGCGCCGTGGACAAGGACAAGCTGGGCAACCTGCTGCCCAACGAGGCGATCGAGGCCGCCGCCAAGGTCAGCAAGCAGCTCAAGGCCTTCCGCGACGTGATCGACCGCAGCTGGCGCCCGGACCCGGCCGCGCAGGAGCCGATGTGGCGCGCGCCCAACGGCCGCCTGCCGGAGATCTGGATGGCCGACATCGAGGCCATCGCCGATGACACCCGCAGCCTGTTCAACTGGGCCCACGCCGCGCTGGCGCAGGTGGCCAAGGGCAAGCCGGAGGATGCCGCGCGCGAGCGCCTGCAGCGCAACCTGGGCATGGCCCTGGAGATGATCGAGCAGCAGCACAACCTGTGGACCGCGTGGCGCCGCGAAGACAAGGAGGGCCAGCCGCCGATGGCGCGCTGGGTCACCCTGTCACGCGATGGCGACTTCATCCTGCACGGCTCGCCGGTGTCGGCCGCGCACGTGCTGCGCAAGCTGCTGTGGGACGAAGTGGACTCGGTGGTGATGACCTCGGCCACGCTCACCGGTGGCGGCGATTTCCAGTCGCTGGCGATCGACAACGGCATCCCCGGCGAGGCCGAGATGGTCTCGCTCGCCTCCCCGTTCGACCTGCCCAACCAGGCGCAGCTGATCGTGCCGGCGTTCCCGGTGACCCCGGACGACAAGGAAGGTCACCCCAAGGAGATCGCCAAGTACCTGGTCAAGGAACTGGACTGGGACAAGGGCAGCATCGTGCTGTTCACCTCGCGCTGGAAGATGGAAAAGGTGGCCGAGCTGATGCCGGCCGCGCAGCGCAAGCGGGTGCTGGTGCAGGGCGAGAGCGCCAAACAGAAGATGATCGACGAGCACCTGCGCCGCACCGCGGCCGGCGAGGGCTCGGTGCTGTTCGGACTGAACTCGTTCGGCGAAGGCCTGGACCTGCCCGGCGAGGCCTGCACCACCGTGGTGATCACCCAGGTGCCCTTCGCGGTGCCGACCGATCCGCAGACCTCCACCCTGAGCGAGTGGTTCGAAAGCCGCGGGCTGAACGCCTTCAACCTGATCGCGATCCCGCACGCGCTGCGCACGCTGACCCAGTTCTCCGGCCGCCTGATCCGCACCTCCACCGACACCGGCCGGGTCATCATCCTCGACTCGCGCCTGCTGACCCGTCGTTACGGCAAGCGCATCATCGATGCACTGCCGCCGTTCAAGCGGGTGATCGGCTAGTCCGGCGCTGCCGGGCCGAACCTTACAGCCTGGACAGATCGCGCACCGCCCCCTTGTCGGCACTGGTGGCCAGCAAGGCATAGGCCTTGAGCGCGCCGGTGACCTTGCGCGGGCGAGCCTGACGCGGTGTCCAGCCCAGTGCGTCCTGCTCGGCACGGCGCGCGTCCAGCGTGGCCTGGTCCACCAGCAGGTCGATGCGGCGCGCGGGGATGTCGATGCGGATGCGGTCGCCATCGCGCACCAGCCCGATCACCCCGCCTGCGGCCGCCTCCGGCGAGGCGTGGCCGATCGACAGGCCCGAGGTGCCGCCGGAGAAACGGCCATCGGTGAGCAGCGCGCACTGCTTGCCCAGGCCCTTGGACTTCAGGTAGCTGGTGGGATACAGCATTTCCTGCATGCCCGGGCCACCGCGCGGGCCTTCGTAGCGGATCACCACCACGTCGCCGGCCACCACCGCATCGGCCAGGATGCCGGCCACCGCCGCGTCCTGGCTTTCAAACACGCGCGCGTTGCCCTCGAACACATGGATGGATTCATCCACGCCGGCGGTCTTGACCACGCAGCCATCCACGGCCAGGTTGCCGCGCAGCACCGCCAGCCCCCCCTCGGCCGAGTAGGCGTGGTCCACGCTGCGGATGCAGCCGTCGGCCCGATCCACGTCCAGCGTGGGCCAGCGCGTGGCCTGGCTGAAGGCCACCTGGGTGGGGATGCCGGCCGGACCGGCGCGGAAGAAGTCGTGCACCTGCGCATCGCCGCTCACCGCCACGTCCCAGCGCGCGATGGCGTCGGCCAGCGTGCGGCTGTGCACGGTGGGCACGTCGGTGTGCAGCAGCCCGCCGCGCGCCAGTTCGCCGAGGATGCCGAACACGCCGCCGGCGCGGTGCACGTCTTCCATGTGGTACTTCGGGGTGTTCGGCGCAACCTTGCACAGCTGCGGCACGCGCCGGGACAGCGCATCGATCGCGTGCAGGTCGAAATCCACCTCCGCCTCCTGCGCGGCGGCCAGCAGGTGCAGGATGGTATTGGTCGAGCCGCCCATCGCGATGTCCAGGGTCATCGCGTTCTCGAAGGCGGCATGGGTGGCGATGCCCCGCGGCAGCGCACTGGCATCCTCGCCGCCATACCAGCGGTGGCACAGCTCCACCACCAGCCGCCCGGCGCGGCGGAACAGCTGCTCGCGGTCGGCGTGGGTGGCCAGCGTGGAGCCATTGCCCGGCAGCGACAGCCCCAGGGCTTCGGTCAGGCAGTTCATCGAGTTGGCGGTGAACATGCCCGAACACGACCCGCACGTGGGGCAGGCGCTGCGCTCGTACTCGGCCACCTTCTCGTCGCTGGCGCTGGCATCGGCGGCGATCACCATCGCATCCACCAGGTCCAGCTTGTGCTCGGACAGGCGGGTCTTGCCCGCTTCCATCGGCCCGCCGGAGACGAACACCACCGGGATGTTCAAGCGCAGCGCAGCCATCAGCATGCCCGGGGTGATCTTGTCGCAATTGGAAATGCACACCAGCGCATCGGCGCAGTGCGCGTTGACCATGTACTCCACCGAGTCGGCGATGATCTCGCGGCTGGGCAGCGAATACAGCATGCCGTCGTGGCCCATGGCGATGCCGTCATCGACCGCGATGGTGTTGAACTCCTTGGCCACCCCGCCGACCTGCTCGATCTCGCGCGCCACCAGCTGGCCCAGGTCCTTGAGGTGCACGTGGCCGGGCACGAACTGGGTGAACGAATTGGCGATGGCGATGATCGGCTTGTGGAAGTCGGCATCGGTCATGCCGGTGGCGCGCCACAGGGCGCGGGCGCCGGCCATGTTGCGGCCGGCGGTGGAGGTGCGGGAGCGGTATTCAGGCATGGGGCTGGCAGGATCTGGCGGGCCGTGGGGGCGCGTTTCAGCTCGATTCTGCCGAAAAATTCCGGTTGCGTTTGCAACCGTTGCGCCCGCACTTTCCAGTGCGATTGCTGAAATGCCATTCATGTTCCCGGCGTTGCCGGTTTTGGTTGTTCGCGGCGATCAGGCATGATTGAGGGGATAACCGCATGAGGGGGCACGACGCCATGAAACGTTCCAGGACCACCGCGCTGTTGCTGATGAGCGCCGCACCGCTGCTGTTCACGGCCTGCCAGAAGGACGAGGCGGTCAAGGTGCAGGAAGGGTTGTACACCTCGGTGCAGGCCTGTACCGAGGCGACCGGCGATCCGTCCAGCTGCCGCACCGCCTTTGCGCAGGCGCAGAAGCAGTCGGCCGACGCCGCCCCCAAGTACGCCTCGCGTGAAGCCTGCCAGGCCGACTACAGCGCCGAGCAGTGCGTGGAGCAGAAGACCTCCAGCGGCCACTCGTTCATCGGGCCGATGATGATGGGCTTCTTCATGTCGCAGATGCTCAGCAACCGCGGTGCCGGCCTGGCCCAGGCCCCGGCGGCCAGCCCGGCCTACCAGGACAAGGCCAACGGCTGGGCACGCCCGGCCCCGGGTGGCAGCGGCGGCTTGAATACCGCCAGCGGCATCGGCGCCGGCAAGGCCGGCCTGGCCCCGGTCAACGCCACCCCCAACCGCGCCGTCACCGCCAGCCGCGGTGGCTTCGGCAGCACCAGCAGCGGCCGCAGCAGCGTCGGCGGCTGATCGATGCAGCGTGTCCGCATTGCCGAGCGCAGCCAATGGCGCGCCCGGGCCGAGGAATCCGGCTTCCGCTTCCACACCATCGACGGCCTGCCGTACTGGGATGAAACCGCGTATTACGCCTTCACCCTGCGCCAGATCGAACAGGACATCGAAGACCCCAGCGCCGAGCTGCATGCCATGGCGATGGGATTGGTGGACGAGGTGGTGGGCAGCGAACAGCTGATGGACCAGCTGGCCATTCCGCCGGCGTTCCGCGACTGGATCGCCGACAGCTGGCGCCGCGGCGAGCCGCACCTGTATGGCCGCCTGGACTTTGCCTACGACGGTACGGGCCCGGCCAAGCTGTACGAACTCAACTACGACACGCCTACGTCGCTGTTCGAGGCCTCGTTCTTCCAGTGGCAGTGGCTGGAAGACCAGCGCAACCAGAACCGCCTGCCGCCCCACGCCGACCAGTTCAACGCGATCCACGAAGCGCTGGTGGACCGCTTCGCACAGCTGGCCGCGCAGTTGCCGCCGCCGCTGTACTTCAGCGCGGTGGGCAGCTCGGAGGAAGACCAGGGCACGGTGGCCTACCTGCGCGACTGCGCGGCCCAGGCCGGCCTGCGCGGCGAGGCGATTGCGATCGAAGACATCGGCCTGTCCGAGGATGGCCGGTTCACTGCGTTGGATGACACGGTGATCGGCAGCCTGTTCAAGCTGTACCCGCTGGAAGACCTGATGACCGAGTCGTTCGGCCAGGCCCTGCCGGGTTCGGGCGTGCAGCTGCTGGAACCGGCGTGGAAGGCGATCCTGAGCAACAAGGGCGTGCTGCCGTTGTTGTGGCAGCGCCACCGCGGCCATCCCAACCTGCTGCCGGCCGAGTTCGACGATGGCAGCGCGCTGCCACGTGGCTGGGTACGTAAACCGCTGTTCTCGCGCGAAGGCGCCAACGTGGCCATGCACCTGGCCGACGGCAGCTGGCAGGAGAGCGAAGGCCCGTACACCGGCCCGGCGATCCGCCAGGCCGCGCACCCGCTCACCGCGTTCGACGGCGGTTACCCGCTGGTGGGCAGCTGGATCGTGGGCGACCAGGCCTGCGGCCTGGGCATCCGCGAAGACAGCAGCCGCATCACCCGCGACAGCGCGCGTTTCGTGCCGCACGCGATCATCGATCAGGCGCCGACGCGCATCTTCGTCTGATGGCGATCCGACGCAACCGCAGCCTGCGACCCGGTGCGCTGGCCGGGCGCCACCTGGACGATGGCCACCGGCTGTGGCGCTATGCCGACCGCATTGCCGTGCGCTGCCACCGCTGCGCTGCGCCCGGTTGGGTAGTGGCGCCCGACAACCGGCCCCGCTTCCGCTGCCTGCACTGCAGCGTGGCGCTGGACGGTGGCTGCGGTTGCGCCCGCTGCGGCCGGGGTGACTGGGTCGGGCCGGTGCGCTACAGCGGTCGCCGGCCCTGCGGCTATTGCGGGCATCAGTGGGTAAGCGCCGATGCGACGCGCCAGGTGGCCTCCCCGGCGCTGCGTACCCTGGCCGCCACCTGCGCCCAGTGTGGACGCAGCAGCGATGTCACGGTGCGTATGATGCAGGCTCGCGGCGCCGACGCGCTGGACCCGCACTTCGGCCTGCCGTTGCTGCTCGTCGAGAAGACCGCCGCTGGCGTGCTGTGGGCCTACAACGCAGCGCACCTGCAGGCCCTGCACGACTATGCCGACGCGCCGCTGCGCGAACGCGCCGGCGTGTCCAACGGCTCCATGTTCTCGCGCCTGCCGCAGTGGATGAAGCTGGCGCGCAACCGCGCGCTGCTGCGCAAGGCCACCACCCGCTTGATGGCCAGGGCCCGGTAGGTCCCGCACCGGGGCGACGCACGCGCGGGTTACAACAACCCGTCGCGCTTGACTGCCAGGTACCGCTCCACCAGCGCGCCGGGCAACGCATCGGCGGTGACGTCCAGCACCATCACCCGGTGGCTGCGCAGGGCTTCATGGGCATCGCCGCGCTGCTGCAGGTAACGCGCGATCGCGCCGGCCTGGGCGGCGTCCTGCAGGGTCTCCACGTCCCTGGCCAGGGCGTCATCCAGCTCGCGCTCGCGCAGGCTGGCCACGCACACCAGGTGCTGGCGCTGCAGCAGCCGCACCGCCGCGAGCAGGTCTTCGATGTCTTCGTCGCGCACGTTGGTGACCAGCATCACCAGCGAACGCCGGCGCTGGCGCAGACAGAGCTCGGTGGCCGCGGCCAGGTAATCGGTGGCGACCGGTCGTGCCTGCAGGTCGTAGCTGGCGCGCAGCAGCCCGTCGATCGCGCCCATGCCGCGCTGCGGTGCCACCCAGCGGGTGTCGCCGCCACTGGCGAACAGGCCCACCCCATCGCCCTGGCGCAGAGCCAGGTAGGACACCACCAGCGATGCGTTGAGCACGTGGTCGAAATGCGACAGCCCGCCTTCGCTGGCCATCATGCGCCGGCCGGTATCGATCATCAGCATCAGCTGCTGGTTCTTCTCGTCCTGGTACTCGCGCGAAATCAGCTTGCGCGCGCGCGAAGTGGCCTTCCAGTCGATCTGGCGCAGGCTGTCACCGATGCGGTACTCGCGCATCTGGTGGAAATCGGTGCCTTCGCCGCGGCGGCGCTTGAGGTGCGCGCCCACCAGCCGCGAGGCCTGTTCGGCGCTGAACAAGGCAAAGCGGGTGAGCGGGGCGAAGTTGGGGTACACGCGTACGGTCAACGCCGGTGGCAGGGTGCGACGCTGCCGCCACAGCCGCCACGGTGCGTGCACGCGCAGGTGCACGCCGTCGAACGCAAAGCGCCCGCGCGCGGTCGGGGTTACCCGGTACTGCACGCTGCTGGCCACCATCGGCTTGAGCACCAGCTGGCGTGGCAGGCCCTGCAGCGCCCACTCGCCCGGCACCAGGTCGAACACATCCACGCGCTGGCGCAGGCTGGATTCCAGGCGCAGCGTCACCGCCCGCTCCACGTTCAGGGCCAGGGCTTCGGGCAGCTCGCGCTGGATGCTGGGCGAGGGTTGCCGCCACAGTCGCAGCAGGTCCACCAGCGCCACCAGCGCGAGCAGCGCACCGGCGGCGTACCACGCCCAGAACGGCCATGCCTGGAGGACCACCACCAGCACCCCGACCATTCCCCAGGCCGAGATCAGCGCAAGCATCAGCGGGGCCGGCCTCATGCGCGCGGCCCGTCATGATCGGCGGTACGCCACGGCTTCATTTGCGCGGTGCTTCCACCTTGGCCAGCAGGGCGTCCAGCGCGTCGTCGGCGCTCTGCCCCTCGATCTGCAGTTCCGGGGCGAGCGCGATGCGGTGGCGCAGCGCCGGCTTGGCGATGTCGCGGATGTCGTCGGGGGTGACAAAGTCGCGGCCTGCCAGCACGGCCTGGGCGCGGGCGGCACGCACCAGCGCGATGCTGCCACGCGGGCCGGCCCCGAGCGCGATGCCCGGCCAGCGGCGCGTTGCGGCCACGATACGGACCGCATAGTCGATCACTTCCGGATCCACCGCGATCGCCGCGGTGGCCTGCTGCAGCGCCACGACCTCGGCGGCGGTGAGCACGCGCGGCACCTGCGACAGATCGAAGTCGGCCGCACTGCGGCCGGTGGTGATCGCATCGACCATGCGCTTCTCGTCTTCCAGCTGCGGGTAGTCGATCAGCACCTTGAGCAGGAAACGGTCCAGCTGCGCCTCGGGCAGCGGGTAGGTGCCTTCCTGTTCAACCGGGTTCTGCGTGGCCAGCGCCAGGAACGGCGGGGTCAGCGCGAACGCCTTGCCTTCGATGGTGACCTGGCCTTCCTGCATCACTTCCAGCAGCGCCGACTGGGTCTTGGCCGGGGCGCGGTTGATCTCGTCGGCCAGCAGCAGGTTGGTGAACACCGGGCCGCGCCGGATCTTGAAGCTCTCCGACTTGGGGTCGTACACCGCATGCCCGCTGACGTCGCTGGGCATCAGGTCGGGGGTGAACTGCACGCGGCCGTATTCCAGCTCCAGTGCCTGGGCGAGTGCGCGTACCAGCAGGGTCTTGCCCAGCCCGGGCACGCCTTCGATCAGCACGTGGCCACCGGCCAACAGCGCGATCAGGATCTGGTCGAGCACCTCGGGTTGGCCGATGAAGGCGCGCCCGACCGCTTCGCGGACCTCATCCACGCGGTCGACCAGGCTGGGACCGGCGATGGCCGGGGCCGGGGCAGGGTCGGGGGAAGACAGCGGCGGCGGCAGGGTCGGCTCGGTCATAGCAGGTTTCTCATCTGGATCAGCAGGCGGATGCGCTCGCGCAGACCGGGAAGGTCGTGCGAGGCCGGGGCGGTCAGGGCGGTGTGGACGCGCGTGTGTGGCCACTGCAGCAGGGTAGCGATGGCGTCCACCTGCGCCTGGCCGCTGAGCGCGGCCGCAGTGGGCGCGCGACGGCGCAGGCGGCCGAGGAAGGCATGCCGGACCGCGTCGTACAACAAGGGCGCCTTGCCATAGCGCAGCAGGTGCTCGCCACTGGCGCGCACGTGCTCCAGCAGCGAGCGTCGCTCCACCGCTGGCGAGGGCAGCAGGCTGCCCATGCGCTGCGAGCGCGTCCACAGCTGCGCCAGCAGGGCCAGCAGCAACGGTACCCACACCGGCCAGCCCTTGAAGAACAACTGCTGCCACAGCGACGGCGGGCGCGACCCGTACACCAGCCATATGCTGCCCTGGCCGTAGCGCGGCGCCAGCAGGTAGCGGGTGAGGTCGCGGTGCGCCTTGTCGTGCAGGCCGTCGACGTAGTCGCCCGGCTTGGCCGTGGGCAGGTCCAGGACCGCAGGGCGACCCTGGCCCTGCATGAAGTCCAGGTCGGCCAGGATGTCCACGCTGCCGCGGCCATGGCGCAGGCGCGCGAACACCAGCCCGTAGGTATCGCCGTCCTCGCCCCAGCTGCGTTCGACGGCCATGCCCGGCGGCGGCGCCACCGCGAAGCGGCGGCCCCGGCAGAACTCCACATGCTGCGGGTCATCGCGCACGTGGAACGGCTGGCAGCCGGTGCCGTATTCGATGCTGTCCACACCAAGGGCCTCCAGCAGCGGTCCGTTGCTGTCGAGCTCGGCCGGTTCGGCCGGCGGCGTGCGCAGCACCAGGTGCCCACCCCGTGCGACCCAGGCCAGCAGCGCCTCGGCGGTGGGTGCCGGCAACATCGCACTGTCCTGCAGCAGTACCAGCGTGTCGGACGGCTGCAGCGGCATGGTGGCCAGGTCCGGGCGCGGCCGCGCGTGCACCGTGATGCCGTCGGCACGCAGCGCCTGGCCCAGCACGTACAGCGGGTTGTAGCTGGCCTCGCCCTGCGGCGGCAGGTGCTCGGTGTGGGTGACCCGTTCGTGGGTGCGCAGGTACGCAATGGTCAGCGGCACGCCCAGCGCGAGCACGCCCAGTACCACCAACAGCCAGCGCAGGCGCGTACTCATGCGCGCCACCGGAACTGCTGCTGCAACGTGCTGGCCAGGGTGTCGAACTCGGCATCGTCGGGCAGGCGCCCGGCATAGGCCGCGTATTGCCAGACCCGCACGATCCGCGCGAACAGGGTGCGGTCGGCTTCTTCGGGCATGCGCCGTGATGCGCGCAGGCACTGCGCCTCGGTCGCGCCCGGCGGCAGGGTGGTCTGCACGCGCTCACTCATCGATTCGACGCTGGCCCGGTACAACAGCGCCAGCGCCTGGCGCGGGCGGCCCTGCTGCCACAGCGCGCGCGCACGCGCGGCCGCATCCGGTGGCACTTCGTCGGGCACGGTGATGGGGTCTTCGACCACCACCGTCTGCGGCGCGCGCTTGCGCTTGCCGGTGCCGCGCAACCACGGCAGCCAGCGCGGCGCGGTGGCTACCAGGGCCAGCAGCAGCACGCCGACCAGGCCCCACAGCAGCCACTCGGCGATCTGCGCCGGCAGCAGCGGTCCCTTGGGGCGGGCATCGCGATCGTCGGTGTTCGGGTCCCTGTCCTTTTTCTTCTTCGCGTCCTTGTCGGCCGCATCCTTGCTGGTCCGCTCCCAGCTGACCACCGTGCGGGTGGGGCTCTGCAGCGGATCCTCGTAGGCGCGCTGCACGGCCTGGCGGAAGCCGGCGGTGTCCACGCTGGCGGTGCCGAACACGCTCTCCGGACGATTGGCCGGATCGTTGTCGTAGGTAAGCAGTACCGCCGCGCTGTCCTCGCCGTCGTCCTCTTCCGCCTCGTCGGGCGCGTCGGGCGCGTCGGGATGGGGCGGGGTGTCCGCGTCCTGCGCGATCACGCTGTCCGGGTCCGGCACCTGTTGCGCGTGCAGCGCGCCACCGGGCCAGCCCAGCACCAGCGCCAGCACCAGCAGCGGCGCGGCCTGCTGCAGGCGGTCGCGCAGGCGCCGGAAGGCGATCTCTACGTCCCAGGCTTCCATCTCGGTGCGTCGGTTGAGGTACAGGCCAAAGCCGGCGCCCACGTAGAACGGCCCGACCAGCCCGGCCGCCAGCCAGCTCACCAGGTTGAAGCCGAGCCTGGCCCATGCCGGGGTATCGCTGCGCACCATCTCCCAGGCCGCGCGCCAGGAGTCGGACAGCAGCTCGAACGGGATGAACATGAAGATGGCGGCGATGGCGCCGCTCACCAGCACCACCTCGAACATCATGCAGGTGCAGGTGAGCACGATCGCGTGGCCGAACGCCCCCCCGGCAATCGCGCGTCGGCGCACGCCGCGCATTTCCGGCTGGCTGCCTTCGAGCAGGTTGACCGGCAGCATCAGCGACCGCATCGGGCTAAAGCGCCGCCAGCCCAGGTAGCCCCAGAAGCCGCTCCAGCCCCAGTGCCGCTGCGCGCGCAGTGCCTGCCACGCGCTGGGCGTATCGCCGAACACCCCGCGCGAGATCACATACAGCGCCACCCGGTCGAACAGCGGCTTGAGCCACCACATCATCAGCCAGGCCAGCCCGAACGCGTCGGCCCACCACGCCAGCGCGTTGACCACGGCAAACACCGGCAGCCCCAGCAGCAGCCACGGCAACCAGATCGCCCGCGCGTGCCGGCGCACCAGTGCGGTGCCCAGTTCCATCGCCTCCCAGCCGCTGCGTGCGCGCAGCACCACGTCGAGCTGGTCAATCCGCATCGGCATTCCCGCGTCCGCCGCGCCACAGCCACAGCAGCACCACGCTCCACAGCACGCCGGCCACGCTGAACTTGCCCCATGCCGGGACGGCGGCGATCGAAGACCAGAAGGCTTCGATGAACGCGGCCACCAGCAGCATCGCGGCCACGCCCAGGCACAGCCGCGCACCGATCGTCCCGCCCTCCACCAGCGCGTCGATGCGACGGCGGCGACCGGGCGCCACCAGCTTCATGCCCAGCTGCAGGCCGGCGCCGCCGGCGATCACGATCGCGGTCAGCTCGAAGGCGCCATGCCCGGCCACGAAACGCCAGAACGGGCCGCCATGGCCGATGTGCTGCAGGTGGCCGGCCACCGCGCCGATGGTGAGCCCGTTGAACAGCAGCACCAGCACCGTGCCGACCCCGGCCAGCAGGCCGCTGGCGAAGGTGCGCAGGCCGATGCTGATGTTGTTCATGATGTAGTGGCCGAACATCATCCAGTCGGTGCCGCTGTCGCGGCCCAGGTCCGGCGAGCCGGGGTCGTACATGCGTTCCATCGCCGCGATGTCGCTGTTGTCCATCAGCAGGTGGATGAACGTCGGATCCAGCTGGGCCAGCAGGAAGCTGGTCACCAGCGGCGCCACGAACAAGCCGGCGGCCAGCCACATGGTGCGCGCCTGGCTGCGCACCAGCTGCGGGAAATCGGCGAACAGGAACTCCACCGCGCGCCGCCATTGCGGCGGCGGGGTGCGATAGAGCAGGCCGTGGCCCTGCTGCATCAGCAGCTGCAGGCGCGCCACCAGCTGCGGGCTGTAGCCACGCTTGCGCGCCAGCGCCAGTTGCTGGCACAGGCGCCGGTAGTGCTGCGGAATGTCCTCGTCGTTGAGGGCGTTGTCGGCCACCTGGCGGCGGGCGCGGCGCGCACTCTCACCGCGCAGCGCCAGCCAGCGTTCCAGGGCCTGCCACTCCTGCTGGTAGCGGGCGACGAACTGTTCCTGCTTCATCGACGCCCCAGCAGCCAGTTGGCCATGGCATACAGGCGCAGCACCCCGACCTGGCCGCCACCGCTGAGCGGCTCCACCAGACTGGCCAGTTCCTGCTGGCGTGCCGACGACAGCCGCGGCGCGCGTTCGGCAAAGGCCACCACGGCGGCCTGCTCGGCCGGTTGCAGCGGCTGCGGCGGCGCCAGCACGCTGTCGATGGCCAGGCTGCCGGGCACGGGGCGGGCACTGTCGTGGATGACCACGGTGCTGGCGACCAGGTCGCCGAGGCGGCGCCCGTGCGGGTCGAACAGGCTCGACAGCAGGCCCAGCGCATAGCCGAACGGCAGCATGTCCACCGTACGCAGCAGGTTGCGGGTGATCGCGGCCATCCAGCCGATCGGCGCGCCATCGCGCGCCACCACGCGCAGGCCCAGCGCGCGCTTGCCCACCGTGCGCCCCCACAGGGCTTCCTGCACGATGGTGTAGGCCCACATCAGCAGGAACATCAGCGCCAGGTACAGGCCCTGGCCGAAGCCGCCGAGGAAGGCCAGCGGTATGCTCAGCACCAGCAGCACCCCGACCCGGATCACGAAGTCGATCAGCCAGGCCAGCGCACGCGGCACCGGGCCGGCGGCCGGCAGATGCAGCGGCACGCCTTCGGGCGTGATCACTTCACGGTAGGTGTCCAGCATCGTCGCGCTCATGCGCGCACGCGGCGGGAAAGGGAATGCCGGAATCCTCTCCGGTCTGCTGCCAGCGGGGGCATGCGGTTCTCGACTGCTTCCTGGTCGGCTGTGGACTTTACCGTGCAGCCGCGCCGATGCCCAGCGCCGCGAGGGGCGGCAGGGCGGATGCGACCACGGCCACCGCGATCAGCCCAGGTACTTGTCCTTGAGCCGCACGTAGTGGTCGGCCGAGTAATGCAGCGATTCGATCTGGCTGGCGGTCAGCGTGCGTACCCGCCGCGCCGGGTTGCCGACCCACAGCTCGCCCTCGCCGACCACCTTGCCCGGGCCGACCACCGCGCCGGCACCGACGAAGCCGTGCGTCTCCACCCGGGCGCCGTCCAGGATGCACGCCCCCATCCCGATCAGGCTGTAATCGCCGATGGTGCAGGCATGGATGATGGTGCCGTGGCCGACCGTCACCCCCTCGCCGATCAGTGTCGGGAAGCCTTCCATGTTGTACGGGCTATGGTGGCTGACATGGATGATGGTGCCGTCCTGGATGTTGCTGCGCGCGCCGATCCGCACGTAGTTGACGTCGCCGCGGATCACCGTGCCCGGCCATACCGACACGTCATCGCCCAGGACCACGTCACCGATGATGGTGCAGGCCGGGTCGATGTAGCAGCGCTGGCCAAGGACGGGACGCTTGTCGAGGAAGGGACGGATCGGGGACATGTGCAACTCCGGCAACGCAGGGGCAGGGACGCGGCCTGCAGCGTTGTCCCGGCCCCCGATGATAACGCGGGGGCGGCGACGCCCGCCGATGGCGTGCATGCCACCGGCGTAGCGCCGACCGTGGGGCGGCTGCCCGGCCCCCGACGGCGGATGTTGCGCCGCCGACCCGCGGTCGGCTCTACCGGGGGGCGTGCGTGGCCAGCATCTGGCGGAACAGCGCGTCCAACGCTCCGCTGTCGCCACTGCCCGACGCCAGCGGCGGCGCGGCATGCTCCATCGCCGCCAGTTCGGCCTCGATGTACGCGCTGATCACGCCGATCCGTGGGCCATCGGCAACTTCGGCGCTGGCCCGCTTCACCACCAGCAGCTGGTCGATCGCCGCGCGCACCGGGCCGTGGGGCAGCAGGCGATCCAGCAGCAGTTCGAAGGCCATCGGCGGCGGATCGGGCTCGCACTCGATCCAGCGGCAGGCCAGCAGCGGGCGAAGCACATACAGGTACTTCTTGGTGCGCACCCGCTCGCCGCGCAGATAACCGCGGAAGTTGGTGCGGGCCATGTTGAGGTAATGCCACCAGCTGCCCAGCGGCGAATGGAACTGCTGCACGGCATCCAGCAGCGCGGCCACCGCCGCATCGTCCTGCCGGTACACGATCGGCGAGCGCAGCCATTCGGACAGGGTCGGGTTGGATTTGGACACCAGCCGCAGTGCCTTGCGCAGGTCCCAGCCGCTCACGTCCAGTTCGTCGTCGATCGGCAATTCGATGACATCCCGCTGTGCCTGGCCGGGCCCGGTGGCTTCGTTGACGCTGAGGTACCACGGTTGGCGGTGCACGTAGATGAAGCGCGCATCGTAATCGCTGTCGGGCGATGAAAACCCCCAGCCGCGACTGCCCGACTCGCACGCCATCAGCACGCGCACGTCATGTACGCGTTCGATGCGCTCCAGTTCGACCATGATCGCGGCGCGCTTGTCCGGCGCGATCGGGTGGATGTCCATGTCTGCTCTCCTGCGTCCTGCAGCGCTGGTGGGGGCGGTGGATCCTGTGGGCCGACCGATGGTCGGCTGCACGGCATCCGGCGCAGCCGACCAACGGTCGGCGCTAGCGGGGTGGGGGTGGCTTCAGGCGGCGCGGATGCGGCGTGCGCGTTCCAGGTGCACCAGCAGCAGCGAGATCGCCGCCGGGGTCATGCCGGGGATGCGCTGGGCCTGGCCGATGGTCTGCGGGCGCACGCGTTCGAGCTTCTGCTGCACTTCGGCCGACAGGCCGCGCACGCCGGCATAGTCGAAATCGCTGGCGATGGCGGTGTTCTCGTGACGCTGCTGGCGCTCGATTTCCTCGCGCTGGCGGTCCAGGTAGCCGGCGTACTTGACCCCGATCTCCACCTGTTCGGCCACCTTCGGGTCGGCCACGGCCGGGCCCAGCGACGGCACCTGCATGAGCTGGACGTAGTCCAGTTCGGGGCGCTTGATCAGGTCCAGCACGGTGGTTTCGCGGCTGACCGCCACGCCCAGGGTGGCTTCCACTTCGCGGCCCAGTGCATTGCCGGGCGTGGCCCAGAGTGCGCGCAGGCGTGCCGATTCGTTGGCCACCGCATCCTGCTTGGCCTGGAACGCGGCCCAGCGGCGCTCGTCCACCAGGCCCAGTTCGCGGCCGGTGCCGGTCAGGCGCACGTCGGCGTTGTCCTCGCGCAGCTGCAGGCGGTACTCGGCGCGGCTGGTGAACATGCGGTACGGCTCGGTGGTGCCATGGGTGATCAGGTCGTCGACCAGCACGCCCAGGTAGGCCTCGTCGCGGCGCGGGCACCAGCCGGCCTGCTCGCGCACGTGGCGGGCGGCGTTGATGCCGGCCAGCAGGCCCTGCGCGGCGGCTTCTTCGTAGCCGGTGGTGCCATTGATCTGGCCGGCGAAGAACAACCCGGCCACGCTCTTGGTCTGCAGGGTGTTGTCCAGCCCGCGCGGATCGAAGAAGTCGTACTCGATGGCGTAGCCGGGGCGGGTGATGTGCGCGTTCTCGAAGCCGGTGATGCTGCGCACCAGGGCCAGCTGCACATCGAACGGCAGCGAGGTGGAGATGCCGTTGGGATAGATCTCGACCACGTCCAGCCCTTCGGGCTCGACGAAGATCTGGTGGCTGGCCTTTTCGGCGAAGCGCACCACCTTGTCTTCGATGGAGGGGCAGTAACGCGGGCCGATGCCTTCGATCTGGCCGCTGTAAAGCGGCGAGCGGTGCAGGGCGCCGCGGATGATCTCGTGGGTGCGCTCGCTGGTATGGGTGATCCAGCAGCTCACCTGCGCCGGGTGATCGGCCACGTTGCCGAGGAAGGACATCACCGGGCGCGGGTCGTCGCCGGGCTGCTCGGCCATCACGCTGTAGTCCAGCGAGCGGCCGTCGATCCGCGGCGGGGTGCCGGTCTTCAGGCGGTCGATCACGAACGGCCGCTCGCGCAGGCGCGCGGCCAGGGTGGTGGCCGGCGGGTCGCCCATGCGGCCGGCCGCGTACTGGGTCTGGCCGACGTGGATCTTGCCGGCCAGGAAGGTGCCGGCGGTGAGCACCACGGCCGGGGCGTGGAAGGTCAGCCCGGTCTGGGTGACCGCGCCGCGCACGGCGTCGCCGTCGATCACCAGGTCGTCCACCGCCGCCTGGAACACGGTCAGGTTGGGCTGGGCTTCCACGATCTGCCGGATCGCCATGCGGTACAGGTTGCGGTCGGCCTGGCAGCGGGTGGCACGCACGGCCGGGCCCTTGGAGGCATTGAGGGTGCGCCACTGGATACCGGCGCGGTCGGCGGCCTGGGCCATCGCCCCGCCCAGCGCATCGATCTCCTTGACCAGGTGGCCCTTGCCGATCCCGCCGATGGCCGGGTTGCAGCTCATCGCGCCGATGGTTTCCACGTTGTGGGTCAGCAGCAGGGTGCGCGCACCGCTGCGCGCGGACGCCAGCGCCGCCTCGGTGCCGGCGTGGCCGCCGCCGATGACGATGACGTCGTAGTGGTAGAAGGAGTCGGTCATTGGCGTGGGGCTCGGGGGGCGCACTCGGCCCGGAATCGGCCCTGGAGGCGGGCCGCGGGTGGTGATTTTAGCGCCAATCGTGCCGATCACCGACATTGGCCCTCAAGTTGGCACGTTTTCTGCAGATAACCCAATAGCACCCAGGATGGCAGGCGCCTTGGCGTTACGGACCGGAATTGGAACAGGGGCCGGTCCATGCGCATCCCGGGGAAGCAGAAGGGCCGACAGTCGGGGGACTGTCGGCCCTGTTTTTTTGCCACGCCCGCTGCATCCGCACGATCCAAAAACAGAAGGCCCCGCCATGGCGGGGCCTTCTGCGTTGTAGGTGCCGACATCCGTCAGGGCCGGAACAGGGGGGATCCAGAGTTTCCCGGCGGATATCGACATAGAGCTGAATGTGACGCGCCGTGTCGTTTTTGTCACTTTGCGACAGAAGCGGTCACCACCCCCCTAGATTGAACCCGGTGGGTGGTGAAAATCAAGATGGATCAGGGCTCAACTGTGCGCTGGTTCAAATTGTTCATGTTCCGCCACGGCGAACCGTTGGATCGCTGGGCCGGGCGTGGTGCCTGCGCCGGTCGAGCCTGGGGCGGCGGCGACGGGCGCTGCTGCTGCGGCGGGCGACCGACCGAATCCATGTTCCGCCACGGCGAGCCCCCGTTGTAGGACGGACGCGGGCGATCCGGACGCACCGGCGGATTGCCGCCGTTGCCCGGGCGCGGCGGCGGGCGGTGGTTGTGATGCGGCGGGCGGTAGTTGGGGTAGGGGCGGTAGTTGGGGTAGCCGTAGCCGCCGCCGTAATACCCGCCGCCGTAGTAGCCGCTGCCATAGCCGTAGCCATTGCCGTAGCCGTAGGGATAGCCATAGGGGTAGCGGTACTCCACCGACGGCGCACCGTGGTAGTAACCGCTGCCACCGCCGCCGCCGACATAGTCGTAGGTGGCGCAGCCGGACAGGGCCAACAGCAGGCCACCGGCGAAGATCAGGCGCATTTTCATGATGGGGTCCCCCCGAGGGTATGGAGCCAGCTTCAGCCCGGCGCATTGAATCGGCCCTTAACTCAGCCCCGATCCGATGAATGATTGCCATGGTGTCACGCCGGGGCGGGGCGATGCGAACCGTGGGCATACGTTAATCTTGCGTCATGAGCGATTCACCCTTGCCCTGTGTCGACGACCTCCTGGCGGCCGCCGCACGCATCGCCCCGCATGCCAGCGTGACCCCGGTGCTGCACTCGCATGTGCTGGACGGGCTGGCGGGCGCGACGCTGGCGTTCAAGGCCGAACACCTGCAGCGCGGCGGCGCGTTCAAGTTCCGCGGTGCCTGCAATGCGGTGTGGTCCCTGGATGCCGACCAGGCCCCGCGCGGGGTGGTCACCCATTCATCGGGCAACCACGGCGCCGCGCTGGCGCTGGCCGCGCGCACCCGCGGCATCGCCTGCAACGTGGTGGTGCCCGAGGGCGCGGTGGCGGCCAAGCTGGCCAACATCGTCCGCCATGGCGCCACCATCTGGCGCTGCGCGCCGAGCATCCAGGCCCGTGAGGCGATGTGCCTGGAGGTGCAGGCGCAGACCGGCGCCAGCCTGGTGCATCCGTATGCCGACCCGCGGGTGATCGCCGGCCAGGGCACGGCCGCGCTGGAACTGCTGCACAGCCACGGCCCGCTGGACGTGCTGGTGGTGCCGGTGGGCGGCGGCGGCCTGGCCGCCGGGACTGCCCTGGCGCTGCAGGCGCTGGCCCCGCAGGCACGGCTGGTGCTGGCCGAGCCGGAGGGCGCGGCCGACACCGCACGCTCGCTGGCAGCCGGCGAGCGCCGCATCGAGTTCACCCCCGACACGGTCTGCGATGGACTGCGTACCACCCTGGGCGCGCCCAATTTCGCCCTGCTGCTGGGCCGGGCCGAGGTGGTCACGGTGCCCGACGCGGCCACGGTGGCGGCGATGCGGCTGCTCTGGCAGGTGCTCAAGCAGGTGGTGGAACCGTCCTCGGCGATTACCCTGGCGGCGATCCTGGCCGAGCCGGCGCGGTTTGCCGGCAAGCGCGTCGGGGTGGTGCTGTCCGGCGGCAACGTCGATCTGGACGCGCTGCCGTGGGCGCGCCCGTGAGCGGGCGCACGCGGGTGGGCCTGCTGGGTTGGTTGTGGCGGCTGGGCGTGCTGCTGGCGGCCTGGCTGCTGGGCGTGACCGCCTGGATCGTCTGGGTGGGCGAACGCGACCAGGCGGCCAAGGCCGATGCGATCATCGTGCTCGGCGCGGCCGCTTATGACGCCAAGCCGTCGCCGGTTTTCGAAGAGCGCATCCGGCATGGCCTGGACCTGTACGAGCAGGGCTATGCACCGCTGCTGATCTTCACCGGCGGCTATGGCGGCAGCGCGGCGCGGTTTTCCGAATCGCAGGTGGCGCGCCGCTACGCGCTCAAGCAGGGCATCCCGGACCAGGCGATCCTGATCGAAACCGCCTCGCGCACCACCCGGCAGAACCTGATCGAAGCCCGGCGGCTGATGCAGCAGCGCAAGCTGCACCGGGTCATCATCGTCAGCGACCCGCTGCACATGGCGCGCGCGCTGCGCCTGGCGCGTGAACTGGGCATCGATGCGTTGGCATCCTCCACGCCGAGCACGCGCTTCCGCAGCTTCCACACCAGCTGGAAATTCCTGGTGCAGGAAATCTATTTCTTCCACCGGGACATGTTCCCGGCGTAACCCGGGGTAGAGCCGAGCGTTGGTCGGCTGCACCGCCGAGCCGCCGTACGGCAGCCGACCAACGGTCGGCGCTACGTGCAGGCGATCGGTTTTCCACCAGGGCAAGTTCACGGTGTAGAGCCGACCGTTGGTCGGCTGCACCGCCGGGCCGCGCTACGGCAGCCGACCAACGGTCGGCGCTACGTGCAGGCGATCGGTTTTCCACCGGTGCATGTTGCCGGGGTAGCGCCGACCGTTGGTCGGCTGCACCGCCGGGTCGCCCTACGGCAGCCGACCAACGGTCGGCGCTACGTGCAGGCGATCGGTTTTTTCCACCGGGGCATGTTGCCTGGGTAGCGCCGACCGTTGGTCGGCTACACCGCCGGGCCGCCGTACGGCAGCCGACCAACGGCCGGCGCTACGCGATCAGCGTGGTCGGCTCAGGGGGTTCTGCGCCGGATCGGGATCGCCGAGACCGGTACGCTGGCGACGTCGTGGCCATGCTCGCGGATCGGGGCGCCACCGGCCGGCGCCCAGGCGTGGGCATAGATGACTTCCCAGCTGCTGGGCAGCTTGCCGTCTTCGCGGCGCAGCGGTTCGTAGGCCGCGCGCGCGGCGGCGAAGCGCCCGCGGCCGGTCAGGGTATGGCGGCGATCATGGCGCGCGTTGGTGGCGCCGATGGCCTGGAGTTCGCGCATCAGCGCGGTCATGTCGTCGTAGGTGAGGGTGAACAGGTCGCGGTCCAGCACCGGGTCGCGGAAGCCGGACATCATCAGGGCATCGCCGAACTGCGCGATCGGCGCGAAGCGGCTCACGTGCGGGGTATCGTCGGCGGCGGCGAAGGCATCGCGCAGTTCAATCAACGTTTCCGGGCCGAAGGTGGAGCACACCAGCAGGCCACCGGGCTTGAGCGCGCGACGGAACCCGGCGAACACCGCCGGCAGGTCTTCCACCCACTGCAGGCACAGGTTGCTGAAGATCACATCCACGCTCTGGTCCAGCAGCGGCAGGGCCTGTGCGTCGCCGCACACCCGTGAGAACGGCTTCCACCAGCCGGCCTGTTTCCTGGCCTCGCGCAGCATCGGTTCGGCCAGGTCCAGCGCGATCACCTGCGCCTTGGGCCAGCGCTTCTTCATCGCCGCGCTGGCGTGACCGGTGCCGCTGCCGATGTCCAGCACCACCTGCGGCTGGCGTTCCTCCAGGTAGTCCAGCGATTCCAGCAGGCGTTTCTCCACCTCGCGCTGCAGCGCGGCGGCGGCATCGTAGCTGCTGGCGGCGCGCGAAAACGCGCGGCGTACGTGGCGGGGATCGAAGCTGGACGTCATGGCGGGCTCACTGCGAAAAACAAGGGTGCGAAGGTCAGAACGTGCCCGGGTAGGCGCCGCCGTCGATCAGCAGGTTCTGCCCGGTGATGTAGCCGGCGTGCGCGCTGCACAGGAAGGCACAGGCCGCGCCGAACTCGTCGGCGGTGCCGAAGCGGCCGGCCGGGATGTGGGTGCGCTTGCGCTCGGCGATCTGGCCGGCGTCGATGCCCTGCTGCTGGGCCAGGTAGGCGAAGTTGCCGCGCAGGCGATCGGTGTCGAACTGTCCGGGCAGCAGGTTGTTGAGGGTGACGTTGTGGGCCACCGTCTTGCGTGCCAGGCCGGCCACGAAGCCGGTCAGCCCCGAGCGCGCACCGTTGGACAGGCCCAGGATGTCGATCGGTGCCTTCACCGAGGAGGAGGTGATGTTGACCACCCGGCCGAAGCCGCGTTCGATCATGCCGTCCACGGTGGCGCGGATCAGTTCGATCGGGGCCAGCATGTTGGCGTCCAGCGCGGCGATCCAGTCCTCGCGGCTGAACTGGCGGAAGTCGCCCGCGGGCGGGCCGCCGGCGTTGTTGACCAGGATATCGACCTGCGGGCAGGCGGCCAGGGCCGCATCGCGGCCGTCCGCGCGGGTGATGTCGGCGACCACGCCAACCACCTTGCGCGCGCCGGGCAGTGCCTGCAGTTCCAGTACCGCGCGGGCGAGGGCGTCTTCCCCGCGTGCGGCCACCACGACGTTCACCCCTTCGCGCACCAGCGCGCGCGCGCAGCCCAGGCCCAGCCCCTTGCTGGCCGCGCAGACCAGCGCCCAGCGACCGGCGATTCCAAGATCCATGGGGTCACTCCTGCGTTGAAAGACGGGCGTACATGATCGGCGATGCGCGCAGCGGATAGGTCAGGGGAGGGCGGCAACGAAGTGTTGCAGTTGCGCGGCCACCTGATCGGCGTGGCCCAGGAAGGGCGCATGCCCGCCGTGGGCGACCACGTGCGCCTGCGCGTCCGGGGCCAGCGCAGCGGCGGCCTGCATGGCGCGCGCGTCGACCAGCCGGTCGCGTTGCCCGGCCAGCCACAGGCTGGGTTTGCCGAGCCCGGGCAGGGCGCCGCGCAGGTCGGTGTTTTCCAGCAGGCGCAGGCCTTCCTGCAGCGCGCGCGGGGCCGGCTCGCCGCGCGCCACCAGCAGTTCGCGCAGGCGGCGCAGCTCCTGCCGGGCATGCTCGGAGCCCATCGCATCAAGCGCCAGGAAACGTTCCAGGGTGCCCCGATAGTCGCGGGCCAGGTCCTGGCCGAACTGCTCGAATACCGCCGGCTCGACCGCGTGCGGCCAGTCATCGGCGCGTACGAAGCGTGGCGTGGCCGCGATCATCACCAGCCCACGCACCTGCGGCAGCGTGGCCGCGGCGTGCAGCGCGAACAGCCCGCCGAGCGACCAGCCGCACCACGCCGCCGGTGGCGTGGCTGCGGCGATGGCATTGACCACGTGCGGCAGGCGCAGCGGCGTGGCGTCCTGCTGGCTGTGGCCGTGCCCGGGCAGGTCGACCAGGTGCAGTTGATGGTGCGCCGACAGCCGCTCCACCAGCGGTGCGAACACGCCACCATGCAGGGCCCAGCCATGGATCAGCACCAGCGCCGGCCCGTGGCCGACCACCTCGATATGCAGGCTCACAGCACCCCGCTCACGCGCTCAGCGCATCCAGCGACTGCTGGCGCAGCACGGTGTCGCGGGCGTGCCCGATCGCGTCGGTGAGCGCCCGCACCTGGGCCGGAGTGTGCAGGGCCGACAGGGTCACGCGCAGACGCGCCTTGCCCTCGGGCACGGTGGGCGGGCGGATCGCGCTGACCAGGAAGCCGGCGGCCTCCAGCGCCGCCGACAACGCCATCACGGTCGCTTCGGCGCCGCACAGCAGCGGTTGGATCGGGGTGTCCGACGGCATCAGTTCCAGCCCGTGCTGGCGTGCGCCGGCGCGGAACACGCCGATCAGCTCGCCCAGTTTCTCGCGCCGCCAGTCGTCGCGCCGGGCCAGTTTCACTGCAGCCAGCGCGGCGGCCGCCTGTGCCGGCGAGACGGCGGTGGTGTAGATGTAGGGGCGGGCGGTTTCGGCCAGGTGCTGGATCAGCGCCTCATCGCCAAGCACCACCGCGCCACTGCCGCCCAGCGCCTTGCCCAGCGTGGCCAGCTGCAGCGGCACGTCGGCCACGCCCAGCCCGGCATCGGCCACGCAGCCGCGGCCGTGCTCGCCGACCACGCCCACGCCGTGGGCATCGTCCACGTACAGCAGCGCTTCCTGCATGCGCGCCACCAGCGACAGCGAGCGCAGCGGGGCCACGTCGCCATCCATGCTGAACACGCCGTCGGTGACCAGCATCGCCGCGCCGTTGGGCGCGTGCTTCAACTGGCGCAGCGCGCCCTCGGTATCCAGGTGCGGGTAGCGGCGCAAGCGGCAGCCTGCCAGCCGCGTGGCATCGAGCAGGCTGGCGTGGTTGAGCCGGTCCTGCACGCACACATCGTCTTCTTCGCTGAGCAGCGCCTGCTGCACGGCCAGGTTGGCGGCAAAGCCGCTGCCAAACAGCAGCGCACGCGGGTAGCCGAGCCAGTCGGCCATTTCCCGCTCCAGCGCGTCATGCAGGGCATGGTGGCCGCAGATCAGGTGCGAGGCGGTGGCGCCGGCGCCTTCGCGCGCGGCGGCATCCTGCAGCGCGCTGACCACCCCGAACTGTTGCGACAGGCCCAGGTAGTCATTGCTGCAGAAGCCGGTGAGCCACTGGCCATCGATCTCCAGCCGCACGCCATCGCGACGGGTCACCGTGCGCCGCACGCGCAGGCGCCCCTGCGCGTCGCGGAGCTTGCGCTGGGCCTGGATGCGGTCGTGCAGGTCGGGGCGGGCCATGGTCGTCGGCTGGCATGGGTGGGCGGTTAGCGTACCCGGTTGGCGGGCGCCGCGCTGCCCCGGCGGGGCGGGCACCGGGCGCGCCTCAGGCGGCCTGCCCACAGCCGCCCGCGCAAGGCCCCGGGGCGCGGGTGATGTCGGCATGGACCGTGCCCGGGTGGTCGTGGTCGGGCGCGTCCACCGGGATCGCCATCGGGCGCAGGCCCAGCCGCGCGAACAGGGCCAGGTCATGTTCGGTATCCGGGTTGCCGGTGGTCAGCAGCTTTTCCCCGTAGAAGATCGAGTTGGCCCCGGCCAGGAAGCACAGCGCCTGCAACGCCTCGCTCATGTGCTCGCGCCCGGCCGACAGCCGCACCATCGACCGCGGCATCACGATGCGCGCCACCGCGATCATCCGCACGAACTCGAACGGGTCCAGCTCCGCGGTGCCGTGCAGCGGCGTACCGGCGACCTGCACCAGCCGGTTGATCGGCACCGAATCGGGGTGGGCGGGCAGGGTGGCCAGGGCCAGCAGCAGCCCGGCGCGCTGCTCGCGGGTCTCGCCCATGCCCACGATGCCGCCGCAGCAGGTCTTCAGCCCCGCATCGCGGACGTGGCCCAGGGTGTCCAGGCGGTCCTGGTACTGGCGGGTAT
>RCUH01000711.1_pt1 | contig 30796 bp, 26 predicted proteins | sample 2166191 | NCBI WGS metagenome assembly RCUH01 (sample SAMN09932848, study PRJNA488358) | compost metagenome | feature: garden; material: soil; isolation source: compost soil in an enriched community after 214 h of incubation | place: Germany: Experimental Botanical Garden Goettingen | collected...
CCAAGGATTAGGGGATGGCCGACCACCACTCTAATGGATCAGTTTAAAAGGGTTAGGGGTGATGCCGTATTCTTTGTAAGCTAAGATACGCATCTCTTGGAACTCTTCGGCAGTGGGCTCTTCTTTGTATTTTTCTCTGAAGTTTTTCAACATAGTTTGGAAGGCTTTTTCTGCATAGACCTGCAAGACGCCATCCATTTCAGCAATATCAAGTTGCTCTTCGAGGGCGTTTTTGACTTTTTCCTTCACTTTGCGTTCGTAATCTTCATAGCGATCATTGACCTCATCATAGGCAACCATAAAGAGAAAAACCAAAGCCCCTTTTTGCCAAGCTGAGCGGAAATGGTTGTAGCCTTCAACGTAACCTTGTTGCTTCAAATAGGCTTCAACTTCAGTGCGATGAGGATCAAGGCCCTCGAACATCCATTTTTGCACGGTCTCTTTGCTGACGGCGCGATCGGACATGACGGGGAGATCCAAGGGTAAACGCATGAGCTGCCCTAATTTGGATCTTCTAAACTCAAAGAGCGTGCGAAAGGCTTTGTCGATGGTGCCTTGCTCAAGTCGCATCGCTAGAGTGCTCTGCAACTCTTGAGTGCCACCCAAGGCGTATTTCTCTTGAAGCATACGGGTGAAAAGCTTTTCCTGACGTTGGCCTTCAGAAAGACGCAGATAATCTCTCAGGGGCAGACGTGAACCGAATTTATGGAGGTGGTAACTGGCAACCCACTCCTCAAGACTGCGATTGCCATTTTTAATGGCGCGAACCATTTGGCGACCTTGCTTGAGAATTTTGTATTCTTCATATTTCCCAGAGAGACCCGTACCTAGAAAAAGTCTTGAGCAAAGAGGGGCCGCGGCCTGACTTGCAAAGGAAGTCAGGCTCAAGGAGGTCGCAATAAGAAAACTCAAGACGGAATACTTCATGGATTAAGCAAGTTCCTTCTGCAAACGTTGAATTTCGTTTTCAATCACTTGGACTTTTTGTTCGATGTCTACGATCTCATCGTCGGTCAGCACAACCATGCCGTGGGCGCCCAAAGCCACGCCTGTACTTGCAACTGTGGAGATGGCAGCCAAAGTGCTAAAGGCATAGTCCATCATCAAAGCACTTCCCGCAGTATTTTTTGCCGGCAACATACGGCGAATTCCCAAGCCCAAAATCACAAGGGCAGAAGTTCCGGCGGCGATGATGGCTCCTTTGCGAATGGAGGTAGAAATACGATAGGTTCCGTTTTCTTCTTTGGCGCTGGCCAAATCCGCTTTCAAAATATCCAAGTATGCTTGAGCGTCTGAAAGTTTTTGTTTCAGTTCCGCTTTGTCCATTTTGATTTCATCTTGTGACTCACTCACAATGTCACTTACACGAGAACTGCCCTTAGCAAAGGCTCCCGATTGGAAAGACATCAAGCTAGCCATAGAAATGAGAATAAACTTTTTCATGACAACTTCCTTATCCGGGGATGGCCTTTTGAGCCGTCCCTTTGCTATTAAATTTAATTAAGCATTCATATTCTGTTTTTGCTCCGGGCTTGCGCTGTTTCGCAACCGTGCAGGAGATGTGTTCTCCCAGTCTTTGTGAAGCATCCCAGCCCTCATCTCCCATGTCGGGCAGAGTTTTCGCTCGAGTCAGGGATTCGTAGAGAGCTTTGGCCGCATCGCCGGTCACAACAAGGGCTGAGGTGTTGTCGCGGCTTTTGTAGACGGTGGCCACTCCCTTGCGGGAATTGTCGGTCTCCTCAGCCCAGGAGGGGGTGGAGATCAGGCCAGATAGGATTAAAAGCACAGTGAGGCTTATTTTCATTCATGCTCCGGGGTCATAAGCTTTGGTCCGCAAAGGTGGAAGCAGGAACTGTACCGAGGTTGCCTCAAATAAGATCGAGTTCGCGGTCATTTTCATGTCAACTCCCTAGACAAGGTTCCGAATTGGGGAACATGAGAAGCTTGTAAAAATTGTTGAGACTCTTCCCTTTCCCAGGGCTTAGGGGTAAGGATGTCCCTTCTTTTAAAAGGGGTATTTTCATGATCAAAGCTTTCGCACTAACGACTCTGTCTTCATTCTTATTCTTAGCGGCAGCTCAAGCTGAACAAGCTCCAGCGCCAGCACCTGAAGTGGTGTGCCAGGCTCAAGTGACACAGTTGGATGGCCCGGTAGCAAGCGTAATACCTGTGATTCTTGTTGATGAAGTGGCCGGTCGCTTCGTTGGGAAAGTAGACAACGTGACGATCCGTATTGATGCTACTGAATGGCCTGCGATCCTCATGAGTTTGGACTTCGAATTCCCGCAAACCATCGATATCGAAACTGAAGTGGATGCAGAGATCGGGAAAAGTCCTAAGATCACATACTCTTTGAACCCACCAGGCAAGCTTGGCAAAGTTCAAAGATACTTGGAAATGATCTGCGCTGATTTGACGAAAATGAGAATGGACTAAGTGATTGAAACTGAAAGAGCCTTCTTGAGAAGGCTCTTTTTGCTGGGCCTTTCAGACAGAGGCCTTTTTTACTGGGCCTTTCAGACAAAGGCCTTTTTTACTGGGCCTTTGCTGACAAGGGCTCTTTGTAATCTGGCTTTAGTTTTCCGCGATGGCACATATAACAACTAGCTTCTGGACCCTTCTTGCCATCAAATCCTCGCTCCTTGAGCAATTGAGTGATCTTCATATGCTCGCGGCTGACCTTGAAAGTCGCCTTCTTTGCTTCCGTAAAATTGTTTACATTATGGCATTCCGCGCAGGTCACTCCCAGCTCTCGGGAAATCTTGACCATCTCGTCGCGGATTTGATCTTCCTTCGTGACAAACTTGGTGACTGATTCCGTGTGGGCCTGAGGAATGAGGAGGAGAGTGATAACGAGTAAAGCTCCGAGAGTTGTCCAAAGGGTCTTGTGCATTGCATTGCCTCCATGTTTAGGGTCTCTCAAATCGGGGGGCGGAGGCAAGACCACGCCCTGATTTCTTGACCGCTTCTAGACCCAAGTGTAATCATTTTGTGTCAGCTTTTTCTTATTTGGAGCCCTGTATGAAAATTAAGCATTGTGAAGATCTCAGCACTCTAGTGAGCCTCAGCAAACGTCGTGGTTTTGTTTTTCAATCCTCTGAAATTTACGGTGGATTGGCGAGCTGTTGGGATTATGGTCCTTTGGGTTCTTTGATGAAGTTGAATGTGAAGCGTGCCTGGTGGAATGCCATGACTCGCAGACCAGATATTGTGGGTCTTGATGCCGCGATCTTGATGCACCCGATGGTGTGGAAAGCTTCTGGTCACGTGGATGGTTTCTCAGATCCTTTGGTGGACTGTAAAGACTGTAAGACACGTTTCCGTGCAGATAACACTGACTCTTATATCAACGAAAAAAAGTGCCCGAACTGTGGCAGCAAAAATCTTTCTGAAGAAAGAAACTTCAACTTGATGTTCAAGACTCACATGGGTCCTTTGGAGGATTCTGCTTCTGTGATTTACTTGCGCCCGGAAACGGCTCAAGGTCACTTTGTGAATTTCCAAAACTGCCAACAGTCTTCTCGTTACAAAATTCCATTTGGTATCGCGGCGATTGGTAAGTCTTTCCGTAACGAAATCACGCCAGGCAATTTCATTTTCAGAACTCGCGAGTTCGAACAAATGGAAATGCAATATTTTGTAAAACCAGGCACTGACGACCAATTCTTCAAAGAGTGGAAAGAGCGTCGTTGGAATTTCTATATTAAGTACGGCATCCGTCCAGAGAATTTGAAATTCAAAGACCATGACAAACTTGCGCATTACGCGAAAGCTGCTGTGGACGTGGAATACAAATTCCCAATGGGTTTCAGCGAACTTGAAGGTATCCATAACCGCTCTGACTTCGACTTGTCTCAACACATGAAGTTCTCAGGCAAAAACTTAGAGTACTTCGACGAAGCAAACAAAGAGAAGTACATCCCTTACGTGATCGAAACGGCCGTGGGCTGTGATCGCTTGTTCTTGGCTTTCTTGTCGGACGCTTATCGTGAAGAGATCACCACAGACGAGGCGGGTAAAGAAGACGTGCGTGTGGTTTTGGGTCTTCACCCAGAAATCGCTCCGTTCAAGGTCGCTATTTTACCATTGTCGAAAAAAGAAGAGCTGACTTCTATCGCAGATAAATTGCGCGATCAGTTGGCTGAAGACTTTGATGTGACTTATGACGAAACAGCTTCCATCGGTAAACGTTATCGCCGTCAAGACGAGATCGGGACCCCGTTCTGCGTGACTGTGGACTTCGATACCATCAATGACCAAGCTGTGACTGTTCGTCATCGCGATACGATGAAGCAAGAGCGCATTCCATTGGCTCAGCTGAACAGCTATGTGGCTGGTAAGTTGAAGTCGTTCTAGGCTTTAAGATTTAGTAGCGTTTTAGAAAGCCAGAGGGAAACTTCTGGCTTTTTTGTTTTTAGTCAGCTTGCTCGACATCTTCATCTGAGGCCTCAGTCTCCTCTTCAGGAGGCGCTCTGAGAGCCTCTAAGAGAGCTGCGAAACAAGCACGAAGCTCTTCTTCAGAGTGCTGTTGGCGCATGGTGTGGGAAATCATCTCGCGACTGTCCAAGGCACTTTGCAACTCAGCTTGAAGTTGTTCTTCGTTGGGGCGACCTTTAAAGATCTCTTTTTCCATCAGCTTCAAAATGACAGAGATGCTTTTCGGGCTGGAAGGCTTTTTGTGATCTTTGATCAGAACTAGCAGACGGTAAACGAGAGAGTTGTTAGTAATCACAAAAGGCTCCTTTTAGAGAGAGTGAATGCTCATTTGTACAGGGATCTTGGCCAGAAGTAATGCCCAATATTGAGAATCAGCAGAAATTTATAAGTTAGTGATATTTTTTTAGAATTCTGTCGAGAGTGCCGTTCTCTTTTATTCGTTCAATGGCCTTGTTTAAGCTCTTCAGCGAGAGTTTGGAGTTTCTCGACAGCGCACACTTCGTCATAAAGCTCCCGATCTGAACATCTGCGAACTGCAATTGTGGGTATTTCTTTTTATAATATTCATACTCGATATTGGACATAATGATATATGACAGGCGGCCTTTCAGGAGCTTGTTGAGATTGCTTTCGGTGTTGGGGCTGTCCTCGCGCAGAACGAGTTTTTGTTCAAAACTGCTGTCCAAGTTCAAGTAGACAAAATTAAGAATAACGCCCACTCTTTGTCCATTGAGATCGCTGATTTTTCGCGGGGCTTTTCCTTTGGTGAAAACCACCCAATTGTCACTTTTGTAAAGAGTTTCGCTCCAAAGGACTTCATCTTTGATGAGAGGTTGCCAGGCCTCATTCGTATGGCAGATAAAACTGACTTTTCCCGAGACCAAGCTGGGTGCCACTCTTTTTTTCGGTAAGAGAGAGAATTTGGGCTCGACTTTAAGCTCCTTGAAAATGGCGTCACCAATGTCTTTGATAATACCCTCGATAAGTTGAGGTTTTTCTCCGACTCTATTGACTCCCACCAATGGCATGGCGAAGTCCATGTTGACGCCATAGACAATGTCGGATGGAGGCGGAGGAGTCTGAGCAAAAAGACTCATGCCTAAAAAGAAAAGAACTTTGATCATGGAGATAGGCTAATGGAGCCGGATCTCAAGTCACTGAAGAAATTTGACAGGTTCGAGGACCGTTCTTTGTCAGGACTCTTGCCAGGGCGAAAGGAAGACCTAGGAGGTGCTTAAAAAATGACCTCTTATAGGGCGGGCTAAGTCCTTGGTTTATTTCAAGAATAAAGGACTCCTTCAGAGAAGCTTGGATGGAGTCTTGGCTCTATAACTCAATGCGTATGCGAGGGCTAAAAATTTCATTGATATTAGGGGTTTAGATAGTATTTTTATCGGTGATAAATCACCTCTAAAAGTCGATTCATGGGATACGAAAAGACTCTCAAAGGTGTGCACAGGGAGAATTTATGCAGCAAAACATGAGCTCAGAAAATCAAAAGACCAAAGCCGCTGTTCCGCAGAAGTTTGTATACTTCTTTTCTGCCGGAGACACTGAAGGCAACGCTGGAATGAAAAACATTTTGGGTGGTAAAGGAGCCAATCTCGCAGAGATGACTTCTTTAGGCATTCCGGTTCCTCCGGGCTTCACAATCTCGACTGAAATTTGCACGCACTTTAATGAAGAAGGCGGAAAGATTCCTGATTGGGTTCGTCCTCGTGTGCAAGAGGCTATGGCGAAAGTCGAAGCTAAAATTGGTAAAAAATTTGGTGATGTGAACGATCCATTGTTGGTGTCTGTGCGTTCAGGGGCTCGTGCCTCTATGCCAGGGATGATGGATACGATTTTGAACTTGGGTTTGAATGATCAAACTGTTGAAGGCTTGGCAAAGTCTTCCAACAACCCTCGCTTTGCGTGGGACTCTTACCGTCGTTTCATTCAGATGTACTCTGATGTGGTGATGGGCATGAACTCTTCTTTGCTTGAGGTCACTCTTGAGGACTTGAAAGAAGAAAAACACTACAAGCTCGACACAGACATGACTGTGGACGACTTGAAAGTCTTGGTTAAAAAATTCAAAGACCTGGTTCATCAAATGACGGGTCAATCTTTCCCGGCAGATCCTTGGGAACAACTCTGGGGTTCTATCTCTGCGGTATTCAGCTCTTGGAATACTCCTCGCGCGATCACTTACCGCGATCTTCACAGCATCCCAGCAAGCTGGGGAACTGCGGTGAACGTTCAATCTATGGTTTTCGGAAACATGGGTGAAGACTCTGCAACGGGCGTGGCTTTCACAAGAAATCCATCCACAGGCGAAAAAGCATTCTATGGCGAGTTCTTGATCAATGCACAAGGTGAAGACGTTGTGGCAGGGATCCGTACTCCGCAACCTATTACGAAGTTGGCGGCCTCAGGCACGGGCATGAAGTCTTTGGAAGAAGCTTTGCCACAAGCTTACGGTGAGTTGGTTGCAATTTATCAAAAACTTGAAAAGCACTACCGTGATATGCAAGACATCGAATTCACGATCGAGCGCGGTCACCTTTGGATGCTGCAAACTCGTAACGGTAAGCGTACAGCGGCTGCGGCTTTGAAAATTGCCTGTGACATGATCGATGAAAAAATGATCTCTGAAGAAGAAGCGATCTTGCGTGTTGATCCGGCCTCTTTGGATCAATTGCTTCATCCGACATTGGATCCAAAAGCTCCAAAAACTCAATTGGCAAAAGGCTTGCCAGCCTCTCCAGGTGGTGTGAACGGTCAAATCGTGTTCACCTCTGAAGAAGCGGTGGAGTGGAAAGAAAAAGGCAAGAAAGTTATTCTTGTTCGTGTTGAAACTTCTCCAGAAGACATCGCGGGTATGATCGCAGCTCAAGGGATCTTGACCACTCGTGGAGGGATGACATCCCACGCGGCGGTTGTGGCTCGTGGTATGGGTAAATGTTGTGTGGCTGGTTGTGGCGACATCGACGTGGACTACCGCAATGAAACGATGAAAGTGAAAGGCTACGTTCTTAAAAAAGGGGACGTGATCACTTTGGACGGTGGAACGGGTGAAGTGTTCTTGGGTGAAGTGAAAACAATCGAACCAAAATTGGAAGGTTCTTTTGATCGCATCATGAAGATGGCTGATGACGTTCGTAAATTGAAAGTAAGAACCAACGCTGATACTCCAAAAGACGCGCAAACAGCACGTAAATTCGGAGCAGAAGGCATTGGCTTGTGCCGTACTGAGCACATGTTCTTTGGTGCTGATCGTATCGACGCTGTTCGCGAAATGATCATTGCTGATAACAAAATGGACCGTGAAAAAGCTTTGGTAAAACTTTTGCCAATGCAAAGAGAAGATTTCTATCAACTCTTCAAAATCATGGATGGCTTGCCGGTGACGATCCGTTTGTTGGATCCTCCATTTCATGAGTTCGTTCCTCACACGGACGAAGAAACTCAATTGTTGGCAGCTCGTATCAACATGGACTTTGATAGATTGAAATACAAAATCAAAGCTTTGCATGAGTTCAATCCGATGCTGGGTCACCGTGGTTGCCGCTTGGCTGTCACATACCCTGAAATCTATGCCATGCAGGTTCGTGCTATTGCCGAAGCTGCCGCGATGGTTGTGAAAGACGGACAAAAACTCATTCCTGAAATCATGATCCCACTTGTGGGCATTGATAAAGAATTGGATATGCTTCGTGAACTGACTGTGAAAGAAGTTGAAAAAGTTCAGGCTGAAAAAGGCGTGAAGTTTGAATACATGGTGGGAACTATGATCGAACTTCCTCGCGCGGCTGTGACAGCAGATGCTATCGCAGATCACGCTGATTTCTTCAGCTTCGGAACGAACGATTTGACTCAAACCACTTTGGGTCTTTCTCGTGATGACTCGGGCCGTTTCTTGGGAAGCTATGTTTCTCAAGGCATCTTGGCTAAAGATCCCTTCGTGAGCATCGATCAGGTGGGCGTAGGCGCACTTGTGAAGATGGCCGTTGAGTTGGGTCGCAGAGCCCGTCCGAACTTGAAAATCGGCGTTTGCGGTGAACATGGTGGTGATCCAGATTCTATCGAGTTCTTCCATAAGACAGGACTTGATTACGTGTCTTGCTCTCCATTCCGCGTACCTATCGCAAGATTGGCCGCAGCAAGAGCCGCATTGCTAACAAAGAAACTGCACTCCTAAGGGCTGTCTCTTTTTCTCTCGGCCGAGTATCAAAGTATTTAAAAATCAAACAAGCCAGGCGGAAACACCTGGCTTGTTATTTAAATAAATCTGTGTCGAAATGCAGCTCACAGCATTCTTCTGTGCGCTAACCTGTGCGATGTAGCAGGTTTCCTATCTGAAATTATATTGATGTGCTTAAGGCAAGTATTCTCGAGAAGATTGTATCAACAATTTACAAGGATGCTTTATGGCGACAAAAAGAAAAGGTTTAACCACAACCGCGGGCGCACCAGTTCCAGATAACCAAAATTCATTATCTGTTGGAGACCGAGGACCGCTGGTTTTGCAAGATGTGGTCTTGTTGGAAAAATTAGCCCATCAAAATCGTGAGCGCATTCCTGAGCGCACTGTGCATGCCAAAGGCTCTGGTGCTTTCGGCACGTTGAAAATCACCCACGATATTAGCAAATACACCAAAGCCAAATTCCTTCAAAAAGGTAAAAAGACGGATATGCTCATCCGCTTTTCAACGGTGGCCGGAGAGCGTGGAGCTGCGGATGCCGAGCGCGACGTTCGCGGTTTTGCTATGAAGTTCTATACTGAAGAGGGCAATATGGATTTGGTCGGAAACAACACGCCGATCTTTTTCGTGCGTGATCCGATGAAATTCCCTGACTTCATTCACACTCAGAAAAGAGATCCTCGGACGAACATGCGCTCTGGCGCCGCTATGTGGGATTTTTGGTCACTAAGTCCAGAGAGTATTCATCAGGTGACGATCTTGTTCTCTGACAGGGGCATTCCAACAAGTTATCGCCATATGCACGGCTTTGGCTCTCACGCTTATTCATTTATTAATGAGAAGAATGAACGAGTCTGGGTGAAATTTCATTTTAAAACTCAACAGGGCATTCAAAACCTGTCCAACGAAGAGGCCGAAGAACTGGTCGGCAAAACTCGAGAAAGCCATCAAGAGGATTTGTACTTCTCTATCGAAAATAAGAATTATCCGAAATGGACTTTCTATGTGCAGATCATGACTCAAGAGCAGGCGAAGCAGACTCCTTATAATCCCTTTGATCTCACGAAAGTGTGGCCCCATGGAGATTTCCCGATGATCGAGGTGGGAGAGTTTGAATTGAACCGCAACCCTACGAACTATTTTGCCGAGATCGAACAGGCCAGTTTCAATCCCAACAACATGGTGCCGGGTGTGACTTGGTCACCAGATAAAATGCTGCTCGCAAGAACTTTCGCTTATGCAGATGCCCATCGTTATCGCATTGGGACTCATCACGAAATGCTTCCGGTGAATCGTCCGAAAGTGGAGGTGCACACCTATCACCTTGATGGATCGATGCGCCTGGATGTTCCTGAGTACAATCACGCTTATTATGAACCGAATTCCATGGGAGGTCCGTTGGAGCAAGAGCAAGTTGCTGAGCCTCCTCTCGAGTTCGATAGCGCGGTCATGTATCGCTATGATCATCGCCAGGGGCAGGATGACTTCTCTCAATGTCGTGCGCTCTTTCGTTTGATGACTCCAGAGAAGAGAAATATTTTGATGAGCAATATCGCGGGCCATATGAAGGCCAATAAAGTTCCTGAAGAAATCATGCGCCGACAAATCGATGTCCTGATGAATGTGGATCCTGAGTATGGCCGAGGAGTGGCCGAGCGTTTGGGGTTGCAAGTGTACAGCGATGCTCGTCGCGAAGATTCGGCTCGTCACTAAAGAGGGGGTGTCGTCATGACTTGGGCAGAATATAAGAGAACTATGGCCGCTCCGGAGCCGATCTTTGATGATATCAGAGGGGGAGATCTCTTACTGGTGGAGATCTTCATCGGCAATGGTGGTGATGTGAACATGAGAAACCACAATGGGTATTCGCTGTTGATGCTGGCCGCCTATGGCGGCCATTTGGATATTTGCGAACTCTTGCTTGATAATGGAGCTGATGCGAATTCTGCAGACCTCGGTGGAAATTCGATCTTGATGGGCGCGTCTTTTAAGGGTTACCTCGATATCGTAAAGCTGCTTTTGAGTTATGGTGCCGATGCCGAACATCGCAACGACCGGGGATTGACGGCTTTGGATTTCGCCAAGGCCTTCGGTCGCCAGGAGATCGTGGCCATTCTGGCAAAACGCCCCCTCGAGTGGCGAGATCGCTTGGCATTTTTTAAGTTTTTTGGGAGAAGTAAGAACTAAATGCGATATCTACTGGCAGCTTGGCGTAGCGCCAAGCCCGATGGTTTTAAGGCCACGACAAAACTCGTTCACAGTTTCCGTTCCGCCGTAGCTTTTATATTTAATCACGCCGTCATACATATAGTAGAATGTTGGAGTTGATTCCGTAGATAAGCCAAGAGCAAACCACTGAGCAGAGTTGATCACAGGATGAATTTCGAATGCGGGGTAGAGATCTCTCATTGATCTGATCTTGTCTAAGTCGACTTCACGTGATGAAGCAATTGTGAGCCCATAGGCTGTCATGATTGACCTTAGATCTGTTTTTGTGCTCAGTTCCCGAAAAGAATCAGTGGCCATATGACAACCAGCTACGGCGACGATGTAGGGGCCCGGTGGACTAATAAAAACATTTTCTTCGAAGGTGTTCTTGGAGGAGCCGAGGCTATAGTAAAGCGGTTTGGTTCTATCAAGAGTTGGATTGGAGATGATTTCTGGAAGCGGCTGAGGCTCTACGCCAGGCCAATTCTGTACAATCTCTCGTGCCTTAGGCCAATTGCGGTAGCTGATAGCCATCAAATAAATATCCTGGGCTTGTTCGAAGTTTCCAAGACTTCTTCGTGTCAATTCTTCGAAAGTTTTCAAAGAGGAATAGAGAGGACTTTGCTCAGCTCCGATCAAACTCGAATAGAAACCCAAAGTCGAAAGACCTTCATACACGGAGGCCAGATCTTCATTGTTGAGTTTTTTAAGCTGAGTTGAGGTGATGCTTTTTTTCAACCACTGACGATAGTAGGGCTGGGCGGCGTTGACGATATTTTCAAGTCTGTGCTCGTTAGGCTCGCTAGACTTCTTGGCGATAAGAGTTGAAAGGTAAACCGCTCGCTCAGAAAGAGACTTTGAAAACTCGAGGGGCTTGGCCAGTTCCAAACAGAGGACAGAGAGCTCTTGGGAGCGTTTGTAATCCGGCTCCTTCATAACATCTTGAAGACAGCTTTGAACTGTTTCAGAAGTCGGAGAGCTGTGGGCTAGACTACAAAAGAGAAGAAAGCTGCAAATAAGGCATTTCATGAGGCAAAGCATATGAAGTGCCTCTAAACTATGCAAAGACTTTCAGGTGTGTCTGGGGCATGCAAAAGAAATAAGCACCATTCCGAAGTCATCAATAAAGATAAAGACGCTTCGCATGATCGAGCCTGAGAAGCCTTCAAAAACTGCTCAATAACTCAGCGCAATCAGAATTTCTCGACACCCTGTCGTTGACTTAAGACAAAGGTCTAGAGACAGTAAATGCTGGTATCCAGCTGGACCTAAGGCTTGGATATGGAGGGGTTTGCTTTGAGAATCAAAAAGATCGAACTTTGTGGTTTTAAGTCATTTAAAGATCGTACAGTTATTCATTTCGATGCGGGTATCACCGGTATCGTAGGACCAAATGGTTGCGGGAAGTCCAACATCGTGGACGCGCTCGTATGGGTGATGGGTGAGATGTCAGCGAAGGACCTGCGTGGCTCGACGATGACGGACGTTATCTTTGCCGGTGCTGATGGATATTCTCCATTGGGCATGTGCGAAGTGTCTCTCACTTTGGAAAATGACGGTGGCCCTTTCCCTGCGAAATACATCAAGCATTCCGAGATCATGGTGACTCGTCGTCTTCACAGAAATGGTGAAGGGGAGTACTTCGTGAACAAAGAGCCTGCTCGTTTGAAAGACGTGCAAGAAGTGTTCATGGATACCGGCGCTGGTTCTAAAGGTTTCTCTATCATTCAACAGGGTATGATCGGTAAGATCATCACTGCGAAACCTGAAGACCGCCGTCATTTGATCGAAGAAGCAGCGGGTATTACGAAGTTCAAAGCTCGTAAAAAAGAATCTCAACGTAAATTGGTGTCTACGGATCAAAACCTCGTCCGTTTGCAAGACATCATCGGCGAGTTGAAACGCCAAATCGATTCTCTTCAAAGACAAGCTCAACGCGCAGAACGTTACCGCAACATCAAAAACCAAATCGAAGATTTGGATTTGTGGCTGTCTTCAGCTCAATACATCGAGTTGAAGCGTGCGGCGGATGAGGCTCAACGTATTTTCGACGAAGCTCAAAACATGGAAGTGGAAGGCGAAAGCAACCTCGCAACTTTGCAAGGTCAGCTGGAAGTTCTAAAACTTCAAATTCTTGAAAAAGAAAAAAACATGGAAGAGTCGCAAACTCTTTTCTATGACAAACAATCCACTGTTCAAAAGAAAGAGATGGAGATCCAAGAACTCCGTTTTGAAATTGAACAGGCTCGCCGTAACGAACAAATGACCGGCAACATCTTGCATGAGCAACAAGCTCGTCAAGAATTGTTGAAACGTGATCAAGCTGTTTTGAATGAGCAAGTGGCTGAATTGAAAGAAGAGGCGGAAAGCCTCACAGCTCAGTTCACAGAGAAAAACGACATTTACCAAAATTCAAACTCTCGCATTGCTCAAGTGGACGAAGATCTGACGACAAAACGTCGTGAGTTGTTCGCCGTGGGTCAAAGCGAGTCGTCATTGGATGCTCGTGTAAATTCATTGAATGCCCAAATCGCTGATTTGACGGAACGTCAAGACAACGAACAAATGGTTTTGAATGAGCTTCGCGAAAAACAACTCGATTTCGAAAACCGCCGTAAAAAAGTGGGCAACGAGTTGGATAAAGAACGTCAAATGCAATTGGATTTGGCGAGCGACGTGGATTCATTCGAAGCCAATAAAAAGGTTTTGACTGAAGCTGCGGCAGTGAAAAGAACAGAAGTAGAGCAGTTCAAAGATCAGTTGAACGAAACAGCGTCTCTTTTGTACGGTCTTGAGAATCTTCAAAATAATTTCGAAGGATTCCAAGAGGGTGTGAAGCAAGTTATGCTTTGGCAGAAAACTCGCACTCAAGAGTTGATGGCAGATGGTTCTGTGGTCACTCACTTCCAACCGGTTTCTGAAGTCGTGGAAGTTCCAGCTGAATACGAAATGGCTATGGAAGCGGCCCTAGGGTCTCGCTTGCAAATGCTTTTGTCTTCAGATTCAGACATGGCCATGGAAGCTGTTTCTCATTTGAAAGAAAACAATCAAGGTCGCTCAAGCTTTATGGCAGCGAACCAAGCTCAAGGTGGTTTGGGACGTGCAGCGGCTCCTTCAAATGAAGCGGGCGTTCAAGGCATCCTTAAAGATGTTGTTCGTTCTCATGATAAATTCCAAAACACAGTGGCTTACTTGCTTGATGGCGTGGCTATTGTTGATTCTATCCGCACAGCTTTGGCACTTCGTCCAAAGTATGAGGGTTGGACATTTGTCACTCAAGATGGCGACACTTTGACAGCTGACGGTGTTTTGACGGGTGGAGCGACGGAGTCAGCGGATTCTGGCGTTTTGAAACGTCGCCGTGAGATCAAAGAGCTTTCTGAAAAGAAAAATGAGTGGGCAGGAAAGCTGGCTTTGGCCCAAGCGTCTTTGAAAAAGACAGAAGAGCAATTGGCTAACGTTTTGAACGACTTTGAAGGCGCTCAAAAACGTAAGGTTGAACAAGAAATTAAAGTCACTGAACTTCGTAAGGATCTTGAGCGCGCTGAAAATGAAATGGCGAATGCTCTTCACGCGGTTGAAAAACAAGACCGTGAAGTGAAAAAGATCTCTGAACAGCTTGAAGCTCAAGAGATGAAACTTGAAGAGCTGAATCAATCTTTGTTCGAAGCTCGCGAAAAGAAAGTCACTTTGGAGTCTGAAGTTGAAAGCTTGAACTCTGAACTGAACTCGACTCGCATGGGCTTTGATGGCTTGCAATCCGAAGTGACGGATCTTCAAGTGAAGTCCGCTTCTAAGATGCAAGAGTACCAAGGTGTTCTTCGTCAATTGGAGATGGTGAACAAGTCTTTGGGTGAACTTGAGTCGCAATTGGCTCGTATGAGCGAAGAAGCTCAAGGTTACAACTCTCAGATGACTGAGAGCCAAATGACTTTGGAAGAAAAGAAAATCGAATTTGAACGTTTGGTTGATGAAGTTGAGACTTTGAAATTGCAAGTGGCTCGCACTAAAGACGAGTACGAAGTGATGTCAACGTCGGCGGCTGAAATTGAAGAGGCAGCAATGTCTTCTCAACGTGCTCGCAACGACCGTCAACACAAGATGAATGACTCTCAATTGAAGCTTGAGCAAGCCAAGATGAAAGAGCAATACCTCATCGATCAAGTTCGTGAACGTTACATGTTGAATCTTTCAGACGTGGTAGAGAAATACGCTGACCGCGAAGGTGACTTCGCTGAAGCGGACGCTCAATTGAAAGATCTTCGTGAGAAACTTGGAAAAATCGGGGAAGTAAATCTTTCTGCGATCGAAGAGTACGAAGAGACAGCAACTCGTTATGAGTTCCTGACGAAACAACATGCGGATTTGACGGAAGCGAAAGAGCAACTTCGTAAAGTGATCGATCGTATCAATAGAATCTGTTCTAAGCGTTTCAAAGAGACCTTTGACTTGGTGAATGACAGATTCACTCGCGTGTTCCCAGTATTGTTCGGTGGTGGTGAAGCGAAACTGGAGCTCCATGAAGATCCTGACAAGGGTGAAATGGGTATCGAGATCATCGCGAAGCCTCCAGGAAAGAAAATGCAAAACGTGACATTGATGTCGGGTGGAGAAAAAGCCCTGACAGCGGTAGCGCTTGTGTTCTCGATCTTCTTGGTGAAACCATCTCCATACTGTTTGCTGGATGAGGTTGATGCGCCACTCGACGACGCCAACGTATTCCGTTTCAATGACTTGGTTCGTGAGATGGCGAAGCGTTCACAAATCATCGTTGTGACCCATAATAAGCACACGATGGAAGTGGCGAAGAAACTTTACGGCGTAACTATGCAAGAGCGTGGTGTGTCGACAATGGTTTCTGTGTCTTTGCAAGACATCCACTAGTTCGATTTGTTCTTAATATAAATAAATTATTAAAGCCCCCGCACCTGCGGGGGCTTTTTGTTTTTAGAACTTAGGTCTTGAAAGTTGTTAAATACCAAACAATTTAGTGAATAAATAATTATTTATCTCAATTTTTAATTTTGCTCTCCGATAAACAGGGCATGTTTAATCAAATCTCTTTCGTCATTTTATGTGGTGTACTTTTTACTTTCGTTCTTGGATGTTCCTCTCCAGAGGAAACGATTTCTGGCAGTGAAGAAACTCCAACAGAACCCACAGAACCTGTCGAGCCAGATATTTTTGTTGGCTCACCACTCTTCCTGGATTTTAGATCACGATGGGATACGGACAAAGACGAAAAAGATCTTCCGTTTAAAACTTATAATGGAAACTGCTTCATTCCCCCGTTGACGCCTCCAGAAAGTGGACTCGGGTCTTCAGAGAAAAACTGCTCTATCACGATGCCTGAAGCTCAGATGTTCTATAGTGAAACTCGGTTTCGAATTGGAAGCCGTGTCTCCAGCTCCTGTCCTATTGTTAAATTCAGGCCTTACTATTATCGCCGGTCCTTATCCGCAAGCTTTGGAGTGCCAGAAACGGGCGGCGTCATAGACTGTCGGCGCAGTTACGTCGATTCAAGCATGAATACGATTTACGTGCCGGATTCCAAGGAGTGCTATGGTGGTGCCGCTCCGATTCTGGTGAATGATTTTCCTAAAAATGTAGGATTTTACTTTTTAACTGTATTCGCAGACACCTCGAACTTCACATTGAAGGCGTCAAGCAATCTGCGCTGGTATGGTGGCTACAAAGTAAACTATATGCTGACAAACAATTTGCCGGCTGTGGATCGTCCTGACCCAGTAATATCCGGGAGCAATTCTCGGGCAGGAGCAGAGGCCGATTGGGCTAACTTTTATGACTATTCCATCACTTGTGAAAGTCATTGGGGTGCAGAGCTTTACAGGTTGAATATCGTTATCAGTGATGAGAACACCAATGGAAGTGGTCTCGATGAGTACACAGACTGGCACTAATCCTCTAGACGCGGGCAGCTAAGATTGCCCTTTCCTCTGAAAGTTCGATAGAAGAGCGGCTGTATTGCTGCTCTTTTCTTTCCGGAGGTTTTGCATGTCTCCTTCCCATGAAGGCCAAATCGAAATTTTATTTGGGATTGTCGCGATCATTCTGACAATCATCTTTGGTGCTATTTTTGTCAGCCTTTGGAGAAGCGCGCGCAAACAAACCGCAGTCACCCCCAAGCCAGAGGTAGCAGCTCCAGAAGCTGAAGAGCCTCTTTCTCATATCGATTCCACCGGGCAAGTTGTTTCAGATATGTCAGTTCCAGATTTCGCCGAAGTCATGGCGGAAACTGAAGTCGATCTGAAAGATGCCCTCAAGAAAACGGAAGAGAATCTTTTCGGTCGTATCCGCAGTCTCTTTAAAACAGATGCGAACAACAAGCATCTGGAAGAGATCGAAGAGATTCTCTACACCAGCGATCTGGGCCCGGTGACAGTTCAAAGACTGATGGGTGCTTTGGAAGAAAATCTTTCGAAGAAAGAGCGCGCTGACTATGAGTTGGTTCGTGAAACCATCAAGTCCGAGATCGTGAAGATCTTTGCTGGCTCTCATTCCTCAGCTCCCGGTTCGAATATTCTTTCTAAAATCAATTTTGCTGAGCAAGGTCCTACGGTCTTGATGATCGTTGGCGTGAATGGAGCTGGTAAAACAACTTCCATCGGCAAGATCTCAGCTCAACTGGCTCAGCAAGGTAAAAAAGTTTTGGTGGCAGCTGGGGACACATTCCGTGCGGCAGCCGGTGGTCAGTTGAAAGTCTGGACAGATCGTGCGCAGGTTGAAATCTTCTCTCCAGAGGGAGTGACGGATCCAAGCGCTGTGGCCTTCGATGCTGTGACCAAAGGCAAAGCTCAGGGTTATGATGTTGTTATCGTGGATACAGCGGGGCGTTTGCACACTCAAGCCAACTTGATGGAAGAAATCAAAAAGATGAAGCGCGTGGTAGGAAAAGTAATTCCTGAAGCTCCTCATGAAACGTTGATCGTTCTGGATGCGAACTCAGGACAAAATGCTTTGATGCAGGCTAAAGAATTCCACAATGCTTTGTCTTTGACAGGGGCGATCCTCACGAAGATGGATGGCACCGCAAAAGGTGGAGTGGCCGTGGGACTTGCGCAAGAGCTGCAAATCCCTATTAAACTCATCGGCGTGGGCGAGAGAATTCAAGATCTCCGCACCTTCTCGGCTAAGGATTTTGTCGATTCTCTGTTCCAGTAGAATCGCTTTCGTCTTCGGATGTGTCAGGCAGAAGCGAATCCGCAATATTCTGAATCTCATCAGACTCATACACATAGCGCCCTTCATGAAAATTAAGGGCGGCGACAGCCATGGCCTTCGCAATGGTTTCGGCCTGAATCGGTCGGTATTTTTTCAAGGGCCCAATCATGAAGGTGTTCAGCAAAGGGCTGAGCTTCTTGGCGAAGTCCTCACCACGGCGCTGTTCTTTGCGTTCTCCTAAAATCAATGAGGGTCTAAAGAGTTCAATCTGTGGAATATCCAGATCATAAAGGGCCTCTTCCATTTGGCCTTTGACCTTGTTGTAGAAGATCTTGGAGTCGGAATCAGCCCCCATCGCCGAAATCACCAGCAGCTTTTTAGCTTTGGCTTTCTCGGCAATCTTCCCGAACTGTACTACGTAGTCATAGTCCACCTTGCGGAAGGCCGCTTGTGAACCTGCCTTTTTGATCGTAGAGCCTAGACAGCAAATGAAGACATCCGCCTTGAGGGCTTCGGCATGATCCTGCAGATAATCCAGATTCATCACGATGTTATCGACTCTCGGAGGCAGTTTGCCCATAGGGCTGCGAGACACAGCTTTGATGGCGCTCACATGTTCAATGTGCGCTAAAAGCAGCAATAATTCATGACCAACAAGCCCAGAGGCTCCAACAAAACAGACTTCAATAGGGTAGTTCATGGGGTAAATTGTGCGTGAGAAGTTCCCAAAAAGGAAGCTGTTCTTCCGTGTTATTAGAGGGGAAATCGGGCTTTGCAAAAAATTCAGATGTTAGAAAACTGACGAAGGGGTGTCGATCTTGTTTACAGTCTTGTGAAGGTAAAGTTCTCATCATCACATTCTCTCGAGTCGAGTGACTTTTCTTGTCATTTTTTGATGTCGTGTTGATGGTCAAAAACAGGATGTCAGAATAATGACAGGTGAAAAAAATTACCCGAGTAGGTAATCTGCACAGGTTTTGAAAACCAATAAATGGAGAAACTCATGAAGCGTGTATTACCTGCATTGATGTTGACGTTAGGCGTGTCCTTAGCTCAAGCAGCTGTGTGGCAAGAGACTACTCAGTGGAATGAAGAGTGGGAAAACAAATACTCGGCTTGGGTAACAACCCATGTTCAAACAGATATGTATACAAATGTTAACAGTCCATTTTTTGGTCTGGCAACAGATTGTGCGGATATGACTTATTTCTCGAGAGCTATTTTTTCTTTTGAGAACGGTCTTCCATTCGCTTTGAATACACGTTGGGACAATGGTTCTGAACGAATTTCTAATCAAACGACACGCTTTGATAAGGTATCTGATGATGTGAGTGTGGTGAAATACCGCACGGATTCAGGTCAAATGCGTGAAGTGACTTTGCCAAAAACTTTGAACAACGGGAAGTTGAGAGCTTTCCTCGTGGCAATGGGTGCTCGTGTGGGAACGTGGTCTCTTCCAAGTGACACTTATCCTGTTCGAGTAAATAAAGATCAAATGCGCGCGGGACTTGTTTATTTGAGACAAGGTTACAATCGCATGTCGACTTGGGAAGCCATTCAAACTTTCTTAACAGGAACTCCACCGAACCCTGCGGCAGGTCCTGGCCATGCTTTGTTGGTTCATGATGTGCGCCCTTCAGGTGCGATTGAATTTATTCAATCCACTCTTCCTAAGAAGGTTCGTGATTTGAGCATGATCTATGAAGTGGAATTGTTGCCAACGAATAACAAATTGGGCTTCCGTCGCTTCATTCAACCGCAACACGTGGGTAAGTCATTGAGCGCATTGCCTGGTTTCAGTGAAGAGCAATTGACTGAGTTGGGTCGCGAAACTATGACTCGTTCAAACTGTAATGGTGAGTCTCCAGATCCAGCGTGTTTTTCAAGCTCTGCAAGAACTCAAAAAAGCAGTCGTCGTAACATCACTGTCTTCAGACAAGACATCATGAGCCGCCTGGCTTCTCGTAAAGAAAGTGATGAAGAAAAACAGGAGCGCATAATCAAATCTATGTGCGGAGCTATCAAGCAACGTGCTGACGTGATCTTGACGGCTGAGACGACTCGCTTGAAAATGAAGGGGCGTTGTATGGATGCGGGTTCTTGGGATAATTTCTCGACTCCATCACGTGACGAGCAAATTCGCCAGTTCATCAAACAAATCAAATTCAACAGCTATGCTGATCGTACGATCAAAGGTTGTGGAGATATCAAGATTGATTTGACTGAGAAAACCTACTCTATCAGTTCATTGGTTGAGAACTTTAAGAGAGACAGAACGTCTTCAAACCCAAATGAGCAGATCGATGCAAGATGGGGTTTTGATAAAGAAAGAACATCTTGTTCTGAACCAAAGTTGACGAACTAAGAATTTTTTAAAAAATTTAGAACATTTCAAACCCATGTCTCAAAGACATGGGTTTTTTATTTCGAAAAACGCTTCTATCTTATTGAATGCAATCAAGAATAAAGTTTTTTTTAACGACGTTGAGGTGTTGATCAACTGGGAAATATTTCCATCATTTCCCTCTGAAAAAGGTCGTGAGAGGAAGTATAGGCTCTCAGACTTGGTATCGTTTTTGCTCTAGGGATCTGAGTCATTTGAAAGAATTGTTAGTAAGAAAGATCAGAGGACTGCCATGACAAAAATAAAGACCAAGAATCTTTGCTCCGCTTTGTTGAGCTTAATGATCGCTGCCTCCCCGGTGGTTGGACATGCCCAAACTGCTGCTCCTACCGCAGAAAATGAAAAAGTGGTTGTTTCAAAGGCCGATCTTGAAGTTGGTAAGAAATATTATATTTCGGCGAACAACTTGAACCTTCGTAGCAGCAACTCCACAACGGCTAAAAACGTTGTCGGTAGGTTGACGATCAATGACGTTGTAGAGCTTTACGATGTTTTGAATGAAGCGACGCCTCTGGTTCAAGTCAAAATCATTAAATCGGCTTCTGTGAAGGCCGATGTTGCCCCGGAGCTGTTTGTTTCTAAAGACTTCTTGAGTGAGTCTGAGGCATTGACGGCGGCTTCAAAATATTTCGTGATTCAAAATATCGCGACTGAAAAAACTCGTGTTTATGAGAGATGTACAACAAGTGCTAATTGTGCCCATAAGCTTGTTATGGAAACAGACACAGTTGTAGGTCGCAACGAAGAAGGCACTGAAAACGATCGTTATGCTTACATGACTTGGTTGGGCCACTCTAAGATTTCTGAATGGGTGAAGTTCTATCAAGATGGCCGTGGAGTATACCCAAGATGGTACTCTAAAAATCAAGATATGAAGACAATCCCTGCGCCTATCTCTGAAAGCTCAACTCAGTTGTTCGGTTCAAGAAAATGGTTGGTGACTGGTCGTAACGGTGAAGAAACTGTTTATGGCGCCTTCGGTTGGTATGCAGCCAAGTTGACTCCTGCGGGCGAAGCTCAAGGTGTGAACTATCAATGGATGCATGGGACAATCGGTTGGGGTAAAGATGGCAGCTCGGCTATCGACGTGACTCGTGGAATCCTGCTCAATATGTTCTCAAACCCAGGTTCACATGGTTGTACTCGTTTGGAAAACCGCGCCGTGGCTTACTTGAGACATTTGTTGGTTCCAGGTACAGACATCTACCGCGTTTATGCTCGTGAGTCGACTCGCGAGAAAGAATCAGTTTCTGGCGTGTTTAGGAAAACTGTGACTCCATTGCCACGTTATGCAAACAGCTATGGTAAACCATACAGATGGAACTTCATCTTGTTGGCGAACGGGGCTGGAGAAAGCAATGGTTTGTCGGCTGATGCTGAAAATATCCTTAGCAAGGCTATTAACATCGATTACACGAACCTTATTGAAAAGGGTTCTTATGATGTGGTTCAATATCCTACAGCAATGAGACCAGATTACACTTACCTGCCTTCAACTGGTAAATCGGGCGACCGTTATGCGATCGACTCTGGTTTGGCTCGTGATGCGAGTTCTACAAACTTCCGTGGTCACTTCCTAGTGGATGAAGGTCGTTTTGTGAACTACAAACATCCAGATGCAGTGGCAACTAAAGGTAAAATCAAAGTGAGTGGTTTCCAAGATTTCAGAACAACTGTTCCTGAGTTCTTGTCGACAACAGGTTCGCACAATCCACCACCGATTAAGTACAAACAAGAAAATGATAATTCGGGTGGCGCTTAGTTCGCCGGATCAAATCAAAGTCTTTTTCGAAAAAGCCTCCTTCAAAAAGGGGGCTTTTTCTTTTTTAATTCCAGAGCTGAATAAACTCTTGATTGTTACTTCCAAAATCTAAGGATCTTTTCAAATGTCTTACGTCGAGCTTTAACAGAGTTACTTCAAAAAACTCCTCTCTCTATGAGAAACTCATTGCATCCGAATGCGTGGGTTCTACGTTGGCAAATAACAGAGTTTATTTGCAGTAGATTAAAAGGCTGACATTGACGATATCCAACAGCGCTCTGTACGTGACACCTCTCCCAAATCGGTATTTTTTATCGTTCACTTTAAACCGCTCTACGGGAGGTAGCATGAAGGTCTTTCTGCATACGGCAGTCTTGCTCTTAATCACCAGTTCTATCGCGCAGGCTTTACCTGGCAGAACAAATAACGATCGTTTCAACAGTGGTCGTCGTTATCCAGCAAGGGAACCGATGCAAGCGCAACGGCTTGAGGCGCCAACATTTATGGCCAACTCCAGCTGGCGAATTGTCAAGCCAGAGTGGACTTCTCAAGATGAAGCCAAGTTTGCAGCATTCCTTGTCTCCATCGGTGGTGCCGTCGAAAGACGCGAGTGTGAAACAGTGGATGGTTGCTTAAGAAGCTCAGCCAACCCTTATCGCAATACAGATCCTGCGAACCTCCGTCTCTTTGCGGATTGTGCCGATCTTCCTTATTATCTCCGAGCTTATTTTGCCTGGAAAAATGGTTTACCATTTTCTTTTGTGAGCAGCGTGAGCATTCGCCCTGGTGATGGGGATCCTGGAAAAGATCCAAGATACAGTCGCTTTGGAAATGTGGCTGTGAAAAGGTATTCTGTTGTTTCTTTGGCCCGAGGCTCTCGCGTTGTCATGCCGGATGCCGTGACTATCCTCAATAGAACTCTTATCAACAGCACTTACACTGGCACCTTTCGTATGATTGGTGATCAAGATGGTTCTGTTTTTTCTGATTTTTATCCGGTGAAGTTGAATCGCCAAGGTATTCGCGCGGGCACTGTCATTTATGATCCCAATGGTCACGTGGCTATCATCTATCGAGTCACCGAAGACGGCCGTGTTTTCTATATCGACTCTCATCCAGACAACACTTTGACCTCTGGAATGTACACGCCAAAATTCTCGCGCTCTTTCCCATATCAAGGTGCGGGCTTTAAGAACTTCCGCCCTCTGTCATTGCAAGGGGCAAAACGTGACTCCTCGGGCGTTTACTATGGAGGAAAAATTGTCGGTGCAAAAAATGCCAGCTTGCCGCAGTTTAGTTACGAACAATTTTATGGCACCAATCCGGATCCTGCAGGGGATTGGAAAAAGGGAAAGTTCCTTTTTAATGGTCAGCCATTAGCTTACTTTGATTATGTTCGTATCAAACTCGCGAGCCCTGGATTCCGCCTGGATCCATTGTTGGATATCAAAGAGCTGACTCAGGATATCTGCGTAAGCGTGAAAGATCGTGTGGTGGCAGTTAACACAGCAATTAAATCCGGCGTTGCGAACAAGGAGCATCCGGTGCGATTGCCAATGAACATTTATGGTTCGCAAGGGGAGTGGGAAGACTATGCGTCTCCGGCTCGAGATGCTCGTTTGAAAGTATCTTATATGGATCTGCTCGCGCAAGCCAAGCAACTGCTTGAGCGTTGGAAAGCTCGTGATCCCTCCTTGGTATACAACGGTGGAAATTTGGCGGCCGATCTTTTGAACATCTATACGACAGAGGCTCGGAGTTGTCGTATTGCTTACACCAATTCTGATCGCAGAGCAGTGACCTTAGATGTGGACCAGATCCGGCAAAGAGTTTTTGATTTGAGTTTCGATCCTTATCACTGTGTGGAATATCGCTGGGGGGCTTCAAGCGCTCAAGAATTGGCTTCTTGCCGAGACAACGACAATAAGCGTGAGTGGTATGCTCGCGAAGTGTGGCTGCGCAACCAATGGGAGCGTCGCTATGATGTGCGCATGGATTTCTCTCTCGAAGAATTAACAGGTCCCATGCCGGGAGCTGGAATTGCTCAGCCACCAGATGTGGATATTGTTCGCTTCCTCACAAGTCAGAAGTAAGAATCTTCTTTCAAAGCTGCGAGAACTCTCGCAGCTTTGTTGTTTTTCCCAGCCGTCTCAAAATGAGACGGCCCTGTTTCACGTGACGATTTGCGGTCGCTGTCTAAGTTTTAGACTCTAAATCCTGTCATTTTTACATTTGAATGATTACGGGTCTGGCACCTTTATTGGAGTGTATCCGGTTGGTGAGGTAGCTATGACTTGGAAGCCGTCTATTAAGAAGTCCTTTATTATTGGTATGGCCATGGCCACTTTAATGCCCGCGGTGTCGCAGGCTTATGGTGAGGCTTCGGTGATCCAAGGATATGTGGAACGGCAGTCATTGGTGCCCATGATCAAACCTTCATGGGGCAACTTTATTCTTCACACGGACACTTTAAATAAACTCTATAGTCTTCGTGGTTTCAACGCGATTTGGGTCGACTCAGCAGGGCGTCCAAATCAAATGGTCACAGCTTTGAAAACCTATCTGCAATCCGTGGATCGCCATGGCTTGTATACTACGGATTATTGGGATGCAGAAATTGAGAATCTTTTTGCTGCGGCTAAGAGCAACCCTAAAAATTGGATTACTTTTGAATTGGCTGTGTCTGAAGCGGTGATTCGTTTTGCCAATCATATTTCCACAGGTCGTTTTGATCCTGAAAGCATTGATACCGATATTAAATTTAAACAAAAGACATTCAATGAATACAATGATCTGATCTCGGCCCTCGGAGCAGGAGCTTCTGGTTTGGCGGCAGGATTGGATCGCCTAGCACCTACTCACTCCCGTTATGGGGATTTGATGAAGGCTCTTTCGCGCTTACGTGTTTTGAAGACACAAGGTGGCTGGGAAGTCTTGGTTTCTCCGGGATACCCTCTTAAAAAAGGTGTGACGGCTCCAGTGATTGGTCAGTTGCGGGCGCGTTTGAATCAATTGGGTTACACGGTGTCTAACGCCGGTGGAAATTTATTTGATGCGGAATTGGATACGGTGGTTCGCGACTTCCAAGCTAAGAATGGTTTGACCGTGGATGGAATCATCGGCACGCGCTCGGAAGTGTTGCGTGTTTTGAACTACACTGTCAATCAACGCATCTCTCAAGTTGAAGTGAATATGGAGAAGTTGCGCTGGTTGCCACGCACTCTTGAAAACCGTCATATCTTTGTAAACTTAGCGACGTCAGAATTTCGACTTTTTGAAGGCTCACAAAAAGTTTTTGATTTCAAAACCATCAATGGTCAGTCTTTCCGTCGTACTCCATCCATGAGAGATCTGTTATATCGTATTATTTTGAATCCAACATGGACTGTTCCGAACAGCATTGCTGTGCGCGACAAGATTCCTATGCTACAGAAAGATCCTGGGTATCTTGCTAAGCACAACATGGTTCTCTTGGACTCTTCAACAGAGCAACAAGTGGATCCGTATTCTATCGACTGGCAAAACACCACGGTGAGAAACTTCTCTTATTTCATTCGCCAGAACCCAGGTTATGACAATGCCTTGGGTGTGATGAAGTTCGATCTTCAGCAAAATCCTTGGGCCATTTATCTTCATGATACAAATGAACGATGGCTTTTTGCCGAGACCAACCGTTTGCGCAGCTCGGGTTGTGTTCGCTTAGAAAAACCGATGGACTTGGCAGAATACCTGGTGCGCGATGTTCCGGATTGGGATCGTGCCGCGCTCACTGCGGCAGTTCCAAGTCGTAAAGAAAAGGTCTCCCGTACGCCCATTTCAGTGAGCTTGGGCAAACAGGCTGTTCCAGTTTATATGATGTTTTTGACAGTCGAGAAGACCGACAATGGGGCTTTGAGATTCGTTGATGATTTGTACGGCCAAGACATGCGCGTGGCGAAAGCCATCCAAAACAAAAAAATCAACAATGAGTTGTTCTAAGGAGTGATGTTATGAAAAAAATCTTACTGACTCTTTCCACACTTCTTATGGCCGGCCTTGCTCACGCTCAATCGACAGGGACTTTGCAGGTGAGCGGTGAGGCGGGAAGATTTCAGATCTTCCAAAAAGTAAAAGCTGTTCGTTGCGATTCTATTCGCCGCGGGGAGTGTGATGCTGCCATTTTCTTTGACTTGAATAAACCCCAAGCAGTAGCTCCGGGTTCTTACATTGTGGGTTTTGAAAACTCTATTTACCCAGGGTTTGTGAAAGTGGACGCTGGTCGCACAACGGATCTGTACCTTGAGAAGGTCACAGTTCCTGCCAAAGTGAAGGGTACGAAGATCCGCGTCTATCGTGATATGGGTCAGGCTATCGAACAGAACAAAATTCTTTTCTCGATGTACACCATGGGGCGCCATTTCTTCCGCCTTGATAAAGACAACTTCGGAGACCTCTATCTTACGGGAACTTGGGAGCGCGATTTCGTTCAACGCCTGACTTACGAAACTTGCTCGCGCATCTCGGCTTATCGTGAAGTTCCAGAGACCGCAAAAGCTGTTTGTGACACGTGGAATGGAGCCGCAAGCTACGCGGATCTTGGAAGCATCTACAAGTTCAATAGCGACGGAACCATCGTTGAAGCCTGGGTTACATACCCAGGTGATGTGATTAACACCAAACATCCTCGCTACCTCGTGGGTGCGCCAATGTCCGCAGATGATTTCGTCGCGGTCTTCCCAGGCGCTTACAAAGTCCAAGCTGAAGGAAAAAATACTCCAGCTGTTCAGGTTCGGGCCGGTTCATCCACAGAGTCCTATTATTAGGTCAAAAAAAACGCTGGTCATGAAACCCTCCAGAACAGAATTCTCTATGTCTACATTTTTGACATAGAGAGATTACATCCCTAGGTTTGGGATTGGAAAAAAATATGCGAGGTATATTAAGATACGCGATCTTAGGAGAGGTTATGAAAAAGATTATTGTCTTTATTAGTTTAATATTAATGTCTTCAACAACTCTAGCGAGCTCAAGCGGTATGCACCTAGCTACGGCATCTTGTAAAAACAAAGATGGAAGCGTTTTTAGCCTTCAAAGAACGCAAAGCAATTCCTATTCATTAACTTTTTCTGCAGTCGCTAAAGTTTTCGGTGAAGGCTATTATCGCTTAGACGACGTTAAAGTGGCGAACAATCTATCTTGTCTCCTGTCCTCATCAGATATTGTCTGCGAGTCTATTGAAGAGGTTAAGGTCGATAAACCCAAAGCGGGGAGATTTAATACCGTTCAGAAGCGTAAGCATATTTTTAAGGTCGGATCTCAATGGGATAATTTAATTTCATTGCAGACTAGAGAAACTAATCCAAATACTCACCTAGGGCTTCACGCTTCGTTTTCAATTGAACTTCCTCTAGGTGAGGTGTTAGTGAAAACTACGACAAGTGGCAAAAATACGAAGTCCGGGGAAATCGAAACATTTGACGTGGATATATCCAATCTTACCATTAATTTGCAAGGTGGCGAAGCCGGCTGCACTGCACGGATTGAATAGTCCTACTTCTTGGCAAACGCATCACAGGTACGCCGTTCTTTTTTGCCACACGCCGCGCAATCAGGGTCGCTTCGTTCGGCGTTTATGGAGGGCAAAAAAAGAAAACCCACTGAAGTCAGTGGGTTTTGATTCAAGCTTTGTGTCGATCACCAGTGAATTTGTTCAATGACTCTCAGGTCGATCTTTCCAATCAATAATTTTACAATCAGAGATCGACACGCGACCTCTGACCATAACATGAGGAATTCGAGCCATCGCCGGAGCCCCGCGCTCACCACGGGCCTTCCATTGCTTGTAAAATTCAATGGCTTCACTGGGGATAGAGGTCAATATCCTATAGGAATCTGGAGTGACCCAATCAAACATTTCCTCGGGCTCGTCTTCACCAAATACGTAAGTCCCAGTTCTATTCATATCGAATAAAATTGCTGGAATGCCACGAATTCGTTCGATGGGGATCTCAAAAAAATTAGAACTATAATTCCAATCAGGAAACACGGACTTAAGCCCCTCGAAAATCAAATGCGGATGTATAGGACTAAAATGGAGCACCTCTTCTTGCGGGCAGTTTAATTTTCTCAAAATGCGCAGGGGAAGAAGCTTACGCTGGGGATGATCATTGTATTTAAGAATCTCCTGAGTATAACGATCAGGCAGTTCAGTCCTCAGACTACTAAGTGGAATCAGTACTTCACCGACTAATTTTTTTGGGACCAGATGATATAAGTACCCCATGTGTTCCTTCGCAAAGAAGACTATATTACAATCATCAAAACTATCCAAAACCAAATGTTCTTCGAGTTAGCATCTGGCCAAGTCATCTAAGGTTAGTGATCAGAAATCTTTTACCATAATTTGATTCGTTGTTCGAAATCCTGTCTTTTCGTAAAGGCTAATAGCCACTTGATTGTGTCCGAAAACGTGAAGTCCCATAGATCTCAATCCTAATCTGCGAACTTCTAACTCGGCAAGAGACAGGAGCTCTTTTCCTAACCCTTTTCCCCTAACATCTGGGGATAAGATGATGTCATATATGAACGCATATGACTTAGTGCCCTCTACTTTTTTTGCAAACCAAAGAGTTCCAATAACTTTTTCAGAGATAGTATCAGTCACTGAAAAAAGAAACTGATTTTCCGTCTTTAGGCCTTGAGGTAACAATCGATTAAAAGAATCTTGAGCCACTTTTAGCGCATCTTCTTTTGAGAGGCCTTCGCCTTTCATTTTTTCTTCAGCGTAGCTCGGCAAAGACTCTTTTAGATAATCTGCATATTCATCTTCTGTCATTTTTCGGAGTTTTATCATCCAAATCCTCTGGTGAGCTGATAGTGTTTGTGGCCGATAACAAGAAAAAATTAGCACTATTCTTTTGTTCGAACAAGTCGGTCTGAATAAAACCAAATCTCAAAGAGCAGGAGATAGAGGTCAAGAAAACGTTCTTCTTTGATGGGCTCAGATGGTCTCAAATGCCTCTAATCCAACCGAATAGGGTCGCGCTGGCTTACTGACTCCAAAGACATCTATTGTTTCGAGGGAAACAGGAGTGCCGACGTCTTCTGTCCAATCTTCATCACAGGTACGCCGTTCTTTTTTGCCACACGCCGCGCAATCAGGGTCGCTTCGTTCGGCGTTTATGGAGGGCAAAAAAAGAAAACCCACTGAAGTCAGTGGGTTTTGATTCAAGCTTTGTGTCGATCACCAGAGATTTTATTCATTGAAAGGGGCTTCATTGATCCAATGAAAACCCCGATTGATTAGTAAGAACTCGCTTGGATCTCTTTTACGAAGATGAAGTACGACTTCATGACCGTCCCATGGGGCTTTCAACTGCATTGCATTCTGATCGATTCGGCTTATTTGAAAGGTTGTCTTCCATCCCGTAGCTTTCTTTCTGATTGTAAGAAACTTTTCTGGATCGATATCTTCAATTTTAATTAATTCTATGGCTCCGTCCATGTGCTGAGCTGCCATCAGAGTAGGACGATCAAAAACAATTTGGGTCCACGGAAAGCTCGGTTGGTTTTCAACTTTCTCAACGACCCAAATTCCTCGCAAAGGAACATCGACCGGATTGTTGGTTCCTTGAAGTCGGGACCCGAGAATCCAAATTCCAACTGCTAGTGGGACAACTACCAAGAGTTTGCTCCAACGAGCTGAGAATGAAGGCCTGAGGTCCAGAGAAAGCTTCACGGCCTGGTTTTGAATAAAAAACCTAAAAAGTGACTGGATATTCGGAGAAATAATCGCAAGAGAAGCTAGTACCAAGTGAATCGAGTAGGTTTTTACTGGAACGTCATAACTAAGGTTAAGAGCAAGAATATTTAAGGTTGCACCAAGGGCGATCAGGGTACCTACTATTTGCAGTTGTGGGATTAAAAGAAAGAAACCACATATTAACTCTAAGGCTCCTGTAATTATTTGGTACGTCCTGGAAGCACCCATAAAAGTCCAAAGAAGTGCCATTGGCGAAGAGTGGCCGTAAGGTTCAATAAGTCGAGTCAGAGAAATCTCAGGAAACTGAGATGGAACGATTTTGATAGCACCATATGCGATCATAGTCCAAGCGAGAAATACTCGAATGCCCCAGAGTCCCCAATACGAAATTGACGGGGCAAGGGGCCGGCGGCGATCAACGAGATGCCAGGTTGAAGAAATGATCACACTGGCTAGGATACTAAAGGCAATCCATGCATAATCCGCGACCCGATCAACACTGCCGAAGGTCGCTGTGGAAAGGTCTATGCTGACGGAGAGAATTTTTTGCGCAAGAAAAGCAACAACTCCATCACGAAACCCAGCAGGCATTGGCAAAAAATAAAGAAGAAAGTAAATATATAGAAAGCGTTTAGCCATTTTTCAAGAATATGGTGGATACGAGATTGTGTCTATGATTCAAATCTCAATTGGCCACTAAGCGAATAGTTTTGCACTGGCTTATTGATTGTCCAACTTGTCCTCAATAAGTCTCGTGTGGCGGACTGTCGAGCTTTGCCTGTTGGATGTCTTTTTTTAGAGGGATCGATAACCCGTTAAGCCCAAACGTTTTTGCCAAGGGACTATTCACTTGGATGAAATGCTCTCCAGAATTT
>RCUH01000712.1_pt1 | contig 30782 bp, 33 predicted proteins | sample 2166191 | NCBI WGS metagenome assembly RCUH01 (sample SAMN09932848, study PRJNA488358) | compost metagenome | feature: garden; material: soil; isolation source: compost soil in an enriched community after 214 h of incubation | place: Germany: Experimental Botanical Garden Goettingen | collected...
GGTTAAGATACGAATTACTCTCGATCTATCGTTAACTGTTTTAAATACGTCATCAACCAGCTCTTTGGTTGCCGTAGCCGGATCATAAAAGGTAAATTCTACTTTCTCTTTAATATAATCGTAGCTCTCTCTGCGTGGGAAAGAACCTCCAAAAGCATTTTCGTATAAACCAGAACTACCTGTTAAAACCAGGGCCTTAACAAATTCCTGATGGGCAACTGTAAATACCAAACCTACGTGGCCACCAAGGGAGTTACCTACCAGCACTACCTGACTTAAGTTCTTGAATTTCAAAAACCGATGCAGGTACCTCGATAGCGCCTTTACACCAAGCGTTAAAATGGGTAAGTCGTATATCGGCAAAATCGGGATTACTACATGATAGCGGTCTTTAAAATGATCGATAACCGGCTCCCAATTGCTCAATTCGCCCATTAGGCCGTGCAGCAATACCAGCGTTTCGCCTTTTCCAGCTTCGATGTATTTAAATCCGTCTTCTTCTATTACCTGGTATGTCATATATATAAATAGGATGGTACTGTGCTACTAAGTTAGTAGAGTAAAATTAAATTTTTGCATTTCTTTGCCATTTTTCTGAAATAAAATCCAAAACGGTCTAAAAATGCCTTTTGCAAAGCGTAAAGCATAAAATCGGCAAGCGGTAAACACGCTATAAGCTTTGGTCTTTCAGCTGTAATCTTTCTGCTTTTACCTTCAAACTAGGCTAGTTGCTCTTTAACAATTTCGGCAATCAATTTACCATCGGCTTTACCGGCAAGTTCTTTGTTCGCCATGCCCATTACTTTCCCCATATCCTTAACCGATGTAGCGCCAGATTGTTTGATTACCGTTTCGATAATTGCTGCAACCACTTCCCTATCCAATTGTTTAGGCAAAAACTGGTTAATTACTGCAATTTCTTCTTCTTCTACCTGATACAAATCCTCACGGTTTTGCTGTTTATAAATATCTGCCGATTCGCGACGTTGTTTAATCAGTTTCTGAAGGATTTTAAGCTCAGTTTCTTCTGTAATTTCTTCTGAAGAACCTTTTTCGGTTTTAGCCAAAAGTAAAGCAGCCTTTATTGCCCTTAAACCTCTTAACTGTGCATTGTTTTTAGCCAACATGGCTTTTTTTATTTCCTGATCTATTGTTGTTGATATCATTTTCTTTTAAATGGTTAATCGGTTATTTGTTCAAATCGGTTAATTGTACAGTTTATCAATTTAAACGGTTTCAAAGGTTAGGCGCCTGAGCAATTAACCAATTTAAACAGTTTATACAGTTAACCTGACTAACCTCTATTTATAATTGTTGCTGTTGCCTGTACAGTTGGCATAATCAGCATATCGTTAATGTTTACATGCTTAGGTCTGCTTACCACGTACCATATTGCATCGGCAATATCATCGGCAATTAATGGCTCCAGGTTTTCGTAAACCTTTTTTGCCCGGTCTTCATCACCTTTAAAACGCACCACCGAAAATTCGGTTTCTACCATGCCCGGATTAATTTCGGTAACCTTAATACCGTGTGGCAAAAGATCAATACGCATTCCTTTGCTCAGTGCATCAACGGCATGTTTGCTGGCACAATATACATTTCCATTTGGATAAACTTCTTTACCTGCAATAGAACCGATGTTAATAATGTGTCCCGATTGGTTCGGGATCATCCAGTTGGAAACAATTTTGGTTACATAAAGCAATCCCTTCACATTGGTATCGATCATCGTATCCCAATCGTCGGTATTGCCTTTATCAATCGGGTCTAATCCCTGGCTTAAACCTGCATTATTCACCAGCACATCTACCTTTTTCCATTCGGCTGGTAAAACTTCTAAAGCAGTAGTTAAGCTTTCTTTACTCCGCACATCGGCAATAACCTGTTTAATTTCAATCGCATATTTATCTGCCAAATGATGGGCTATTTTGGCCAGTCTTTCTTCTCTGCGGGCCAAAAGTATTAAGTGGTATCCTTGTTGGGCAAATGTATGTGCGCAAGCTTCACCAATACCAGAAGTTGCACCTGTAATTAATGCGATTTTAGACATATTTATGAATTTAAGTCACGGTAAACTTTACGGTTAAAAACCAGTTTAATCTACCTACGTAGACAAAGATAAGTTTTTTTGAATGTTAAAGACTATTGAAAAATCAAACTGAACGTGAATTGACGCAATTTCAACTTATCGATCGGATTAGCATAAGCGGTATCGTCGTGCTTCAGTATATCGCTTGTAGAATACGACACTTTAATTTCGGGCGACATTTTAAAATACTCGAAATAAAGGTCAAAACCGATTCCCGTTTCGTACGAAAGGTAATTCCGTTCGTTTTTGAGCAATTTGTTTACCGCGCTTTCGCCTTCATCAAAAGTTTTCTTTTTGGAGGCAATATCGATCGAATATTTTGCACCACCCAGCCAGTAAGCCCTGAAATTATTTAAGCGGTTCGATTTGACTTTAATACCCAGCGGAAATTCGAACATGGTAGCCTGCACTTTCTTATCAACCAGGGTTTGAAAATTCTTGGTTTGCCCATTGCCCACATTAACCGGATCGGTTGGCACATATTCGTAACTCACAACCCTATCGCTAAAAATGAGTGAAGGTGTAGAGCGGATATCGAAATTTTCGGAAATATTCCTGTTCATCACAAAACCCAAACCGAAGCCCTGCGAAGGTTTGCTCGAAATCGAATTTAACGAATTGGTAACCATTGTACCCGAAGCGGGATCGTAAGAAACGCCGTTGCTGTTGGGCACCTCGTAAAAAGGCGCCCGCCAGTTCTGTTTTTTGAGGATTTTATATTCTGCCGAAATGTATTGAAAATTAAAACCAAAACTCCAGTCCTCATCATCTATACCACCACCCCAGTTTTGAGCAAGAGCGGCTGTAGAAATACTAAAGAGTGAAAGAATGAGGCTTAATTTTTTTATCATTTAGTTCCGGTATATATCGAACTTATTCCAAACGTTAAACTTTTGTGTTTGGTACTTTTAAAACCAATTTTTTGCATCAGTGCCGTAAAATCTTCTCCATCGGGAAAAGCCGCCACCGATTCGGGCAGGTATGTATAAGCCCGGTGATCTTTAGAAAACAGTTTACCGAAAAAAGGAGTTACCTGTTTAAAATAGAAACTATAAAGTTGCTTCACCGGAAAAACTTTGGGTTTCGAAAATTCGAGTATCACCATTTTTCCATTTGGTTTAAGCACGCGGTACATATCGGCCAAACCTTTTTCCAGGTTTTCGAAATTACGCACCCCATAAGCACAGGTAATGGCATCGAAGGTGTGATCGTCAAAATGCAAGCCTTCCGAATCGCCAACCTGAACCGAAAAAACTTCGTTTAAACTGCGCTCATTGATTTTCTTTTTGGCTACTTCGAGCATACCCTCAGAAATATCAACACCGATTACCTTTTCGGGATGAAGCTTTTTAATGGCTTCAAAAGCAAAATCGCCCGTTCCGGTAGCGACATCAAGCATTGTTCTCGGGTGGATTGAAACGAGTTCTTTAATGGCCTTTTTGCGCCAAAGCACATCAATGCCCAGTGAAAGAAAATGGTTTAAAAAATCGTAAGTGCCCGAAATATTATTGAACATGGTTGCAACCTGTTCTTTTTTGGTTGCATCTGCTACCTGATATGGAGTGATATTCTGATTCATGATATGTGGCAAAGATAGAGAAAAGAGTTTGCAGTTGGGAGTTTAGAGTTTGCAGTTTAGTGATTCCTATAAACTTTACGAAGCGTTGACCTCGGTAAATTCAAGCTCCCAACTCCAACCCCCCAACTCAAAACTAATTATTACCTTTGCATCATGGTTATCAAAACAGCAGCATTTATATGCAGCAACACCCAGGTTTCGGCTTTGCCGCCACCAACAATGCCCGAGTATGCCTTTATTGGTCGCTCTAATGTGGGTAAATCTTCATTAATCAACATGTTGGTTAATCAGCATGGTTTGGCAAAAACATCTCAACGTCCGGGGAAAACACAGCTTATCAATCACTTTCTGGTTAATGATGCCTGGTATATTGTTGATTTGCCGGGTTACGGTTATGCCAAAGTTTCGAAAACAAGTCGCGAAAAGTGGGAAAAATTTATCCGCGCTTACCTTACCAAAAGAGAAAGCTTACAATGCGTTTTTGTTTTGATCGATAGCCGCTTGGAGCCGCAACAAATTGATATTGAATTTTGTTACTGGCTGGGCGAAAAACAAATTCCCTTTTCTTTAATCTTTACCAAAGCCGATAAACAAGGCATGACCACCACACAAAAAAATGTGGCAGGCTTTAAACGTAAACTGGGTGAATTTTTCGAAGAAATTCCGGCAACTTTTATCACTTCGGCCGAAAAAGCCCTGGGAAAAGAAGAAGTGCTGAACTTCATCCATGAAGTAAATAATGATTTTGTAGTCCCTACGGATTATAAGCGGTTTTAAGGTTCAATAGTTCACTGGTCATTGGTTCATTTGTAATTTACAACCTGCCATTAACCATCGACTATGAACCAATAATAACAGTTAACCATTACCAATAAATGAAAAAATACTTTTCACTCGTATTATTTGCACACTCGGTTTTTGCATTACCTTTTGCCATGATCGGATTCTTTTTGGGTGTAACTACCACCGATAATCCCTTTTCGTGGTACAAATTAATATTGGTTTTGCTCTGTATGGTTTTTGCACGCAACTCGGCCATGGCTTTTAACCGCTACCTCGACCGGAATATCGATGCCAAAAACCCACGTACTAAAATGCGCGATATCCCTGCAGGGAAAGTTTCGGCAAATGAAGCGCTCACTTTTGTGATCATCAATTGCGTATTATTTGCCATTGCTACCTATTTTATTAATCCGCTTTGTTTTTATTTATCGCCGGTGGCCCTGTTTGTAGTATTATTTTATAGTTACACCAAAAGGTTTACGGCACTGTGCCACCTGGTATTAGGTCTGGGCCTATCGCTGGCACCAATTGGGGCATATATCGCTGTAACCGGTCAGTTTGCTTTGGTTCCGGTTTTATATTCTTTAACCGTGTTGTTCTGGGTAAGTGGTTTCGATATCATTTATGCATTGCAGGACGAAGATTTCGACCGCGAAGAAAAATTACATTCTATTCCATCTGCTCTTGGCATAAAAAATGCACTGAACGTTTCGGTTTTGCTGCATGTATTTTCGGCAGTCTGCGTAATCTTACCCGTATTCTTTACAGAATTTAGCTGGGTTTATTATGTAGGAATTGTATTTTTCTGCTCTATGTTGATTTATCAGCACCTGCTTGTAAAACCAAACGACATTAGCAAAGTAAACCGGGCATTTCAAACCTTAAATGGTTATGCCTCGGTAGTATTTGCCATTTGCTTTTTAATAGACGCGTATTTGAGACATAAATAGAAATGAGTGAAGGAGAGAATTTTGAATGATTAAATGCTTTTTGTAACTAATCAAATTCAATCACTATTCCATCAGTCATTCAATAATTAAACAATAAAAAATGAGTGAATTTTGAATGACGAAATGATTGAGTTTTGCATTAAATCGCTCAACTCCTATTCTTTCATTCAACAACTCTCTAATTCAATAATTAAACTAACCATGATCATCACCAAAAAACCAAGAACATATATTCCACAGGATTTAACCATTACCTGGGAAAGCCTGGCCCCTATTTTTGATGAATTGCAAAACCGAAACATTGCTGGCAATGCAGAATTAGTGCAATGGCTAAAAGACCGTTCGGAGCTTGAGGCTGCTTTAGAGGAAGATTTTGCCTGGCGTTACATCAAAATGAGCTGCGATACGGCCAACGAAGAACTGGTTAAAAGTTTTCAATATTTCGCTACTGAAATTTCGCCGAAAATATCGCCACTATCTAACGAGCTAAACAAGAAATTTGTTGAAAGTCCGTTTATGGATGAACTCGATAAGGAAAAATATTTCGTTTATAACAGGTCGGTTAAAAAGGCATTGGAACTTTTCCGCGAAGAAAATATCGAACTGTTTACCGAACTGCAGGTTAAGCAACAGAAGTACCAGAGCATTACAGGCGCCATGAGCGTAGAAATTAATGGCCAGGAATATACGTTGGAGCAGGCTTCTATTTTGGTCAAAGATTTAAACCGCGAAGTGCGCGAAAATGCTTTCAGAACCATCCAGCAGCGTCGCCTTGTTGATAAAGACGATTTAAATATCTTGTTTGATGAACTGATCAGACTACGTAATCAGGTGGCCCTGAATGCAGGTTTTGAAAATTACCGCGATTACATGTTTCAGGCTTTAGGCCGTTTTGATTATACCCCGCAAGATTGCTACGACTTTGCAAACGCCATTGAGAAAGAGATTGTTCCGATTTTGAAAGAACAAGCTGAGAAACGCAGGGAAGCACTGGGCTTAGATACTTTAAAACCATGGGATTTAGAGGTGAGTGTAAGTGGTAAGGCTGCATTAAAGCCTTTCAACAACGGCGCAGAACTAATTGACAAAAGTATTGCCTGCTTTAACGCCATCGACCCTAAACTGGGCGAAAAACTGGCAACCATGAAAGCCAACAACCTTTTTGATGTAGAGAGCAGAAAAGGCAAAGCTCCTGGCGGATACAACTATCCTTTGGCCGAAACCGGAGCACCATTTATCTTCATGAACTCGGCCAACTCGCTCCGCGATTTAACCACGATGGTACACGAAGGAGGGCACGCTGTTCATACCTTCTTAACGGCCAATTTAGAATTGAACGATTTTAAACATTGTCCGTCGGAAGTGGCAGAACTGGCCTCAATGAGCATGGAATTAATTTCTATGGATAAATGGGATGTTTATTTCGATAACGAGGAAGATTTAATCCGCGCTAAAAAGGAACAGCTGGCCGATGTTTTAAAAACATTGCCATGGGTAGCGGTAATCGACCAGTTTCAACACTGGATTTACACCAACCCTAACCATACTGCTGCAGACCGTGAAGAAACTTTTAAGCAGATTTATAACCGCTTTGGTGCGGGCTTTGCCAACTGGGATGGCTTGGAGCAACAATTCGGCAATATCTGGCAAAAACAGCTGCATTTGTTCGAAGTTCCTTTTTACTATATCGAGTACGCAATTGCCCAGCTAGGTGCCATTGCGGTTTGGAAAAACTACAAGGAAAACCCTGAAAAAGCATTAGACCAATATCTGGCCGCACTGGCTTTGGGTTACACTAAACCAATGAACGAGATTTATGAAACTGCCGGAATTAAATTCGACTTTAGCGCCGAATATGTAAAAGAACTGGCCAGCTTTGTAAAAGGTGAACTGGATAAACTGGGATAGAACAAGGTAAAAGGTTTAAAGGTGGAAGGCTGAAGGTAAAAGCGTTTCCACTCAAAAAAACAAAAAGTCGTAGCATTCGCTACGACTTTTTGTTAGTGTTTAAATTTGAAAATTTGGTTGCCTTAATCCGCCACTTCTCTTTTTCTTACTTTCAAAATCATAAACATGACGATTAATGAGATTACAATCATAATCAAATAGCTATAGCTCAGGTTGCGTTCATCCCTAGCCGGCACCAGGCTTACCACAGCATAGCTCAAAAACGACACAATAACATAAGTAATCCCTCCGGTTAAACCACCTGCAATCCCCGCATTTTTAGGGAATTTACTCAAACAAAAGGTAAAGTAGTTGTTGAAAGTAAAACCTGCCCCAATGTGGATAATAAAGGCAAAAAAGATCAACGAGTAAAGGTTACTGATAAAGTTAAGGCTCAGCATCATTAATACCACAAATACCAGCTGCAAAACTGAATTAATGGCCAAACGCTTGAAAAACGGACGGTTAATGGTGGCTTTTCCAATAAAACCGCCAACCATCCAAGCAAAGCCCAATACCAGTGAGCTATATCCTGCAATTACAGGTGAAAGGTGCAAATGGTGCTCAATAATAAATGGCCCTGTCATGTTGTAAACCATTACCATACAATAAGCCAGTCCAAGCATAACAATCCCTAAAGTAAAGCTGGTGGTTTTAATCATAGTGGCATAAATGTTGGCTATTTTCTTCAACTGGAAATCGGTAAAATGTTTCAAAGTTTCGCCGCTGAACAAAAACTCAAGCAGAGCAAAAACCAGGGCAAAACCACCAAGGAAATAGAAGTTAGATTCCCAGCCAAAAACCGTTTGCAGATAGCCTCCAATAAAAGGTGCAACAATTGGCCCGGTTGACCAGATGATAGAAAACAAACTGAGGTAATGCTTAAGCTGGTCGCCTTCAAAAAGATCGACAAAATAGGCGCGCTTTGCAACCACTATTGCCCCAACGGTAAGCCCGTGTATAATCCGCATTAAGTAAATCAGATAGATGTTGTGCGTATTGGCAATAATGAGGCTGGCAGCGGCAAAAATCAACAGCGAATACAAACCGATTTTATAGCGGCCAAAGCTATCGAGCACACTGCCGATAAACAGCTGCGCAACACCATAACTGATCAGAAATATACTTAGCGTAAGCTGAACCTGAACGTTGCTCACCTGCATTTCACCTGCCATAGTTGGCAGAGATGGAATGTAAATATCGGTGGCAAATCCCGACAGGGGAATCAGGGCAAAAGCCAGTATGGTGGCTATCCCCTGATGATGTTCTTTAATGTATTTAATGTCTAAAGTACCTGTATTCATAAAAGATAAAATTGTAGCTGTTTATATTCCAATCAAACAAAATTTTATGTATGCAAATCCCTCTTGAAGATTGAAGTGAGCAAAATTACTGCTTTGGCACTGCTTAAAATTATGCCAATCAAATAAAGGCTTATGATGAGCAAATAATTGAACTTTTTGACATTAATTTCATAAAACATCAGCATTTTGGTGGCATTTTATTCGCAATTGGCGTGTAATGAAATTTATATCTTGCTTTAAATGTTTTTAGCCAAACTTTTTATAAGTTTGAAGAAACAATCAAACAACAAATGTTCGAAAAGCTATTCAGAAAGAAATCCATTTCCAAGATATTACAAGATGCGGCAAAAGGCTATGGCGACCACGAAAACACTTTACATAAAACCCTCGGTGTACGCGATTTAACTGCCTTTGGCATTGCAGCTATTATTGGTGCTGGCATTTTTAGTACGATTGGCAAAGCCAGCGCAGATGGCGGTCCGGCGGTAATTTTCCTGTTTATTTTTACTGCAGTTGCCTGTAGTTTTGCAGCTTTTGCTTATGCCGAATTTGCATCAATGGTACCGGTTTCGGGCAGTGCCTACACCTATTCATACGTTGCTTTTGGTGAACTGGTGGCCTGGATTATTGGCTGGTCGCTCATTATGGAATACTCCATCGGGAACATTACCGTAGCCATATCTTGGTCTGATTACTTTACAGGACTACTTTCTACGATAAAAATACCCCCCTTAGGGATTGACGGCATCCACGTACCAGACTGGATGACGATGGATTACCTCAGTGCTTACAATGGCCATAAACATGCAGAAGCCCTATTGGCCGCAGGCAAAAATTTAGCCGATTTAGATTCGGCAACAGCGCTTGCCAATAATGCATGGCTTACTGCGCCAAAAATTGGCGGTTTCCACCTGGTAGCCGATCTTCCGGCTTTAGCCATTATCATCCTGATTACCTGGCTAATTTACCGCGGAATGAAAGAAAGCCGCAATGCCAGTAATGCCATGGTTGTTGTTAAACTAGCCGTAATTTTATTGGTACTGGCGGTAGGTATATTTTATGTCGATACTAAAAACTGGAATCCTTTTGCACCAAACGGTGTTTCGGGTGTATTGAAGGGTGTTTCTGCCGTATTTTTTGCTTACATCGGCTTCGATGCCATTTCTACAACAGCCGAAGAGTGTAAAAACCCACAACGCGATTTACCTCGAGGTATGATGTGGGCCATTATTATTTGTACCATTCTTTATGTAGCTATAGCGCTGGTTCTAACCGGTATTGTAAAGTCTGATACTTTGGCTGTAGGCGATCCGCTGGCTTTTGTTTTCGATCAGATCGATCTTAAATTGATGAGCGGTATTATTGCTGTTAGTGCTGTTTTTGCTATGGCAAGTGTACTTTTGGTGTTTCAAATGGGTCAACCACGTATTTGGATGAGTATGAGCAGAGACGGACTGTTACCGAAATCATTTTCAAAAATTCACCCAAAATATAAAACACCTTCATTTGCTACTATTGTGGTAGGTTTTGTAGTTGCAGTTCCATCACTATTCATGAACCTCACCATCGTTACCGACCTTTGTTCTATCGGAACACTTTTCGCTTTCGTATTGGTTTGTGCTGGTGTTTTGGTACTTCAAAACAGGCCTGATGTACAACGTGGAAAATTCAAGATCCCGTATGTAAACAGTAAATTCATCGTTCCGGTTATATTTATTGCGAGCATTATCTTCGCATTTACACAATACGGAAAAGAAACCAAAGCTTTCTTTCTTAACTCGCCAAAAACTGTGGAAACGGTAAATTTTGTTACCTCTTTAAATGGCGAAGAGCTTAAAATTGTTAAGGAAGAAATTGTTCAAAATGCTTCTCCGCAAATCATTCTGGCCGAGAAAGTGGATGCAGAATCTTACCTAAGCGCATTACCGGGCGATCGCTATGAGCAGTTTATTGCAGCTTCGAAGGTTAGTATCGACAAGAAATACGAAAGTGGTTGGAGCCTCTTTAAACACAAAATCCCTATGTGGATTTTTCTGATTATCTGCGTAGTTATCACCTTCTATTGCATTACCAAAAACCTTTCATTAATTCCGGCATTAGGGTTAATTAGTTGTTTATACATGATGTGCGAACTGGGTATTTCGAACTGGATTGGTTTTGGTATCTGGTTGGTTGTAGGCCTGGTTGTTTATTTTGCTTATGGGTACAAGCATAGTAAGCTGGCACAGACTGAGCACTAAATATCATGAAGTATAATCCTCTAATACATTATCGGAGATCGATCAGATTAAAGGGTTATGATTACTCAAAAGCAGGAGCTTATTTCATTACCATTTGTTGCGAAGAGCGGCTCCGTAGATTTGGGAAAGTTTCAGACGATAAAATGATCTTAAATGAATTAGGAAGGCTTGCTTATGATGAATGGATCAAATTAGCGCATAGATTTTCAAATTTCGAACTTGATGTTTTTCAGATAATGCCGAATCATATGCACGGTATTATCGTCTTGTCAGATGTCGGGGCGAACGCGAGGGTCGCACAAGAAGAAGAAAACACACTAAACCCGACAATTTCCGATATTATTGGCGCATATAAATCAATCGTTTCAAACGAATGCCTGTGATTATTCAAATCGCAAAACAAAACAATGGGTAAGGTATGGCAACGGAATTATTACGAGCATATCATCCGTGATGAAAGAACATATCAAAACATCTCCAATTATATCATCAACAATCCCAGTAAATGGAACGACGATAAATTTCATGTTTAAACAAAAAATCCTCTTTCCATAATAGAAAGAGGATTACATTTATTTCTTCTTAACAAAAGCTAAAGCGGTTATTATTATCAAGCCTAAACCAGATGCTATCATGTAATTATTTGCGTGATTCAGGTGATATATCTTTGCTACAGGCCCCGCAATAAACAAAATTATAGCCAGCAGAATAATCAGGTTCCTGCTCATTAAACTGGTAGTCTATTCAGTTCAATATCATCAGGCGTAACAAAGATCAGTGGTACTTTCTCTACATCCACATAACTGCTATCCAAACCAAAACTGCGTTCTTCTGATAAACTTAATCTTTTGAGGATAAAATAATAGTCCATAATTGAGCGCTCGTAGAAGCTCAGTTTAGTAAATTTAGATAAGTGTTTCTCTAAAAGAACAAACCTAAAATCGCCTGCAATTTTATGCTTGTTTAACGAAGTGTACTGACTTGTAATATCAATTTCACCGTTCTTAACCAGCTCTTCAACCACCTTACGGTAAAGCAGGTTTACACGTTGCTCAATCCGGAAACCTAATTTAAAATCGATCCTGATCAACTTACCAGGAATCAGGAATTCAACCTTGTAATCCAAAGTATAAGGCTCGTCCATTACATCAACGTGCACTAACCAATATACATCTGCACGTTTTGGTTCTTTCTGAATAATGGAATAAATAATTTTCGACTCAATCTCGGTTTTGAAATTGGCACTGGTTAAATATACCAGCTGAGAAGAGTATTTAGGCACAGATTCATCACTGCTCAATTCGCTCAAAATCTGGTAGTAATCTTCAATTTCTACATACTTAACAAAGCGGTTTTTAATTTTACGCGCTACAAACCAACTCCACATAATGGTAAACAGAAGCGATCCGATTAATACCGTTACCCAACCTCCATGCAAGAATTTAGTTAAATTACTAATCAGGAAAGTACCTTCAATAATTACATAAGTAAAGAAGAAAATAGCAATCAGGTATTTAGGGAAACGCCTGCTTCTTAAGTAAAAACTAACCAAAATGGTAGTCATTAACATGGCAATTGTAATAGACAAGCCATAGGCTGCATCCATTTGTTCTGATTTTTTGAAAAGCAAAACAATACCGCAACAGCCAATCCAAAGCATCCAGTTAATAGATGGAACATAAAGCTGTCCTTTAGAAACGGAAGGATAAATAATTTTGATTTTTGGCCAAAGGTTTAAACGAACGGCCTCAGATATTAAAGTAAATGACCCACTAATTAAAGCCTGACTGGCAATTACAGCAGCCATTGTTGCCAATATAACCATCGGGATCTGAACCTGATCGGGAACAATCTGAAAGAAAGGGTTCATTTTAGCTCCCGGAACATAGGTGGTGCTGTTGTGCAAAATCCAAACACCCTGCCCTAAATAGTTAAGAATAAGGGTGAGTTTTACAAAAATCCAGCTGATGCGGATGTTGTTTCTTCCGCAATGGCCTAAATCTGAATACAAGGCCTCGGCTCCTGTTGTACATAAGAATACCCCACCGAGAATCAAAAATGCCAGCTTATTGGTTACCAGTAAATGAATAGCATAATATGGATTAAATGCCTTTAAAACGCTAAAATCTTTAACAATAAAAGATACACCTAAAACCCCTAATACACCAAACCAAACAAACATTACCGGTCCGAACAATTTACCAACCAGGTTGGTACCGAACTGCTGAATAATAAAAAGAACAGTGAGGATAATTAATACAATCGGAATAACCTGTACATCGAATTTCTTGGTCAAACCTTCAATTGCCGAAGTAACGGTAATACTCGGTGTGATAATACCATCGGCAAGCAGGGCACAACCACCCACAATGGCCGGAACGACTAGCCATTTAGCTTTTTTACGCACAAGCGAAAACAAAGAAAAAATCCCCCCCTCACCTTTGTTATCGGCACGTAAGGTAATAATCACATATTTTACGGTGGTTTGCAGGGTTAGCGTCCAAATGATACAAGATAATACTCCGAGCACATTGGTAGGATTGATATCCTGTTTACCGCCAAGGATAATGGTAAAAATTGCATTTAAGGTATATAATGGTGATGTACCAATATCGCCGAATACAATTCCCAAACTAATTAGAACCCCACCAGCGGTTAACGCGTTGACATTTTTATGATTTGACACTTCGTTGATTATTTTAGTGCGGCAAAAGTAAACTAACTATAACAATTTAACAACCAAATTATTGTGTATTTTCAACACTATGAAATTTAAATATTATTGTTAAATTGTGTTAAATTATGGCTTTTAAACAAAATGTTTAATTTCTTTGTTTTAAATTAATACATTTGCATTACCAATTTGATGAAACTCTACACTAAGACAACGTTGCTCACCAAAATAGCCTGCACATTGTGTATGGTTTTGTTGTGCAGCCTAAATTCTTGGTCACAACAGGCTGATAGCATTAAGATTAGCCTTAAAAACAGAGCCAAAAAAGTTAGCAGAATCCCCGAAATTAAAGCCAATATCACCCCTTACAAGCCGCTTTACATGTCAATTGGTGGCAGTGGCTTATTTAATTCTTATTCTACTACTCCCAGAGCTGCAACGGTTACACCTAAAGATAAATTGTTAACCATTGTAAAAATATATCCGAATCCAGTTGAAGAGCAGTTAAATATTATCCTTTCTATTGGTAAAGACGGTACACAAACTACAATAAAAATCATCGATTTACTGGGCAACGAGGTCGCTACTTTATCAAACGAGCGCTTAAATGCCGGCGAGCAAACCAAAACCTTCACCATTCCAAGCAGGATCAATGCAGGCATCTACTTTTTAAGGGTAATTGCCGGAACAGAAAGTCAGGTAAAACGCATCTCAGTTTTATAACACCATTTTCTTTTCTATTTTTGAATTTGACCTGGGTTTAACTCATGTCTATTTTCTTACACCACAATTTTTTAAAATGAAAATCATAGCCATTGGCCGCAATTATGCCGAACACGCCAAAGAACTGAACAATCCGGTTCCAACTACCCCGGTAATTTTTTTGAAACCTGATACAGCAGTACTAAAAGATAACAAACCGTTTTATCTGCCCGATTTTTCTGATGATATTCATTACGAACTGGAAGTAGTTTTAAAAATTTGTAAGGAAGGAAAGCATATTGCCGAAAAATTTGCAGCCAATTATTATGACGAAGTGGGCCTAGGCATTGATTTTACTGCCCGTGATATCCAAAGCAAACACAAAGAAAAAGGATTACCATGGGAACTGGCTAAGGCATTTGACAACTCTGCCCCCATCAGCCTTTTCAGCCCTAAAAGTGATTTCGAAGACCTTTATAACTTAAATTTTGAACTCAAAATAAACGGAGAAAGTCGCCAGGTTGGCCATACTAAAGATCTGCTCTTCTCGTTCGAGAAGATAATCAGCTTTGTTTCGCAATACATCACTTTAAAAAAAGGCGATTTAATTTTTACTGGTACACCAGCAGGTGTAGGCAAAATTAATAAAGGCGATAATTTAGAAGCATGGCTGGAAGACAAACAACTATTAAATTTTGATGTAAAATAACGAATGACTAAAAATCCGATCCTCCACTTCAGTAAGCTTACACTTTTATTTTTATCAGCTTTTAATTTCGCACAGGCACAACAGATTTTCAGCAGCAATAAATACCCGATTACCGATTTCAGGCAACCTTTAGATATTACTCCTCCTGCCCTTGCGGGCTCATTTGGAGAAATCAGGGGGAACCATTTCCATTCAGGCATCGATTTCAGGACTAACCAGCGCGAAGGCTATCCGGTGTATGCCGTTGCAGATGGCTATATTTCGCGGCTAAGGGTGCAGAACAGTGGCTTTGGTCAGGCGCTTTATATTAACCACCCCAATGGTTTTACCACAGTTTATGGTCATTTACAACGTTTTGCCCCTAAAATTGCAACAGTAGTTAAAAACCTCGAGTACGAAAAAAAGTCTTTCGAAATTGATGAGTTTCCCGATGCTACCCTAATTCCGATACATAAAGGCGATGTTATTGCCTGGTCGGGCAACCGCGGAAGCTCCGGCGGTCCCCATTTACACTTTGAAATCAGGGATACTAAAACCGAAGAAACCATTAATCCCCAATTTTTTGGCATCATCATTCCCGATAACATTCCACCGGTTATCCATGGTCTTTATGTTTATCGCCTAAACGGAAAAACTTTTAACGAATTTACACCCAAACAAGCCATTGGCATTACAGGAGCAGGTGGCCAATATAAAACTACAGCCCCAGTTAGTTTAACGGGAGAAGTGGGTTTTGGCATTGTAGTTACCGACAGGCACAATGGTTTATCGGGTACCAATGGGGTTTACTCTATCCAGCTGGAGCTCGATGGCAAGAAAATTTATACTTCGGCATTAGAGCGTTTTGCCTTTGAAGACAGCAAGGCCATTAATTCACATATTGATTATCCAACTTATATCAATACAAAAAGAAGCATTCAAAAAAGTTTTGTTGATCCGGGCAATCCGTTAAAAATATACAGTGGCCTGGTAAATAGCGGCAGGATCAATTTCAACGATGGTGCTGCACACCAGTTGCGCTACATCATTACCGATTCGAAGGGAAATTCGTCTGTTTTACCTTTTACCGTTAACGCAGGTACTGCACCTGTGGCTGCTCCAACTGTCCCTGCTGGCATCATTTACCCTTACAACAAGGTAAACGAATTTAATAATGAAGATGTTAAGGTTGTTTTTCCGATGGGTACTTTATACAACGACCTTAATTTCAGTTATAAAAAACTCCCTAAACCAGCCGGAAATGCCTGGTCTGCAATACATCAGATCCATAACCGATATACTCCGTTACATATTGGTTTCGATTTATGGATCAAAGCAGATAATCTTCCCGAAAATTTAAGAAGTAAGTCCCTGATTGTAAACACAAATGGTTCATCGCAAGGCGGCAGTTTCGACAATGGTTTCGTTAAGGCTACTCCAAAAAACTTTGGCAGCTTTTACATCGCTACCGATACCATCGCACCGAGAATTGTACCTGTTAATATTGGAGAAGGCCGGAATATGGCAGGTTTATCGAAAATGACTTTTAAAATCAGTGATAATTTATCAGGCATTAAAAGTTTTAATGGCTATATAGATGGCAAATGGGTTTTAATGGAGTTTGATGCCAAAACGGCTACACTATGGCACAGTTTCGACGAACGGACAAGCGCAGGTAAACATAGCCTCGAACTGGTAGTAACGGATATGAAGGAAAATACCAGGCATTATAGCGTGGGCTTTTCGAGGTAAGCCTGAAATAATCAAATCACAAGCACCAATTATCAAACCTGGCACAAATCTTTAACTGGCAAATTCTATTGATAAAAACTTTGATAATTGGTGCTTGGTTATTGATGCTAGGTTATTGATCATAAATATCGGTTATTAATTAACCTAAAGTCATCTTTTAACATATATTGAACACTATAATGGCTTAAACTGTTTAACTTGCACATTCAATCATTTTACCAGTCAAAAATTCAATCATTAATAATATGGCAGAGTTAAAAGAAGGTGATCAGGCACCTGCAATTACATCGAAAGATCAAAACGGTATTGAGGTATCGTTAAGTGATTACCAGGGAAAAACGGTGGTCCTGTATTTTTACCCGAAAGATGATACCCCGGGCTGTACCGCTGAGGCTTGTGATTTCAGAGACAACTACCAGGGCTTACAGGCTAAAGGTATTGTAGTTTTGGGCGTAAGTGTTGACGACGAAAAATCGCATCAGAAATTTGTAACCAAACACAACTTACCTTTTACCCTATTGGCCGATACCGACCAGAAAATCGTAAATGATTATGGTGTTTGGGCCGAAAAAAACATGTATGGTAAAAAATATATGGGTACCCTACGCACCACTTTTATTATTGATGGCAAAGGCAAAATTGCCCACATCATTAAAAAAGTAGACACTAAAAATTCAACACAACAAGTACTCGATTTAATCAATAACTAATTATGATATAGCAAGTAAAATATTAACTTTGCTATGTAACAACAACCTCTAATTTTAATGAAACATACAATTAAAGAGCTAGAAGATATTGCCTCTCAGATCAGACGAGATATCGTTAGAATGGTTCACGGATGTCAGTCTGGCCACCCTGGTGCCTCACTTGGATGCGCAGATTTTTTTACTGCTTTATACTTTGAAGTAATGAACCACAAAACCGACTTCACCATGGAAGGTGCAGGCGAAGATTTGTTTTTCTTATCTAACGGACACATTTCTCCTGTTTGGTACAGTACTTTGGCACATGCGGGCTATTTTGACAAAAGTGAATTGGCAACTTTCCGTAAGTTAGACTCTAGATTGCAAGGCCACCCTACCACACACGAACATTTACCAGGTATACGTGTAGCTTCAGGCTCTTTGGGCCAGGGCTTATCAGTTGCTATTGGTGCTGCCTTAGCCAAAAAATTAAACGGCGATAAATCTATCATCTTTGCATTATTGGGCGATGGAGAATTACAGGAAGGCCAAAACTGGGAAGCAGCCATGTTTGCCCCATTCAATAAAGTAGATCATTTAATTGCTTCTGTTGATTATAACGGTCAGCAAATTGACGGTCCTACGAGTAAAGTTCTTGCCTTAGATGATTTACAAGCTAAATTCGAAGCTTTTGGATGGCATGTAATCAATACCGATGGTAACGATATGCAGTCGATTGTTGAAGGTTTACATTATGCTAAAACTTTAACAGGAAAAGGCAAACCAATCTTAAATTTAATGAGCACACAAATGGGTGCAGGCGTAGATTATATGATGGGTACGCATAAATGGCACGGTACAGCACCAAACGACGAACAGTTGGCTGCCGCATTAGCTCAATTACCAGAAACTTTAGGGGACTACTAAAAACAGACTGGAGAGAACAGACACGAGATTTGAGGCAATTATAGTTCAATCTCGCTTCATAACACTCCAATCTCATATTTAAAGAAATAATGAAAAAATACACATATACAGAAAAAAAAGATACACGTTCGGGATTTGGCGCTGGCTTACATGAAGCCGGTAAGAAAAACGAAAACGTGGTTGCCTTATGTGCCGACTTAGTTGGATCGCTTAAAATGGATGCTTTCATTAAAGATTTTCCTGAGCGTTTTACACAGGTTGGTATTGCTGAAGCCAACATGATTGGTATTGCAGCCGGTATGACTATTGGCGGTAAAATTCCTTTCACTGGTACTTTTGCCAACTTTTCTACAGGCCGTGTTTACGATCAGATCCGTCAATCTGTTGCCTACTCAAATAAAAACGTAAAAATCTGTGCTTCACACGCGGGTTTAACCCTTGGCGAAGATGGTGCAACACACCAGATTTTAGAAGATATAGGTTTAATGAAAATGTTGCCGGGTATGGTGGTAATCAATCCATGCGATTATAACCAAACTAAGGCAGCTACAATGGCTATCGCCGAGTACGAAGGTCCGGTCTACCTGCGTTTTGGTCGTCCGGTAATTCCTGTGTTTACAGATCCTGATCAGAAATTCGAGATTGGTAAAGCCTGGATGGTTAACGAAGGTACCGATGTAACCATTATTGCAACTGGCCACATGGTTTGGAAAGCAATCGAAGCTGGCGAAAAACTGGCAGAACTGGGTATTGATGCGGAAATTATAAATATCCACACCATTAAACCTTTGGACGACGAAGCGATCTTAAAATCAGTGAAAAAAACCGGTTGTGTGGTAACCTGCGAAGAGCACAACAAATTTGGAGGCTTAGGCGAAAGCGTTGCGCGTTTGTTAACCACCGAATTGCCAACTCCACAAGAGTTCGTAGCCACTAACGATACTTTCGGCGAAAGCGGAACACCAGATCAATTAATGTCTAAATACGGATTAGATGCCGTGAACATTGTTGAAGCTGTGCAAAAAGTAATCGGCAGGAAAAAATAGAATTAAAAATTTAACCACAAAGACACCAGGAACACTAAGCATAACCAAACCTTCGTGTTCTTAGTGTCTTTGTGGTTTTATAATTATCATAAATGAGACAAGTTGAAGATTCAGAAATTCTTGAAATGTTTGCCGTCGAGAAGACTCGTAATGAAGCCTTTAACCTGCTTTTAAAAAAATATCAGCAAAAAATTTACTGGCACATTAGAAGATTGGTGCTAAACCACGACGACTGCGACGACCTTTTGCAGGAAGTATTTGTTAAAGTTTGGAAAAACCTCGATAAATTCAGAAGTGATTCGCAATTATATACCTGGATATACCGCATTGCTACCAACGAATCGATTACTTTTTTAAACAAACAAAAGCAAAAAAATAATACCCCTTTAGATGAAGTTTCATCGGAGTTGGCCGATAATCTGGTTGCATCATCGTATTTCAACGGCGATAAACTCGAATTAAAGCTGCAAAAAGCCATCCTTACCCTTCCCGAAAAACAACGCATTATCTTCAATATGAAATATTTTGATGATATGAAATATGAAGAAATTTCGGAGGTATTGGGTACTTCAGTCGGGGCCCTAAAAGCATCGTTTCATATCGCGGCAAAAAAAATTGAAGCTTTTATAACAAATGATGAAATAGACTATTAAACCTTTTCGCATTAATTGTATCATATATCTGTGATGAACGAGAATTTAGAAAACAACGATTGGATTAACGAAGCTCCTACCCTTGCGGCTATGGGGAAACGCAATCCCTTTGCTGTTCCGGATGGATATTTCGAAAGTGTTGAAGAGCAAACGCTTAGTGCTGTCTTTTTGGATGGCCTGAAGAAAAAAACAAACCAAAATAGTTTTGAAGTTCCGCAAAATTATTTTGAAGATTTAACGGAACGCATTGAAACGCGGATCAGCTTATCTGAAATGCCAAAAGCACAGCCATTTGCTGTCCCGGAAAACTATTTTGATACCTTACAAAGCAGAATCAACAATAAAATTGCAGCAGAAACGCCTCAAAAGGTGGCTAAGATTGTTCCCCTTTGGAGAAAAAATATGGTTAAGTATGCGAGTGCAGCATGTTTTGTATTAATGGCTACATTTGGTGCATATTTTTACCAAAACAATCCATCGGTACCTGCAGCAAAAACACCACTGGCCGATCTTGCCAACGAGCAACTGTTATATGATATTGATGAGAATACCATTATTGAGCATTTGGATGCCCAGAATACCAACTCATCTAAAACTAATTCTGCGTCAGATACAGAAATGGAAAACTATATCCTGAGTCATTTTTCATCAAATGATTTATCTCAGGAACTAAATAATTAATTAAGAAATGAAGAATTTACTTTTTGTTGCTTTAATTTTTCTATTACCCACGACCCTCTTGGCCCAAAGACCAAAGGGAGAAGAAATAGAATCACTTAAAATAGCCTTTTTCACTCAAAAACTCGATTTATCCCCTGAAGAGGCTAAAATTTTTTGGCCAATTTACAACGATATGCAGGCAGAACAAAATGCTTTACGTAAAGAGCGTATGCAAAAAATGATCTCTTTCAGGAAAGTAGATGAGATAGATAATTTAAGTGATGCACAAGTTCAAAGCTTAATTACAAGCGAATTTGATTTCAGACAGCGTGATTTAAATCTCGAAAAGAAGTATTATAATAAGCTAAAGTCGGCCTTACCCATTAAGGTAATAGGTAAATTTTACCGGGCTCAGGAAGGTTTTAAGCGAGAGCTGCTTAACAGGTATAGGGGCGGACAAAAACCCTGATAAAAAAGACTTACAGAGATGTAGGTCTTTTTTGTTTTAATACTCATTTGATAGACATCGAAATATTGAATATAATGCATCTCCCAAACATAGATGCAGAATAAGTCAAAGAAGAAATTTAATTGATGTTCAAACTCGTGAAAGCTTTCATATTAGCCAGGTTCTTACCCTGAATATCATATTTAAATCTACCCATAACCGGATTATATTGCAATTCAGTACCAATCAAATGAAAAGTTTGTTTTTTCATACGCTCTTCAAGCAAATCATTCCACTACATAATAGCTTTTTCATTTTTTTAAAGTTTTAAGGTTAATTTATTTGATTAATTTCACCTCAAACCTCATTGATAAAAACCTAAAATAAAATTTTCTGCATCAACAACCATTGGCCGTAATTATATTGGTTTTTATCATAAGATGTCGAGCAAGGATAAGAATCTTGCTTAAATCAGTACTTTTGTCCTATGCTTACTCAACGTCAGTTGTTTTTACAACACAATGCACAAACCTCTCCTGAACCTTTAATGCTCGAATTTGTAAGGGCAAAAGGAATTTATATTTACGATGCGCAAGACAAAAAACATATCGATCTGATTGCCGGTATCGGCGTAAGTAATGTGGGCCATTGTCACCCGGCTGTGGTTAAAGCCATTAAAGATCAGGTAGAAACCTATATGCATTTAATGGTTTACGGAGAATACGTCCAAAGTCCGCAGGTAAATTTTGCCAAGGCACTGGCCGATATTTTACCAGAAAGCTTAAGCTGCACCTATTTTTTAAATTCAGGCACTGAAGCTGTAGAAGGAGCCATGAAACTTGCTAAACGTTACACTGGTAGAAAGGGTTTTATTGCCTGTAAAAATGCCTACCATGGGAGTACCCAAGGAGCAGAAAGTTTAATGGAAAGCGATTTCTATTCGTCAGGATACGGTCCATTTCTTCCTAACGTAAGCTTTATTGAACATAACCAAATTGCCGACCTGGCTAAAATAACCACCGATATTGCGGCTGTTTTTATCGAGCCCATACAGGGTGAGGCAGGTATCCGTGTAGCAGACCTTAGCTATATGCAGGCCTTAAAAGCCAGATGCCAGGAAACTGGAACCCTACTCATATTTGATGAAATTCAGTCGGGTTTTGGCCGAAGTGGTAAAATGTTTGCCTTTGAACATTATAATTTAGTGCCCGATGTATTGCTTTTGGCAAAAGGCATCGGTGGTGGTATGCCCATCGGGGCTTTTATTAGTTCGCTCGAAATTATGTCGGTACTCTCACATACCCCAATTTTAGGCCACATGACTACCTTTGGCGGCCACCCGGTTTGTTGTGCTGCTGGCTTAGCCACTTTGCGCACGCTGATTGATGACCATGTTGTAGCTGAAGTAGAAGAAAAAGGAAAATTATTTAAACAACTGCTTAAACATCCGGCCATTAAGGAAATACGTGGCAAAGGCTTAATGCTGGCGGTTGAGTTTGAAAATTTCGAAACGAATAAAAAAATTATCGATGCCTGTATTCTCGATGGTATCCTATCCGATTGGTTTTTGCATTGCAGCAATTCGATGCGCATTGCTCCACCTTTAATTATCACTAAAGAAGAAATCGAAGAAGCTTGTGCCATCATATTAAAAAATATTAACTTAGTTGCAGGGTAATAGCATTAGACAAAAGGTAAAAAGCATAGCGCTTTGAGTTAAAAGACTAAAGAAAAACCTTGATTATAGAAAGACACAAACTGAAAATTGTAAACCGAAAACTGAATGAACGTACTCATAGTTGAAGATGAAAAGAGCCTCGCGCTCGAAATGGATGAGTTTCTAAGTAAAGAAGGCTTTATTGTAGAACATGCCTGGAAAAAATCATCGGCCGAAGAAAAAATCTTCGTGAACAATTACGATTTCATTTTATTAGACCTGGGTTTGCCTGATGGTGATGGATTTGAAGTGTTGAAACAATTGAAAGCAATCAAAGACCGAGATGATGCGGTAATTATTTTAACCGCCCGCAGCGCAGTAGACGACCGGATTAAAGGGCTTGATGAAGGTGCCGACGATTATTTACCCAAACCATTTTCATTAAATGAGCTTTTGGCACGTATGCATGCCATTACACGCCGCAAACACAAGCTCGAGAAAAACGAAATCAATATCCATAACTTCTTACTAAACATCCAAAACAGAACGGTTTCTTTTGGGGATGAAAGGTTAAACCTGACCAAAAAAGAATTCGAGATTTTTAATTATCTGGTGCTGAATAAAAACAGAGTGGTATCGAGAATGAGCTTAACAGAGCATGTTTGGGGAGATATTTTAGAAGTAAACTCCGATTCGAACTTTGTTGATGTGCACGTTAAAAATTTAAGAAAAAAACTGGCTAATATCTCTCCTATTGATTGGTTCGAAACAGTAAGAAGCATTGGCTACCGGATAAACTGTTAACGCATAGACCGGCACAGATTCCATTTTTCATAAAACATCATCCATATAATGAAGTTACAGGTTAAGTTTTCTTTATATAATGCGATCACCAAAATTGCCATTATCCTGGTTTTGGGAGCCATCATTATATTTTCGCTGGACAGACTTGCCTACAACCAGTTCGATAACCGGCTGATCAAAAAGAAGAACAAAATCATTAAAAATCTCACGGATAATGAAATTGACAGCCTGCTAAACAAAGAACAATCTTTTACCGATTACAATATTTTAAAGGAAGAGTTTATCGTTTTAACCGACATTCCGGATAACCAAACCGACTCCAGTGCCAAGGTTTTTACCGAAAAGCGCGAAATTGAGGGCGATATTGAGGTTTACAGGATTTTAAACTATAAATTTTCTTACCATACCAACTGGTACAACCTCGAAATTGGGGAAACCATGACTGCACTACAATCGATTAAGAATTCGATCCGTTTTTATATGCTTGTGGTATTGGTGGCCGCCCTGTTAGTTACTTTGGTAGCTGATTATACTTTTTCTAACTTCCTTTTAAAGCCTTTTTATCTCATTATCGATAAGAAAATTAACCGGGTAGACGACCCAACGCATTTTAATTACCAGAATATCCCCACCAATACCGACGATTTTAAGATCCTTGATAACAGTATAAACTCTTTAATGCGGAAAATAAATACCCTTTTCGCATTAGAAAAGCAGTTTATTGCCAACGTTTCGCACGAGTTACTCACACCTATCTCTATATTAAGTACCCGCTTCGAAAATATGCTCAACACGCCCGGTATCCCGGTTGAGCACGAAAACAAAATATATGCGTCTTTAAAAACTTTAAACCGTTTGCGGGTAATTATCAATAGCCTGCTCTTAATTTCGAAGGTAGAGAATAATCAGTACCTGAAAACAGAAGAAATTAGCTTAAAACAAGAAATAGACGATATTTATGAGGATCTGGAAGACCGGATTACGGATAAAAAAATCACTTTCAAGGTTAACTTGCTAAAAGATTTTCACTTTACCGGAAATAAAGCCCTTATACATACACTTTTGGTCAATATCATTAACAATGCCATTAAATACAATGTGACGGGTGGATCAATCGATATTTCAGATAAAATCGACCAGGAACAATACATCTTAACGATTGGCGACAGCGGACAAGGCATGAGTCCAGCGCTCGTAGAAGATGCTTTCGACCGTTTTAAAAGGGGGAACAGTGAAGAAAATGGATTTGGTTTAGGACTGGCGATTGTTCAGAGTATTGCTAAATTCCATAAAATTGAGGTGGATATCCAATCGGAAGAGCACAAAGGCACCCATATTTCACTGCTTTTTAAAATGCCTCAGACTTAAAAAAGGCCGCATATCGTAATACTGGATCGCATTGATTTCCATACCTTTTATCGATTATGAAATACTTTGGCAAAGCCTTTGCTTAGCTATAAAAATCAAACCGTAAGAAAATGAAAAACATCTTTGCAATATTTACGATTGCCCTGTTTGCTGCATGCCAGGGAGGTACAGCCAAAAAGACACAGGCCAAAATAGATTCAACCATTGTTAGCAATGCCGCAACCCCAGAAAATGCCATAACCTGTTACCAATATATTAAAAATCGTGATACTGTTACCTTATCTGTAAAAGCAGCAGGAAATCAGGTTAGCGGAAGTTTAGGCTACAATCTTTACGAAAAGGATAAAAATTCGGGCACTTTTACCGGTCTGGTTAAAGGCGATACCCTGATTGCCGATTACACTTTCCATTCAGAAGGTAAAATCTCAGTACGGCAAATTGCCTTACTAAAACAGGGCGATAAACTAATAGAGGGTTTTGGCGATGTGCAGGAAATTAAAGGTAATATGAAATTTAAAGATATCAGCAAACTGAAATTCAACAACTCAATTGTATTTAGCAAAATAGATTGCAAATAGAAGAATTTCGTCATTGCGAGAAGGCTTTTTCAGCCGACGAAGCAATCTTTATAGCAAGAATTATCGGCATGAAAGATTGCTTCGTCGTTCCTTCTCGCAATGACGATTTTTCGAGTAATTTAATTACTTTATAGCTTCTGTAGCTGCTTTCGACCATTCTTCACTTAGCTTTAATACATAGTCTGAGTACTTTTGTATCTCATCAGGCTTAAGCTTGCTGGCCCAGGTTGTTGCCTGGCTGGCCCAAACAGTGTATTTTTCACTAATGGCTTTAATTTCGGCCGCATTTTTAGTCTTTAAAGCCGCTACATAATCATCTTTTAGTTTAGCATATTCGGCCAACCCCTTGTTCACTTCTTCGCTCGAAAAAGATGGGGCATCGGTTTTAACAATTTCAGTTGTTTTTGTCGTAACTTTTGTAATTGTGTCTCCACTAGCGGAAACGGTACTCGAATCTTTAATTGTCTCTGTTTTTCGGGTGTTTTCGCACGAAACAAGCGTTACAGCGAATAAAGCAATCGCAGCAACAGTGTAGATGGTATTTTTCATTGTTTTTTGGTTTTTTATCGGATAGTAGTTAAAGATTGTGCCAAAAAATACAACCCTTTCAAAACCAGAAAAAAAACAAAGCTAAATATTAAAGATCTTCAAACCTTTCCCAAAAGCCATCAACCGGCAATTTGGCAAAAATATTTACAGGTTCTTTTTTAACGGGGTGAATAAACTGCAGGCGGCGTGCGTGTAAACAGATACTTCCCTTTCTACTTCCGCGCGGGTAGCCGTATTTGTTATCGCCCATAATGGGACAGCCCATTGATGAAAGCTGTACTCTAATCTGGTGCGACCGTCCTGTTAAAGGATCAACTTCTAATAAATAATAATCGCCAACCTTAGCTTTTAATTTATAAGAAAGTTCAGCCCGCTGGCTACCGGTAACTTCTGTATTGTAATAAGAAACTACATTTTTTTGTGGGTTTTTAACCAGCCAGTGAACCAGTGTAGCAGATTCTCTTTCAGGCTTATTTTTAACCACCGCCCAATATGTTTTCTTCACCTCCCTGTTTTTGAAAACGGCGTTCATCCGTTCTAAAGCCTTACTGGTTTTAGCAAATAGGATAACCCCACTTACAGGTCGGTCTAAACGATGTACCACCCCTAAAAAAGCACCATTGGGTTTATTATACTTTTTAGCAATGTACTTTTTCACCTGCTCATCCAATGGTTCATCGCCGGTTTCGTCAACCTGCACAATATCTCCTGCTCTTTTATTAATGGCAATTAGATGGTTGTCTTCAAAAAGTATGTCGTTATCGGTAATGGGCATTATAAAGGTTAACTATTAATTGTTCAAATCGGTTAGTTCAATAGCAAAATTGTAGGATGGCTAATTTTTTAACTAAAAATTATCAACTGAAAAACTGCTTCAGAAGAGTTAATTGGTTAAAGATTTAAAGCTTCAGGCTTAATATTGTTCTTTTTCGTTCGGAAAATCGTTTGCTTTCACATCGCGGATGTACGATTGTGCAGCACCCAGAATTTCATCGTACAAATTAATATACTGACGTAAGAAGCGGGGTTTAAAACCTTTGGTTAATCCAATCATATCATTCACAACCAGTACCTGCCCATCGCAATGCTGCCCGGCTCCAATACCAATGGTTGGAATATTGAGGCTTTCGGTTACTTCTTTGCCCAGAGCAGCCGGAATTTTTTCTAAAACGATACCAAAACAGCCTGCAGCCTGTAGAGCCAGCACATCGCTTTTAAGTTTATTGGCTTCTTCTTCTTCTTTTGCACGTACCGTGTAAGTACCAAATTTATAAATAGATTGCGGCGTTAGGCCCAAGTGCCCCATTACCGGTATTCCGGCAGTAATTATACGCTGTACTGATTCTATAATTTCTTCCCCACCTTCTAGTTTAACTCCGTGTGCACCCGATTCTTTCATAATCCTGATGGCCGAATTTAAAGCTTCTTTCGAATTTCCCTGGTAAGAACCAAAAGGCAAATCGACTACAACAAAAGCACGTTTAACCGCTCTGATCACTGATGCGGCATGGTAAATCATCTGGTCTAAAGTAATAGGCAAGGTAGTTTCGTGACCAGCCATTACGTTAGAGGCTGAATCGCCTACCAGTAAAACGTCCAAACCTGCGTCATCCAAAATGGTTGCCATAGAATAATCGTAGGCCGTTAGCATAGATATTTTTTCACCACGTTGCTTCATTTCCTGTAACGTGTGCGTAGTGATCCGTTTAATTTCTTTATGTACCGACATGGGATTTGTTTTGTGTTGCCAAAAGTATTGTTTTTTATTTAATTAGCCGAAAAGACAAAAGCTAAAAGACAAAAGCTATCTCAGGTAAAAATCACTTTTTAAGGAAATCGTGTTCCATTGCTTTCTGCTTCAGTCTTTTGCTTCCGACTTCAACGTTATTTCACTTTTCTCTTTAAATTACAAATCTAAAATCCTATCTTTGTACCCCGAAATGGAAGGGATATATTCATCTTTTTTTGCAGCCCGCAAATACAGCTTTAATGCTGAGAGAACCCCTTTTTTCAACTCTTTTTTAAATCAAAATCCATATTGTAATTACCATGACTAACTACACCAAGTTACCTGCGATTTTATTACTGGCCGATGGCACAGTTTTTTACGGCAAAGCAGCCGGAAAGATTGGCACCACTACGGGCGAAATTTGTTTTAATACCGGGATGACAGGTTACCAGGAAATTTTTACCGATCCAAGTTATTTTGGACAGATAATGGTTACTACCAATTCGCACATTGGTAATTATGGGATCCATAAAGACGAAATCGAATCGGGTTCGATTAAAATTGCCGGTTTAGTTTGTAAAAATTACAACATTATTTATAGCCGTAAACAAGCTACTGAATCAATCCAGGATTATTTCCAGAACGATAATTTAGTTGCTATTTCTGATATCGATACCCGTGCATTGGTTCGCCATATCAGGGATAAAGGCGCAATGAATGCCATTATCTCTTCAGAAATCACTGATTTAGAGGAATTAAAGCAAAAATTGGCTGAGGTTCCGTCAATGGAAGGTTTAGAACTTTCATCAAAAGTGAGCACTACAGAGCCTTATTTTTACGGTAATCCTGACGCAAGTTTAAAAGTTGCTGCTTTGGATTTAGGTATCAAGAAAAACATCCTGCGCAATTTCGAAAGCCGCGACATTTACGTTCAGGTTTTCCCTGCAAAAACTACATTTGCCGAGATGGAAAAATTTAACCCTGATGGTTATTTCATTTCAAACGGCCCTGGCGATCCATCGGTTATGCCTTACGCTGTTGAAACCATTACTGCAATCTTAGCTGCCGATAAACCTTTATTCGGTATCTGCTTAGGTCACCAGTTATTAGCCGAAGCCAATGGCATTGGTACCATGAAAATGTTTAACGGTCACCGCGGTTTAAACCACCCGGTTAAAAATATCATTAAAAACCACTGTGAGGTAACTTCTCAAAACCACGGTTTCGGTGTAGTACCAGAAGAGGTGATAAACTCGGATAAAGTTGAAGTTACACACGTTAACCTGAACGATAAATCGATTGAAGGTATCCGTGTTAAAGGCAAAAAAGCCTTTTCGGTTCAATATCATCCTGAATCTTCACCAGGCCCACACGATTCGCGTTACTTGTTCGATGATTTTGTATCAGTAATCAAAGGCGAGTTAACCTGGTAATTTAAGCTTAAAGCAAAAAGACTAAAATCGCATACCATAATCTGCGGATCTACGGCAAATTCAGGCTGGAGATTCGCAGATTTGTTTTTATAACCCATTTCGCCTGAATAAAACATCATTTTACCGACATTTTAAGTCATAACTGATAAAATTCATTTTCAATTCATTTAAAGCTCCTTACATTCGCAACATGGAAACACCCAAAGCTATTATCAGTGTTAAAAACCTGGTAAAAAAGTACGATGATTTTGTGGCCGTTCAAGGTCTTAGTTTTGACGTTTACGAACATGAAATTTTTGGCTTACTTGGCCCAAATGGTGCTGGCAAAACCACTACACTCGAAATAATCGAAACTTTAAGGGATAAAACATCTGGTGAAATTACTGTTGATGGTTTCTCCGTAGATAAGCAGGCGCAGGAAATAAAACAAATTATCGGTGTACAGTTACAGGCCGCAGGTTATTACCCTAATTTAAACCTGATTGAGCTGATTGAGCTTTTTGCCGGTTTATATGGCGCTAACATTAAGCCAATGGAAATGCTAGAAAAAGTGAACTTGCAGGACAAAGCCAAGGCCAAATACAAAGCGCTTTCTGGAGGCCAGAAACAACGCTTTTCTATTGCTACCACACTCATTAACCAACCCAAAATTATCTTCCTCGATGAACCTACAACGGGCTTAGACCCACAAGCCAGGAGAAACTTATGGGATCTGATTACTGAAATCCGTAACGCAGGCACAACAGTGGTAATTACCACACACTACATGGATGAGGCCGAACAACTTTGCGACCGTGTGGCCTTTGTAGAACGCGGCGAAATCATTGCGCTTGATACGCCTGATAATCTGATCGATCAATTGGTAAACAGCGGTTTCGAACGTAAAAAAGAGGTTAAAAAAGCTAACCTGGAAGATGTTTTCATAAACCTGACGGGTAAAGAGTGGAGAGAGTAGGATTAAAAATCTAAAACATAAGCCCGGCATTAAATAGCAGAATTAATATGCAAAAAGATATACAAGATCAAAATTCAAATACCCCCTCGGGGGCAAACAGCTACAGCAATACCACAGCAACCCTGGCTTTGGCAAAAGCGAGTTTCCGTTCCATTATGCGCAGCCCTTCGGCTGTGGTTTTCACGCTTGCCTTTCCCCTGATATTTATTCTGGTTTTCGGGTTTTTAGGTGGTGGCGGCACGCACATCGATGTGGGCATTACACCTGGATCGGACGTTAATAATCCGGTTATCGGCATGCTAGAGAAAACAGGGATGATTCGCCTGATAAAAGATAAACCTAAAGCAGAGTTTGATAAACTGCTTGAAAAAGGAAATGTTGATGCCATGATAGATGTACACCGGAAAGTGAATACCGCAGCCTATTCGGTAAATGTGGTTTACACCTCTGCATCAAGAGATAAAGGCGGTATCTTAAAATCAGTACTCAATAACCTCTTTTACGATAAAACTTTAAAGCCATCAGTTGCCGAAATACGCGAAAGCACCATTACCGGTCGGGAGTATAAAACAATAGAT
>RCUH01000716.1_pt1 | contig 30663 bp, 26 predicted proteins | sample 2166191 | NCBI WGS metagenome assembly RCUH01 (sample SAMN09932848, study PRJNA488358) | compost metagenome | feature: garden; material: soil; isolation source: compost soil in an enriched community after 214 h of incubation | place: Germany: Experimental Botanical Garden Goettingen | collected...
TCACGCTGCTGATGCTGGCGGCCTTGCAGATGTTGCCGAGCGATTGCTACGAAGCCGCGAGGGTCGATGGCATTCATCCGCTGAAAGTGTTCTGGCGTGTCACCCTTCCCCTGCTGATGCCCGCACTGCTGGTGGCGGCGATCTTCCGCATCCTCGACTCGCTGCGGGTATTCGATGTGATCTATGTGCTGACCTCGAACTCGTCGAGCACCATGAGCATGTCGGTGTATGCCCGCCAGCACCTGGTGGAGTTCCAGGACGTCGGTTACGGCAGCGCGGCCTCGACGCTGCTGTTTCTAGTGGTTGCGGTGATCGCCATGCTTTATCTCTACCTCGGACGCCGTCAACTGGAGGTCCGGTCATGAACCTGCGCCTACTGAAAAAAGCACTGTTGCGCCTCGGGTTCTGGTGCCTGATCGGGGTATTGCTGCTGTATGCGGTTTTCCCTTTCTACTACGCCATCGTGACTTCACTGAAGCCGTCCAGCGCCTTGTTCGAGGTGAGCTACTGGATCGACAACCCCGACTTCTCCAACTACGCGGCGGTACTCCATCAAGCTTCATTCCTGCGGGCGATCGGTAATTCGCTGGTGGTGGCGCTGTGTGTGGTGACGCTGGCGCTGTTCCTTAGCCTGACCGCCGCCTATGCCTTGGGCCGGGTGAAGTTCCGAGGGCGTGGCACGGTGTTGATGATGGTTCTAGGCGTGTCGATGTTTCCCCAGGTCGCTGTGCTGTCGGGGCTGTTCGAAGTGATCCGCGCCCTGGGTCTGTACAACACGTCCTGGGCGTTGATCCTGAGCTACACGATTTTCACCCTGCCTTTCACCGTCTGGGTGCTGACCACGTTCATGGGGCAACTGCCGCATGAACTGGAAGAAGCGGCAATCATGGATGGCGCGTCGCCTTGGGTCACGCTGATCCGCGTGCTGTTGCCGCTGCTCTGGCCCGCACTGGTCACCACTGGCTTGTTGGCCTTCATCGCCGCGTGGAACGAGTTCCTGTTTGCCCTGACCTTCACCCTTACCGACACGCAACGCACGGTGCCGGTCGCCATCGCCTTGATTTCCGGCGGGAGTCCTCATGAGCTGCCTTGGGGATTGTTGATGGCCGCATCGGTGGTGGTCACCGTCCCACTGGTGATTCTGGTGCTGATCTTCCAGCGCCGAATCGTTTCCGGTCTCACTGCCGGCGCGTTAAAGGGTTGATGCCCGACAACTACAAGGAACAGCATCGTGATCAAGTTGAAGCTAGACAACGTGAACAAACAATTGGGCGGCGCGCGGATTCTTCGCGACGTCAACCTGGAGATCGCTGCGGGTGAATTCGTGGTGTTCGTTGGCCCTTCGGGCTGCGGAAAGTCGACTCTGCTGCGACTGATCGCCGGACTGGATTCGATCTGCGGCGGCGACCTGCTGATCGACGGGCGACGGGTCAACGACCTGGAGCCGCGCGAGCGTGGCGTCGGCATGGTGTTTCAGTCTTATGCGCTGTACCCGCACATGAGCGTCTACGACAACATCAGCTTTGGTCTCAAACTGGCCAAGACTGAAAAGAGCAGCCTGCGTGAGCGCGTGCTGAAAACAGCGCAAATCCTTCAATTGGACAAACTGCTGCAACGCAAGCCAAAAGAACTGTCTGGAGGGCAGCGCCAGCGTGTGGCAATGGGCAGAGCCATGGCGCGGGAGCCGGACATTTTGTTGTTCGATGAGCCGCTTTCCAACCTGGATGCGTCCTTGCGGGTGCAGATGCGCAACGAAATTGCCCGGCTGCACGCCCGACTGGGCTCGACCATGATCTACGTCACCCACGATCAGGTTGAAGCAATGACCCTGGCCGACAAAATTGTCGTGCTCAATGGAGGTCGCGTCGAACAGGTCGGCTCACCGCGCGAACTCTATGAACGTCCGGCCAGTCGCTTTGTCGCCGGCTTCCTGGGTTCACCCAGAATGAATTTTCTTGCAGCGCGCCTGCAGGCTCCAGGCGAAACCAGCCTGGTCGATTGCCCTATCTTGGATATGACCTCCCTGCCCTTCGACAGCTCGAACCTGACAGCGGACGCGCAGCTGAGCCTGGGGATTCGCCCGGAACACGTGTCGCTCAAGGCGGCGCAGGGAACAGCCGGCGTCGTCGTGACCGCGGTCGAATACCTGGGCAGCGAAACCTATGTGCACCTCGAGACAGGTCAGGACGAGCCACTGATCTGTCGTTGTGAGGTCAACGCCGGATGGCAGGCGGGCGATCGGGTCGAGCTGCAACTGGACGTCGACAAGCTGCACCTGTTCGACGCCGACGGCACGGCCTTGAAGCGCCACCCACACGCCATTGAAACCCTGCCTGGCGTCCCTCTACGCTCGGCACGAGCAGGCGCCCTATGACTGTGTCTTTGAATTCCATGAGTGTTCCAATGTCCGCTGCCCTTGAGATTGCGCAGCATGCGCTGAGTGATGGCCTGTCTCGTGTCATCCACGATTATCGACCCGATTATCATCTTGCCCCCCCCGTGGGCTGGATGAACGACCCCAACGGGGTGGTGTACTTTCGTGGCGAATACCATGTGTTCTATCAACACCACCCTTTCGAAGCGAAATGGGGCCCGATGTATTGGGGGCATGCCAAAAGTGCCGATCTGGTCCATTGGCAACATTTGCCCATTGCGCTGGCGCCCGGCGACGACTTCGACCGTGACGGATGTTTTTCCGGTAGCGCAGTGGTGTGTGGAGATACTCTGGCACTGATCTACACCGGGCACACCTGGCTGGGGGAAGTGGGTGACGAACGCTCGATCCGCCAAGTCCAGTGCCTGGCCACCAGCACTGACGGCATCCGGTTCGTCAAGCATGGCGCCGTCATCGAGAACGCGCCGCAAGACACGATCATGCACTTTCGTGACCCCAAGGTATGGCAGGAGGATGACTATTGGTACCTGATTGCCGGCGCGCGTCTGGGTGATAAACCGCTACTGCCGCTATACCGCTCCACGGATCTGCACGCCTGGGAGTTCCTCGATTATGTGTCCAGCGGCAGCGAGGGCGATGGCTATATGTGGGAGTGCCCGGATTTGTTCCGACTGAACGGGCGCGATGTGCTGCTGTACTCCCCCCAGGGCATGCAACCCGAGGGTTACGAACGGCTCAACAAGTACCAGACCGGTTATCGAGTGGGCCGACTCGACAGCGAATGGCACTTCACCGGCGGGCCTTTTATCGAGCTGGATAACGGCCACGATTTCTATGCCGCGCAAACGCTACTGGCCGCCGACGGTCGGCGCCTTGTGTGGGCGTGGCTCGACATGTGGGAAAGCCCGATGCCGAGCCAGGCCCATCACTGGTGCGGCATGCTCGGGTTGCCGCGCGAACTTGAACTGCATGCAGATCGTCTTTGCGTGTATCCGGCACGGGAGCTCACCGCACTGCGCAAGGAGCCATTACCGGGCACGTCCTGGTGGGATGGTTCGGGAGCCCGATGGGTGCGGGAAGTGAATGGCGACAGGCTCGAAATCCATGTGCATCTGGATTTGCTCGGCTGCACCGACGGCCACCTGGGAATCGCCTTGCGTTGCAGCGATGATGGTCAAGAAGAAACCCTGCTCTATTACGATGCATCACTGCAGCGCCTGGTGCTTGACCGCAGCCGCTCGGGTGCACAAGTCACCGGTCAGCGCAGCGTGGCGATAGACCCGACACAAGAGCGACTGGAACTGCGTGTGTTTCTCGATCGCTCGTCCATCGAAGTGTTCGACGAGAACGGGCGCTTCAGTCTCAGCAGTCGCTTCTATCCGGGGCCCGACAGTCTGGGCGTGAAGCTGTTTGCCAGCGGAAGTGGCGGGCGTGTCTCGATTCCCAAGGCATGGCCTCTCGGCTCTGGATGGCTATGAGCAGCGTCATTCGGGTCGCGAGAAGCCCGGGCCCTGTGTCATGATTCTGCGTCAACCTGACCGGCCTCACTTCGCATGACTTCAGTGAAAGACGTTGCACAGCTGGCCGGCGTGTCCCTGATGACGGTTTCTCGAGCGCTCAATAATCCGGAAAAACTGAGCCCCGAAACCCTTCTGCGGGTGCGTCGCGCCATTGATGAACTGCAGTTCGTACCGAGCCTGTCGGCGCGCAAGATGCGCGGCGACAACCTCCAGTCGCGAACCATCGGAGTGTTCGCGCTGGACACCGCGACCACACCGTTCGCGGTCGAACTGTTGCTGTCCATCGAACAGACCGCACAGCAAGCCGGCTGGAATGTGTTCATCCTTAACCTGTTGAGCAACCCGCCCACCGACCAGAACATCGACCTGATGTTGTCGCACCGTCCCGACGGGTTGATCTTCAGCGCCATGGGGTTTCGCCAGGTGTGCATTCCCGAGCGATTGAAGAGCAAACCACTGGTACTCGCCAATTGCCTGGCCGATGACAGTCACCTGGTCAGTTATGTGCCGGACGACGAATCGGGGCAGTATCGCGCCGTACATCACGCGTTGAGCCAGGGCTATCGGCGCCCTCTGTGTATCAATCTGCCAAAACAGAGTCTGGCCTGGAACCTGCGACAAAAAGGTCTGCAGCGTGCCTGTCAGGCATTCGGCCTGGCGCCTGACGCACTGCTGCAATACGACCTTTCCGATCATGATGCCTATGGTGAAACCGCAGCCATCCTCGACCGGCACATCATCGAAGGTCGTCCCCAGTTCGATGTTCTGATCTGTGGCAACGACCGCATTGCCTTTTGTGCCTATCAGCTGTTGTTGGGCCGTGGCCTGAAAATTCCCGACGATGTCGCCGTGCTCGGCTACGACAACATGATCGGCATTGCTGAGCTGTTCATCCCGCCGCTGACCACGGTGCAACTGCCGTACTACGAGATCGGTCGCAAGGCTGCCCGGCACCTGATCGAGACCCTCGATGTATCGGGAACCCAGCCAGTTGATTGTCCATTGGTGGTTAGGACATCGCTATAAGATTTAGTTGTGTGCGCGCAGAGCGCTGGCAACGATCAAAAAGAACGAAGAGTTCATCAACATCACGCTTGCGGTGCTCATGACACTAGAGTGAGTAGGTCTCAAGTTAGGTTGGCTAGCCGGGCCTCGATGGCCCGAACAAGCGACTAGCCGCCCTCTTCTTATGCAGCCTGTCGACGCATGGTCAGGATGGCGGCCCCGAAGCAGATGAACGTCGACCCTACCACCCGGCTAACCCACCGGGACAAATCAGGCCGCGTCAGCACCCCCTTGGCCCGGGAGGCAAGCGCCGCATACAGGCTCAGCGACGCAACCGACAACGCCATGAAGATCGAGGTGAGGATCAGGAACTGCGGCAGCAACGTCGCGCTCTGATCGATGAATTGCGGGAACAGCGCAGTGAAGAACATCGTCGCCTTAGGGTTGGTCACCGCCGTCAGGAAAGCCGACTTGTACAGTTTTAAGCGAGTGGGCCTGCTCTTCTTCGAGCCATCCTGCATACCTTCCGCGAGCATCGGGCTCTTTTTGAACAACTGCCTTAGCCCCAGGTAGAACAGATAGCCGGCACCGATGATCTTCACCGCATTGAACAACCATTCGGAACTGGCAAGTAACGCCCCCAGCCCCAGCATGGCAGCGCTCGACAGGCAGAACAGGCCACTCGCATTACCAAGGGACGACCACACTGCGCTGCGCTGTCCGTGGGCCAAGCTGTTGTTGATCGCCATCAGGGTCGCAGGCCCTGGACTCGCAATGGCAATCGCAGCGACCAGGGTAAAAGCAAGAATCGAGTGAAACTCCATTTTCAACGCTCGTAGTGGGATATGCGTTGCATATTACAGAAGATGATCTAGCGCGGACTACCATGTGTTGGTCATGGAGTCGGTTGGTTTCAAAAGGTGATCCAACCCTTGCCCATTCACTCCTTGCTCGATTTGGGTATCGCTATACGGCTACTGGTCTTGACCTCGCGTAAAGCCAGACTGGACTGGATGGACGCAATACCCACCTGACGCCTGAGCACCTGCTCGATAAAGTCACTGTAGCTATCAAGATCCTCTGCCAACACTTGCAGCACGTAATCGGCATCCCCGGTGATCTTGTGACAGGACAACACTTCAGGTAATTGAGCAATCACAGCCTCGAAAGCGTCGGGAGCGTGATCGGCGTGGGTGGAAAAACGGATGTGCACGAACGCCATGATATCCAACCCCAGCATTCGTCGATCAAGGTTCGCCTGATAGCCCTTGATCACGCCCGCCTCCTCCATTCTCTTACGCCGCCTCCAGCAAGGTGTCAGGCTTAACGACAAGCGCTCACTGAGCTCAGCGTTGGAAATACTCGCATCTTCTTGCAGCAATGCGAGGATTGCCAAGTCGGTATCGTCGAGACTGATGCGTTTGGATAATTTTTTTTGCATTACGCCATTCCAGAGTAAAAACGCCCGAATAATCTAGCAAACCACGAAAACAAAGCAAAGAAAGCGCATCCCGGCCGGAACAGAATATTTGCACTGGCTCACATTAACGGATGCGCAGAATGTTTACAGTTTTCAGTGATTCCCACCGCTTGCACCACGGCACCGAATTGAAAGACGGCGTCCTCAAGCCGTCGTTCGAACAGCCCAGTCGGGCCGATACCGTCCATAACCGTGTCAAGCAGGTAGGCCTTGGCCAAATCATCGAACCGCGAGCATTTGACCGGTCGTGTTACGTCAATGCGCACAGCGAGCGCTACGTCAGCTTTCTAGAAGGCGCCTGGTCAGAATGGTGCGCGACCGGACGTACGCACGACGCCCTACCGCTGGTATGGCCAGTGCGTGACCTGTCCAACGAGCAAGTCCCGACGTTCATCGACGGCAAGCTCGGTTTCTACGCCATGGACGCCGGCTCCCCGATTACCGCCACTACTTGGCAAGCGGTGAAAACCAGTGCAGACATCGCCCTCACCGGACTGGCACTGATCGATGAAGGCCATGACAGTGCTTTTGCCCTGTGCCGACCGCCCGGCCATCACGCAGCGCGTGAATACATGGGCGGCTATTGCTATCTCAACAACGCCGCCATTGCTGCACAGCAGGCCATTACCCAAGGAGCCAAACGTGTCGCCGTACTGGACGTCGACTTTCATCACGGAAACGGCACCCAGAACATTTTTTACAAGCGTAGTGACGTCATGTTTGTCTCGCTGCACGGGGAACCGGCGGTGTCCTACCCGTACTACTCAGGCTTCAGCCACGAAGTCGGCGCAGGGCAAGGCGAAGGATACAACCTGAATTACCCGATGCCGAAAAACACCACTTGGGAAAGCTACCGCAACGCCCTGCTACACGCCTGCAAGAAACTCCAGCAATTTGGGCCTGAAGTGCTGGTTATTTCACTCGGCGTCGACACGTTCAAGGACGACCCCATCAGTCACTTCCTGCTGGAAAGTGAAGACTTCATCGGCATCGGAGAGCTGATTGCGAGCGTCGGCTGCCCCACCCTGTTCGTCATGGAAGGCGGCTACATGGTCGATGAGATCGGGATCAATGCGGTCAACGTACTGCATGGCTACGAGAGCAAACGCGCCTGAGTTATCCCCTGAATCGCAACGCTTCAACTATTGAATCGGAGAATAAAAACATGACTCTTTTTATAGACGTCGATCATGCTGCACGCCTGTTCGCCACGGTGGGAATCCGCCGGGCAATCCGCGAAATGGCTACTTATATTGAAGCGGACTATTTGCGCTGGGCGCGGTTTGATAAGTCGCCCCGTACCGCCAATCATTCGGCCGACGGTGTGATCGAGTTGATGCCCACCGACGATGGCCAACAATACTCCTTCAAATACGTGAATGGTCACCCGGGCAACGGTCAAAGCAATTTGCTGACGGTCATGGCCTTCGGTGTCCTGGCCGATGTCCACAGTGGCTATCCCACCTTACTCAGTGAACTGACGCTGACCACAGCTGTGCGCACGGCAGCGACCTCCGCCCTGGTCGCGCAGTCCTTGGCGCGCCCGGGTGCAAGCACCATGGCAATCATCGGAAACGGTGCCCAGAGCGAATTTCAGGCCCTCGCCTTCCACGAAATGCTGTCCATCAAGGAAATCCGCATTTTCGATATCGATCGCGACGCTTCACTTAAGTTGAAGCAGAACCTGTCAGCATTCCCGGAAATTGAGGTGATTCTGGCCAACTCGGTACAGGAAGCGGTCAAGGGCGCGCACATCGTCACCACGGTCACCGCAGACAAAGCCTATGCAACGATTCTGACGCCCGAGATGATTGAGCCCGGCATGCATATCAACGCCGTAGGCGGTGACTGCCCAGGCAAAACCGAACTGCACGCCGACATCCTGCGAAACGCCCGGGTCATCGTTGAATTCGAACCGCAAACCCGGATTGAAGGCGACATTCAACAGCTGGAAGCCGACTCTCCCGTCGTCGAATTCTTCCGGATTGTTCAGGGCGAAGTCCCGGGCCGCGAGAACGACGCACAGGTCACCGTGTTCGATTCGGTGGGTTTTGCCCTCGAAGACTTTTCGTCACTGCGCTACGTGCATGACCTGGCGCGGGAGCATGCAATCGGTGAGTGCATCCATCTGGTGCCGACGCCTGACAACATAAAAAACCTCTACCAACTGCTTGATCAGCAGCCAGCAATCGTCCCCTCACGCCTGCGCACAGTGAGTTGATAGCCATTGGTGATGCCCCTGAGCAAAGTGCCAAGGGGCTACTCACCGTGTGAGTGGAGGACCAACCCTGCCGCCAGCAAATCACCACCGTCAGTAGCCGTTACATCTCCAACAAGAACGCTAAACACCCACTTTTCTGCCAAAACTCAAAAACATAAAATCAAGAGGTTTTGTAATGAAATCGACTCCGTCCGAGCGGGTTGAACAGCCCGCGCTGCAGCGCACGCTCAGCAATCGTCACATTCAGTTAATGGCCATGGGAGGCGCCATCGGTACCGGTCTGTTTATGGGTTCCGGGAAGATCATCGCCCTCTCCGGCACGTCTATCATCCTCATCTATATGATCATCGGTCTGTTCGTCTACTTCGTCATGCGTGCCATGGGCGAACTGTTACTTTCCAACTTGAACTTCAAAACCTTCGCGGATTTTGCCGGTGCCTATCTTGGCCCACGCGCAGCATTCTTTCTCGGCTGGTCATACTGGCTAAGCTGGAGCGTTGCAGTGATAGGTGATGCAGTCGTGGTGGGTGGATTTTTTCAGTATTGGTTCCCCGATGTACCCGCCTGGATACCGGCGATCGGCATGCTGATGACACTGTTCGCGTTGAACGTGCTGACTGTCAGGCTCTTTGGTGAAGTGGAGTTCTGGTTCGCGATCATCAAGATCATTGCCGTCGTCACCCTGATTGGCGTCAGCGTGGTGATGATTGCCAGCTCCTTTGTATCACCCAGTGGCGTCACCGCATCCCTGAACCACTTGCTGGATAAACAGGCCGCCTTCCCCAACGGCCTGTTTGGCTTCTTTGCAGGATTCCAGATGGCAATCTTCTCCTTTGCCGGCACCGAGCTGATCGGTACTGCAGCCGCCGAAACGCGATCCCCCGAGAAGACCCTGCCTAAAGCCATTAACTCGATTCCGCTGAGAATCATCCTGTTCTATGTGCTGGCACTGGCCTGCATTATTGCAGTGACTTCCTGGCAACAGGTTTCGCCCAACAAGAGCCCCTTTGTCGAGCTGTTTCTGGTCGCAGGGTTTCCCGCAGCAGCCGGCATCGTCAACTTTGTAGTACTGACATCCGCCGCCTCATCGGCCAACAGTGGCGTATTTTCATCCAGTCGCATGCTATTTGGACTGGCCAATCAGGACAATGCTCCGGGGATTTTCCGGCGTCTGTCGAGCAATAGCGTTCCTTTGCTGAGCCTGGCGTTCACCACACTGTTGATGCTGGTCGGCGTGCTGTTGCTGTTCATAGTTCCAGAAGTGATGACAGCGTTCACCATCGTTTCTACCGTGTCAGCAATCCTGGTGATATTCACTTGGTCGACTATCCTCGCGTCGTACATTGCCTATCGCAAAACTCGTCCTGAACTGCATGCGAAATCGATCTACAAGATGCCTGGCGGCGTGCCGATGGCCTGGTTCTCCTTGGCCTTTCTGGGCTTTGTTCTTTGTCTGCTGGCATTGAGACCAGACACCCGAATTGCCTTGATTGTCATGCCGGGGTGGTTCATATGGTTGGCAATTGCTTACCAGTTGACCTGTTCCAGAAAACCCAAACCCGCTGACGGTTCGGCAAATCAATACAGCTGATGTTCACCTGGTGCCTTTCGGTGCCGATTAGTGAAGATCGCCTCGGCGACGCGGCACTTCTAGGATAACTACAGGCTTAAGAGCCCCAACTGAAGGCCGTCATATTTCATTGACGGCCAACTGTACGGATGAACGATTCGGTTTGCTGACAAATGGTGAGACGCCGTAAGCAAAACTGTACCAACTCGTCCCTGTGACTCTCATTGCCAACTTCTCAAAATTCTCCAGAAAGTGTCGGGCCGTTTTTCCGTCCCGGTAAGCCATTACATACCAAACAAAAAAGGCCCTCTCGGGCCCTTTTGTACTCAAACCAAACTCATTTGGTCAGCCAGGATTCGACGGTGTCGGAACCATATGTCGCTTTCCACTCTTTCAAGGTTCGGTGATTCCCGTCCATTGTCTCAACGACAACATCTCTCGCAACACCTTCAATGCCCGGCCAAATGATCAAGATCTGCCAGAAAGCGTCCATCTATGTGTTCCCCTGCGGCTCACTGACTGGCGACAACGGCAATGACGCAATTATCTCAGCGTGGCAAACGTCGAGTATTTCATCAGCCAGAGAAGAATCATCTGGGCAGGCGCGCGACAACATGACCGCACCGATTGCATGCGCCAGCATGTCGATCATTTTTGCCCGTACCCCATCCTGCGGCGCGTCTTGCCTCGCCTTGTACTTTTCTTCGAGCGCTGCCAGCGTGCTTTCTACCCCGCTGGCAAAGGTGGCTTTCAACTCATCTGATTGACGCGCAGCGTCTCCACAAAGGGCCGCCATGGTGCAACCGCTGCCCCTGCCGTCTCGGTGATCCCTCGACACATACAAATCGATGAACTCAGCAACTTCGAGACCTTCGGAACTGGTCAGCGAATGCGAAAGACTGTTCGCTGCCGCTTCAGCCATCAAATCAGCCTTGGAGCCGAAGTGTTTGTAGAAACCGCCTTGCGTAAATCCGGCTGCTGCCATGAGTTCAGCCACCCCCACGCCATCGTAGCCACGCTCGCGAAACAGCTCTGAAGCCGTCTCAACGATGTGAGCTCTATTGGCGAGCGATTGCGCCTTGGTGATCTTCATTTCCTGCGCCTCTGCATCTCAAAGCAATGCCCTCATCATACTATGATGTCGATCATAATCAAAAGCATTGACAGCTTTGAGTATGATCGACATCATAAATACGCCAACGCGAATCTTCCCTGGCACGGCGCATGTCGCCCTCATTAATCAACGAGTATGGAAACGATATGAACGATAAGACGTTATTTGAGCCGTACACGCTCGGCTCGCTGACACTTTCCAACAGAATCGTGATGGCTCCGCTGACGCGTAACCGTGCGGGAGAAGGCTTCGTCCCGAGCGAGTTCGCTGCAACCTATTACAGCCAGAGAGCCTCTACAGGCCTGTTGATCTCCGAAGCCTCGCAGATCTCGCAGCAGGGACAGGGCTACCAGGATACGCCCGGTATCTACACGCAGGAGCAGATTGATGGCTGGCGCAAGGTTACCGATGCCGTCCACGCAAAAGGCGGACGAATTTTCCTGCAACTGTGGCATGTCGGACGCGTATCGCACGTTGACCTGCAGGAGAACGGTGCCGCTCCGGTAGCACCCTCCGCTCTCCGTCCCGCAACCAAGGTCTTCGTCAATAATAGCTTCGTGGACGTTTCAGAGCCGCGAGCGCTTGATATCAGCGAGCTTCCCGGGATCGTCAATGATTTTCGCCAAGCGGCGGCAAATGCCATCGCTGCGGGATTCGATGGCGTAGAGATCCACGGCGCAAACGGCTACTTGCTGGATCAGTTCGTCAAGGACGGTGCCAATATCCGCACCGATGCCTACGGTGGCTCGATTGAAAATCGCGCTCGCCTACTGCTGGAAGTGACGGCGGCGGTAGTAAACGAGGTCGGTGCCGGACGCACAGGCATCCGTATATCGCCAGTTTCGCCAGCCAATGGTGTCTCCAGCAGCGAACCGCAGGCCCAGTTTGACTACATTGTCGACCAACTCAATGCCTTGGGCATTGTGTACCTCCATGTGGTCGAAGGCGCGACTGGCGGGCCGCGCGATATTGCGCCCTTCGACTTTGGTTCTTTGCGCCAACGCTTCAAAAACACTTACATCGCGAACAATGGCTACGACGTGAATTTGGCCACCTCTCAACTCAACGATGACAAGGCCGACTTGATCGCCTTTGGACGTCCCTTCATAGGTAACCCGGACTTGGTGGAGCGCCTTAAAAACGCTGCCTCTTTGTCGGCATTCGATCCTGCGACCCTGTATGGCGGCGGTGCAGGAGGCTACATCGACTACCCAACCCTTGCTGAATCCAGTACCCGGCACGGCTAAAAATCACGTCTGCGCACGTCCTCCGGACACCACGCATGACTCGCCTATCGATATCCGAAACTGAGGATCAATTCATGAGCATCCCTGCCACCGTTCTCATTACCGGCGCCTCCACTGGCATCGGCGCTACCTATGCCGAGCGCTTTGCACAGCGCGGGCACGACCTCGTACTGGTTGCCCGCGACAAAGGGCGGCTGGATGCTCTTGCAGCCCGGCTGCGTGAGAAACACAACATCATCATTGATGTTCTCCAGGCTGACCTGACCCAAATCAGCGATTTGACCACGGTCGAGGCTCGCCTGCGCGACGACGCCAGTATTGGCATCCTGGTGAACAATGCAGGCGCCGCACAATCCGGCAGCTTTATCGAACAATCCACCGACAGCGTTGCTCAGTTGGTTACGCTCAACACTACCGCACTGGTACGGCTTGCCAGCGCCATCGCCCCACGCCTGGCACAAGCCGGGGACGGAGCGATTATCAACATAGGCTCGGTCGTTGGCCTGGCACCGGAGTTCGGGATGACGGTCTACGGCGCGACCAAGGCTTTTGTGCTGTTTCTATCACAAGGTATGAGCCTGGAACTTTCGCCCAAAGGCGTCTACGTGCAAGCCGTTCTGCCGGCAGCCACTCGCACCGAAATCTGGGAGCGAGCGGGCATCGATATCAATACCCTCAGTGACATCATGGAAGTGGGTGATCTGGTCGATGCGGCGCTGGTCGGTTTTGATCGTCGCGAGCCCGTGACCATTCCACCGTTGCAGGACGCCGCACGTTGGGATGCATTGCAGGGTGCACGTCAGGGCTTGCTGTCGCAGATCAGGCAATCCGATGTCGCCGAGCGTTATCAAGCCAAGGCGTAATCATCGTGCAGCAGGCGCTGGTGCGCAGCACTCGATTTAAAAGCGCCTGCAACACAGTCTCACTTGCAGCTTTTCGACCCGCATCACGGGGCAAACATGAATATTCAAGACACAAAACTTCATCCCGGATCGCGCACGCAGTTCGTAAATGCAGCGAACAAATGGATCAAGGTCGAAGGAACAGCGTTCGCTTACCGTGACATAGGCCCCAAGGGTGAGTTGCCGCTCGTTCTGCTTAACCATTGGGGCGCAGTGCTGGACAACTTCGACCCACGGATCATGGATGGGCTCGCAAGCACCAGGCGCATCATCGCAACTGACTATCGGGGAATCGGCGCCTCAGATGGCACCGCCCCTGCGACGGTCAGTGAAATGGCAAGCGATGCCATCGCTTTGATTCGTGCGCTGGGTTTCGACAAGGTCGACCTGCTGGGTTTTTCACTTGGAGGGTTCGTGGCCCAGGAAATTGCCCTGAGCGCCCCTGACCTGGTGCGCAGACTGATTCTGACCGGTACGGGGCCTGCTGGCGGTAGCGGCATCGACAAGGTCTGGTCAGTGTCATGGCCATTGATGCTTAAAGGTTTGCTGACGTTGCGCGATCCGAAGACCTACCTATTCTTCACCTCGACGGTCAATGGCCGGCGAGCCGCCAAGGATTTTCTGAATCGCCTGAAGGAGCGCAGGAAAGATCGAGACAAAAATCCAACGCCAACCGCTTTTTTGCGGCAGTTGAAAGCCATTAACGCGTGGGGCCGGCAGCCCCCGCAGAACCTCAGTCGCATACAGATACCGACGCTTATCGCCAACGGTGACCACGACATCATGGTTCCCTCGGTGAACTCTACTGACTTGGCGAACCGGATCCCGAATTCACAACTGATCATTTACGAAGACGCGGGGCATGGCGGAATTTTCCAACATCATGCTGACTTCGTGGCCAAAGCAACGGTATTCCTGGATGCCTGAGCGTGTTCAGCCATTTCCATTTGAAACTATGAGAGTTGAATCAACATGAAGGCATTTCTAATCGACCGTTACGGCAAGAATAATGGCCGTGTCGCCGAGGTGCCCGCACCTGAGGTGGGTGCACATGACGTCCTGGTTCAAGTGCATGCCACAAGCGTCAACGTGCTTGATTCAAAGATCAGTACAGGCGAATTCAAACTGATCTTGCCGTACTCATTCCCGTTGATATTGGGCAATGACCTGGCTGGGGTGGTGGTTGACGTGGGCTCAGCTGTGCGGCGCTTCAAGCCAGGTGACGAAGTCTACGCGCGCCCACCTCAAGAGCGCATAGGCACTTTCGCCGAGCTTATTGCAGTGGAAGAAAATGCTCTCGCGTTGAAACCCAAAAATATCAGCATGGAAGAAGCTGCTTCCCTCCCCCTGGTCGCTCTGACGGCCTGGCAGGTGTTGGTTGAAACAGCCAGGTTGCAAAAAGGACAGAAGGTCTTTATTCACGCCGGTTCCGGCGGTGTTGGCACCATCGCCATCCAGCTCGCCAAGCATCTGGGCGCCTTCGTTGCGACAACCACCAGCACAAACAATGTTGAATGGGTTAAAGCGCTGGGAGCGGACGTTGTCGTCGACTACAAGAAGCAAAACTTCGAAAGCGTTTTGCAGGACTACGACGTCGTATTGAACAGCTTGGGCGCTGAAGAACTGGAAAAGTCGCTCACCATTCTGAAGCCTGGTGGCCAGCTCATTTCCATCTCGGGGCCGCCGACGCCGCAGTTCGCTGAAGAGCAAAAACTGTTTTGGGGATTGGGCCTGGTCATGCGTATGTTGAGCAGTGGTATCCGCAGAAAAGCGCGTAAAAAAAATATCAACTATGCGTTCGTCTTTATGCGTGCCAGTGGTGCCCAGCTGGATGAGATAACGGAGCTCATCGAGTCCGGCATTATAAAGCCGGTGATCGACCGAACCTTCCCTTTCGAATCGACAGCCGAGGCGTTGAGCTATGTCGGGCAAGGGAGATCAAAAGGCAAGGTCATCATTAAAATACAATATAACTAACCGCCACCACTCTGTGACGGGAGTTTAGGTTGAGCAGCATGTCTTGGCATTCCGATGCTATGTATGTCAGCAGCGAACTCCATTGATTGAAGCTATTAATAAAAGAACCTGCTCGTCAGCCCGGCGTCATTACTGATTACTGGCTTCCACATATCGGCAATGAATTATGATCGCAATACCTAATTATGCTCATAACAAAATTGTTTACATCTAGCCCTTTGGCATTGGAGTGGATTGGTGCCAAAGGCAGCGCGAAAAAGGGCCAGAAGCGACGTGAACTCACATGACAAGATGCGGTGATGATTCTACTGAGAGCCAACCGTTTTGTAGGGGTAAAAACGGCCTAGATTAAAAAAGGGGTCGTGAGAAAAAATCTCGCAACCCCTTGATTTATATGGTCGGGACGGAGTGATTCGAACACTCGACCCCTAGCACCCCATCTCCTTTTGCATACTTCTTGAAAGCTTCGAAAATCCTCCTCTGGATTTTCACAAGCGAGTATTTACTTGAGCTCCAGCAGTGTTCTGCTCTAAGAGAGTCCAGTGATGGCCATCAAGAGCCGACGCTTTTGTGGGGGGAAAAGTAGGGGAAATCCATTTCATGGACCAAAATCACCCTCGAAGAACCCGAGTTGCTGACTGCCAATAATGCCGGCCGGATAGTTACCTGCAAACCATTGGCCCACTGCCGTTTCAAGTGGTGCGCTTGCATTATCACGCCTGTTTGCAAGCCAACGAGTCAGTCCCCACGCAGAATCAGCGCATGCGCGCCATCCCACTCGGCGAAGATTTTTTGCCCGCAGTGCACGCCAAGCAAGTTGTAATCGGCATGCCGTTTCTGCACCTGCAACTCAAGCCCGCCGCTGGCTTCGAGATAAATGTTGACCATCGAACCGATGAACTCTTCACCGATGACGGTGCAGTTCAGCCGGTTGCGTCGCATAGGCTGCGCGGTCAGGTCGATATGCTCGGCGCTTACGCAGACCGTAACGCGCTCAGCGGGAACAACCGTTTTACCCTCCGGCAGCCGCGCCAGGAATCCACCGTGCTCCGAATCGAGGCAAACCAAACCGCTATCGTCGAAGCCAACGACAGTGCAGTTAAGGATATTTTTACCGCCAACGAACTCGGCAACGAAGCGGTTGTGAGGTTCAAGGAAAACTTCCTGCGGCGAGCCGATCTGTTCGACCCGGCCTCGACTCATGATCACTACACGATCGGCCATTGCAAAGGCTTCGGATTGACTGTGAGTGACGTAGACAAAGGTGATACCCAGATCCTTCTGCAGTCCAGTCAGCACGCCTTGCATGCGCACACTCAGATGAGCATCTAGTGCGCTCAGGGGCTCGTCGAGCAGCAGGATCGGCGGTTCGGTGACTAACGAGCGCGCCAACGCCACGCGTTGCCGCTGGCCACCGGAGAGCAGGCTTATATCGCGAGTGGCGAACTCCTCCAATCCAAGCCGCTCAATCCACAGTAGTGCCTTCTTGCGTCGCTCAGCCTTGGCCATCCCTCTCATTCGCAGACCGAACTCGACGTTCTCCAGCACGTTAAGAAACGGGAACAGCGCCAGGTTTTGCCAGACCAGCGGCGTCTCCCGTTCCCAGGAGTAGAGATCATTGATGCGCTCACCGTTAAGACGAATTTCGCCTTCACTGGGCTTATCCAGCCCCGCGAGCATGCGCAGCGTTGTGGTCTTGCCGCAGCCGCTCGACCCCATGATCGCGACGAACTCACCTTTGTAAATCTCCAGGTTCATACGCTCGACAGCCTGATAGCTACCGAAATGTTTAACCACGTTGTCGAATACCACCAACGGTTGAGTCATGGCTGAATCCTTCGTGTTCGGATGATTGTCAGGTTGGTATCAGGCACTGGCGGGCTTATGCCGCCGCATCAACAGCAGTTGCGCGAGGATCACCAGGGTCATGGTCGTGATAAAGACGATGGTGCCGATTGCGTTGATGGTCGGGCTCACCTGTCCTTGCAGCGTATTGAGGATGCGCACGGGCACCGTTTCGTTAAGCCCCGACACGAACCAGGCGACAGCGAACTCATCGAAGGAAACGGCCATGGTCACGAACAGCGCGGCGAAAATGCTCGGCGCCGTGAATGGCAGGATCACATAACGCATGGCCTTCCATTGATTGGCCCCCAGGTTCCAGGCCGCCGCCTCAATGTTCGGATCCATCTGCGCCAGGCGCATCCTGATGACCGCCATTGCGAACGGTGCGCACATCACGATATGGCTGATCATCACCGCGTAGGTCTCGCCGGAAAGCCCGACCCGCGACAGGAAAGCCAGCATTGCCAGCCCCATGATCACCACCGGAATGGTGGGCGGCAGTAGCGCAAGCGCCATGTAGATCGACTTGCCGAAGAACGGGTAACGGAAGTCTGTGTAAGCCGCCGTAAACCCAAGCAGAGTTGAGACCAGCGACACGACCACACCCACCGTCAGGCTGTTCCTGAATGCCTGCCAGACCGCCGGATCGCTGGCGATCATCTCGTACCAGTGCAGGCTGAAGCCCCCCAGCGGCAAGGAAGGGAAACGGTCAATGTTGAACGAGAACACGAAGCTGCCGGCAATCGGCAAAAAGATGAAGAGGAACACCATTACGACAAAGCTGCGAAGCAAGAAGTTAATCAACCGATGCTCGTTCATGCGCGCCTCCGATAAGCGAAGCGAACCGCACCAAAAGCCGCGATGAGCAACGTCACAATCATCATCGTTGCGATCACCGCCGCGCGTGGCCATTGCTGGCCGGACTTGGTGGTGTCAGTGATCAGCGTACTCAAGGTCGGCGGCTGACCACCACCCAGGTAGAGCGGGCTGACAAAGTCGCCGAAGGTCAGGATGAAGCAGAACAGCGCCGCAACCACGATGCCGATCCGCGCCGATGGCACCACCACCAAGAGCACCGTTCGCAATCGTCCGCAGCCGAGGTTGTGCGCCGCCTCGATCAACGAACGATCGATGTACATCAAGCTGAACAGTTGCAGCAAAACCACCAATGGCAGACACAGCGTGAAATAGCCAATATAAGTACCGAACGCTGTATTCAGCATGGCAAACGGCTCCAGCCCAAGCAGACCGAGCGCAGCATTGAAGATGCCGTTATCGCTGAGGAACACCTGCCATGAATAGGTGCGCACCAGGTAGCTGGTGAAGAACGGAGTGACCAGCAGCAACACCAGCAGCTGCTTTGCCGACTCGCGAAACTTGAAGGCGATTGTATAAGCGCAGGGAAAGGCAACCAGACTGACCAGCACAGTGGCACCCGCCGCCATGGCGAGTGTATGGACGTAAGCATCCCAAAAGAAGCCGCGGCTGAGCATGTAGCTCCAGTTTTGCCACTCGAACGTCGGCACCATCCGGAAGTTACGTACAAGCCAAAAACTGATGGCCACCAGAAATGCCAGCGGAAATACGAAGAAAATCAATTGCCAGATCAGGATAGGCATCGAGAAACAGAGGCCAAACCAGGGCAGGCGCCACACCCTCCTTGAACGGCGCTCTGTTCGGGCACCTGCATTACCGGAGAGTACCGACGGTGAAGTCTTCAACTTGTCTGAAATCATAGCGACCACCTCCACTCGTCTCGTCAAGCACCCTTGTATTGCGACCAGAAGTCATTCCACTCATCCAGACTCTGCCGGATCGGGAGTTCGCGGTACTTGATACGACCATCGCGTATGTCATCCATGACGTTGCGCTGACCGAGCAGCATGCCTTGGCGCTTCGCCTCGGCGGGATCGGTCTGGTTCAGCAGTTCCCATCCCTTTTTGCTCGGGATCAGCGCTGGATAAGCGGCCATCTTCGCCGACTTGACCTGGCCTTCAGGTGAAGTGATGTATTGAATGAACTTCTTCGCCAGCTCCGGGCTGTGGGCTTTTTTAGCGATGCAGTAAGACTCCGTCCATTGCAACCCGCCCTCCTTCGGCAATACGGTTTTCACCGGTGCGCCGGCACGTTGCAAGACACCGGTGATCCAGTCGCCGATGCCGCACATGGCATGGATCTGACCATTTTTCAGTGAAGAAAAGGTTCCGCCGTAATCGAAGAAACCGCCGATTTGCGCACGCAGGCTCATCATCTTCTGCTGCACCGTTTGCCAGTGCGCGGTATCGATGTCGTACGGGCGCACGTTGCCATTCATCAAGCTGATCTGTCCGAGATTCGGCAGGTGCCAGTCGAAGTGTCCAACCTTGCCCTTGAGGCTTTCGTCCCAGAACACGTCATAGCTGTGCACCTTGGCTTCGGGAACGAGTTGGGTGTTGTAGGCGATGCCGAGGAAGCCAAAGCGAATCAGGACCGAGTAGAGCTTGTCCCCCTGCCAGTGGCCGGGGAAATGCTGGAACTCTGGGTAGAAGTCATCGAAGGGGTAGTCAGCGGGGTCAAGTTGCTCGATGTACTCGGCGGTATTGAGTTGCTGGACATATTCGGCGTCGGACAGGATCAGGTCGAAAGTGCCGGGCGGGGACTGTGAGATCAACCCCAACATGTTGTCGCCGCCGGTGTAGTACTTGGCCCGGACCTTGACCCCATATTTGCGCTCGAAATCAGCGACGATGTCCGGCTCTGCGTGTCCGGCCCATGCGAGTATGACCAGTTCTTTTTCCGCTGCGGCGAAGCTTCTCAAGGGCAGCAAACCAGAAAGCGCGGCGGTGCCTGCCAGAATGCTGGTGGTCTTGAGGAATGTACGGCGTGAAAGGTCGATGCGATTTTTCATTATTGTCTCGCCTGGGTGATGGAAAGAACCTCTGTTCCTTTCGTCTTTCTGCTTTTGACTCCTGCCTGTTGTCGCTGCCAACCACACACAATCAGCTGGCTCGATGCATTGCAGCAGGTCGCCATCACCCTTTTTTGTGCGCGCCCGACCTGAACTTTGTCAGATCCGACCCACAGCCTCTCCTTGAAAGGCGACAAAACCGCCGATGTCCGCTAACCGGACAGAAATGCCAAAGCAGAGGGTGTTTTGTCATTTACGGGTCGGATCTAGACAACTTGCCCCCCTCTCCTTCTGATCGAATCGCTCTATGCGCCACCTTCGATTCCAGCCATCCAAAGCGGCGGCCCGGGGCGACAGGCAAGCGCCCGCAATCACCGCTTGAAAAAACCAGCAGGTCGATCACATTCAGAGGTTGTATAGATGAACAACAGTGTCGTTATTGGAGAACTCACCTGGCCAGCGTATGCAGAGAAGGTCGCTGCCGGCAGCCCAATCTTTCTGCCCGTGGGTGCACTGGAACAGCATGGACATCACATGTGCATGGAAGTCGATGTGCTGCTGCCCACCGCGATATGCAAAGCGGTAGCGCAGAATGTCAGCGGCCTGGTCTTGCCTGCCCTCGCCTATGGCTACAAGTCTCAGCAGAAATCAGGCGGCGGCAACCACTTCCCGGGAACAACCAGCCTCGATGGAGCCACGCTGACCCATACCGTGCAGGACATCATCAGAGAACTTGCACGCCATGGCGCACGCAAACTGGTGATGATGAACGGGCACTTTGAAAACTCGATGTTCATTGTCGAGGGCATAGACCTTGCCCTTCGGGAGCTTCGCTACGGTGGCATCAACGACTTCAAGGTCGTTGTGCTGTCCTATTGGGACTTCGTCAACGATCCTGCCGTCATCGAAAAGTTATATCCCGAGGGGTTCCTCGGATGGGATATCGAGCATGGCGGTATTTTCGAAACCTCTTTGATGCTGGCCCTGCACCCCGACAAGGTCGATCTGAGTCGTGCTGTCGACCATCCGCCCGCCACCTTCGCGCCTTACGACGTCTTTCCCGTCATTCCCGAGCGCACGCCGGCCTGCGGAACACTGTCATCCCCTAAAGGATCCAGTCGCGAGAAAGGCGAACTGATTCTCGAAGTCTGTGTCTCTGGCATCAGCGCCGCTGTGCGCGAGGCTTTTGATTTGGACACATGAAGACCACACGGACGTGCCGAAACGAGTACTCACGGTTATTGCTTCACCCTCCCCAAGTAAAATAAAAAGGGTAAGTCTCATGTCCAGCAGCTCAACCTTGGCCCCAGGCCTCAAGCAGCGTCACGTCACCATGCTGTCCATTGCCGGTGCCATTGGCGCCGGCCTGTTCATCGGTTCAGGACACGCCATCGCCTCGGCGGGGCCGGCCGCCATCCTGGCGTACATTTTTTCCGGCACCTTGGTCGTGCTGGTGATGCGCATGCTGGGAGAGATGGCCGTAGCGTCGCCCGATACAGGATCGTTTTCGACCTACGCCGAGCGGGCGATGGGACGCAGCGCCGGCTTCACCATCGGCTGGCTGTACTGGTGGTTCTGGGTACTGGTCATTCCGATTGAAGCCATCGCCGCTGCCGCCATCTTGCACGCCTGGTTTCCCGCCATTCAGACCTGGGAGTTCGCCATAGCGGTCACGGGCCTGCTGACATTGACCAACCTGTTCAGTGTCGCCCGGTACGGGGAGTTCGAGTTCTGGTTCGCCATGCTCAAAGTCATCGCAGTTCTGGGGTTTATCGCGCTTGGCGCACTTGCCCTGGTGGGCGGATTACCGGATACGACGGTGAGTGGGGTCGTTCAACTAAGTCATGAGTTCGGTGGTTTCATGCCCAATGGCATGACCGCCGTCATCGGCGCGATGCTCACCACCGTGTTCAGCTTCATGGGCACGGAAATCGTCACCATTGCCGCTGCCGAATCGCAAAATCCCTCCAAACAGATCACCCGCGCGACCAACTCCGTCGTCTGGCGAATGGGGATTTTCTATATCGTCTCGGTATTCCTCATCATCTCCATCGTCCCCTGGAACGACCCCATGCTCATGGAAGTCGGCTCTTATCAGAGGGCGCTCGAGTTGATGAACATTCCACACGCGAAAATGATCGTCGATATCGTCGTGCTGATTGCTGTAGCCAGCTGCCTCAACTCAGCCATCTATACCGCGTCACGCATGGTCTACTCCCTGAGCAAACGCGGTGATGGTCCTCGAGTACTGCAGAAGACGTCGTCTTCAGGGGTACCTTATATCGCGGTGCTGGCCAGCACAGCAGTCGGTTTTCTGACCACAGCACTCAATTACTTTGCACCCAACGAAGTCTTCTCCTTCCTCCTGGCCAGCTCCGGTGCCGTTGCGCTGCTGGTCTATCTGGTCATCGCTGTTTCGCAACTGGTACTGCGCAAGAAGATGAATGCTTCGCGGCAACCGATCGCGTTCAAGATGTGGTTTTTCCCCTGGCTCAGCTACCTGGTCATTGCCTGCATCTTGAGCATCCTGGTGGTCATGCTGATCTTGCCGCAGCATCGCATGGAAGTTGTTGCGACGGGTGCGCTGACACTGTCCATCGTCTGTATGGGTGCAATCTTCAACTCCAGGAAGAAGACAGTGCAAGCCGTCGACATCGTGCGAACCGAAAACGCTTAAAGCGCTATCCCCGATAGCAACACTCATCCTCGTTCACCTCTTTCCGGCCGCTCTCCACCACGGAGCTGGCCGGTTTTTTTGTTGATCACTCATGCCTTACTCCCCACGTTTTCTACACCCCTCCAGCCAATCGAGACTCATGGCATCTTGCGTGCATTTTCCTGTCGTCACGGTCTATTGACCGGACACACAGTGTAAAATCCTGAAGCCTGTAAACAGGGCTTACAATCACAAAAACGAGATGACGTTGCCCGTATCGGCAGCTTGCCGCGGAGCATGTCACTGATGCAGTTGAGGAGCGTTAATAATGGCGAAACTCCAGGTGGCGAAACCCGCCGCAGGACGTTCGGCGAATGAACAACGACCGGTGAAAACCGTGGGTTTTCTGGTCATCCCCAACTTCACCACCATCGGCTTCGCCTCCGCCGTGGAAACACTGCGCATGGCCAATCTGGCCGCACGCAAACCGATGTTCCGTACGGTCATCATCGCCGCCAGCCTGGAGCCGGTGACGGCCAGCAACGGCATGCGCATCCTGCCTGACCATACCATCACCGATGCACCCAAACTCGACATGCTGTTCGTTGTCGGATCAAACCCGATCGTCTCCAATCACGGCAGCCGACCACTGCTCAATTGGCTACGCAAGCTGGCGCATGATCAAGTGCCGCTGGGCGGGATTTGCACGGGGAGTCACTTGTTGGCGCGCGCCGATCTGCTCAAGGGCTATCGCTGCACGATTCACTGGGAAGACATCGAAGCACTGAAAGAGCGTTTTCCGGGGATCATCATTTCCAACCAGCTGTTCGAGCTGGACCGTGATCGCTACACCTGCTCCGGTGGCGTGGCCTCCATGGACATGACCCTGCAACTGATCGCCCGCGAACCTGGTGGTCGCGATATCGCAGCCCATGCGGCCGAGTTGTTGTTGTGTGATCGGGTACGCAATGCACAGGAACAACAGCGTGTGCCATTGCGGCAAAAGCTGGGTACCTCGCAGCCCAAGCTCAGCCAGATGGTGGCGATCATGGAAGCCAATCTCGAGGAGCCGGTGGGCCTTGAGGAACTCGCGCGGTTGAACGAGGTGTCGGTGCGCCAGCTCGAACGCCTGTTTCACAAGCACCTGCAGCGCACGCCGAGTCAGTACTACCTGGAATTGCGCCTTGCACGGGCGCGTCAATTATTGCTGCGCAGCGAATCGCAGGTACGTGATATCGCCCTCGCCTGCGGCTTCGTTTCCCCGGCGCACTTCTCCAAATGCTACAGCCGTTTCTTCGGCGTATCGCCCATTGGCGAGCGTAAGCAAGTGGCTGCCGCGCATTGATTGAATGGCCTCATCGCGAGCAGGCTCGCTCCCACGGTTGACCGTGTAGTCCAGGCGGACGCGGTTCAATGTGGGAGCGAGCCCGCTCGCGAAGGTATCTTTGAGATCACCGGATGGAGATCAGTCCTGCAAGGCCTTATGCGCAGTTTCCCGGCTCGCCAACATGGCAATCAAAGCGATCGCCGCTGCAGCCAGCAGATACCAGGCCGGGGCCATTTTGTTGCCCGTCACTTGTATCAGCCAGGTCGCGATAAACGGCGCGGTGCCGCCAAACACCGCGTTGGCGATGTTGAAGCTGAAGGCAAAACCACTGAAGCGTACGCGGGTGGGGAATATCTCGGCGAGGAAGCACGGCAAGGTGCCGTCGTTCATCGCCAGGATCGCGCCGAAAGCAATCTGGATCATCAGAATCACAATCAGCGGCTGATTCTCCAACATCCCGAACAGCGGAAATGTCAGCGCCAGGAAGAGTAACGAAGCGGTCAGCAACATGGTTTTGCGCCCGAACCGATCCGACAGCTTGCCCATCAGAAAGATCAGCCCGATGTAGGTCGCCAGCGATACCGTGGACGCCAGGAACGAATCACTCTCGCTCATGCCCATTTCGGTGGACAGGTAGGTCGGCATGTAGCTGAGCAACAAGTAGAACGCCACCGCATTCAGGCAGGTCGCGCCGATCCCGATCATCACACTGCGTCGGTGCACGGTCAGCAATTCGCGAACCGGAGCGTGGGTTGCGCATTCCTTTGCTTCAAGGCGTTTTTCCATCTCCAGAAACTTGGGCGTGTCTTGCAGACTCATGCGGATGTAGCGCCCCACCAGCCCAAATGGCGCTGCCAGCAGAAAGGGTAAACGCCAGCCCCAGCTGTGCAGATCCTCGACACTCATCCACGCATGCAGGCCGGCGACAAAGACCGCGCCGAAGAGCAAACCAGCCGCCGTACTCGCCGGGACAATGCTGGTGTACAAACCGCGTTTACCCTCGGGCGCATACTCGGCAAGAAAGGCCGATGCCCCGGCGTATTCACCTGAAGCGGAAAAACCCTGGAACAAGCGAATCAGCAACAACAAGGCCGGTGCCCACAGGCCAATATGGTTGTAGGTCGGCAGGATGCCGATACAAAAGGTCGAGATCGACATGATCAGAATCGACCAGGACAGCGCACTGCGCCGCCCGTATTTGTCACCGAAGTGACCCCAGACCAGCCCGCCCAGCGGGCGGACGATAAACGACAGCGCAAACACGGCGAACGTCGCCAGTAGCGCGGTCGTCTTGTCGGTTTGCGGAAAAAACGTCAGTGCGATGACGGTGGCCAGATAGCCGTAGGCCGCATAGTCGAACCACTCGACGAAATTGCCCATGAAGCTGGCACTGGCTGCGCGTCGCAGGGCCTTACGTTCGGCCGTTTGTTCAAGTTTCTGCGCCATGGTCAGCGTCAGGCTTGCGTTTTGGGTGCTCATTGGACACCTCCGGTGTTAGAGGTGCCGTCATCGAGGTAAAGAGTCGGGACGTAGAACATGACAAAACCCTCTATTGTTTTACTTGGCAGGGTTAAGATTCAGTAAATGCTGCGCGTTTTTTAGCGTGCATACGTTATTTTTTCGCTAGTACTCAACCACTCGTCAAAAAGAAACGCCGCACAGGTTCACTGTGCGGCGCGAGGTCTTACTTCTTGATGATGTTGTGTTCCGGGCCATACGGGAACTTGGTGATGTTTTCCCCGCCCTGCTCGTTGACGATCAGGATATCGTGTTCACGATACCCGCCGGCACCCGGAAGGCCCTCGGGCAGCATGATCATCGGTTCAATGGACACCACCATCCCTGGCTCCAGCACCGTGTCGATGTCTTCGCGCAATTCCAGCCCGGCTTCGCGCCCGTAGTAATGGCTCAGCGTACCGAAGGAGTGGCCGTAGCCGAAGGTGCGGTACTGCAGCAGATCGTGTTCCAGGAAGATCTCGTTCAATTGCAGCGCGATATCGCAGCAGCGCATGCCTGGTTTGATCAACTTCAACCCAGCCTCGTGCACTTTGACGTTAACCTCCCATAAACGCAGATGCTCGTCGGAGCAGTGATCCAGGAACAATGTACGTTCCAGTGCGGTGTAGTAACCGGCAATCATCGGGAAGCAGTTAAGGCTGAGGATGTCACCCTTGTTGACCTTGCGCGACGTGACCGGGTTATGTGCACCATCGGTGTTGATACCGGACTGGAACCAGGTCCAGGTGTCCATCAGTTCGGAATCCGGGAAAGTGCGGGCAATTTCGCGCACCATCGCCTGAGTGGCATGCAGGGCTACTTCGTATTCTGGCACCTGATCACGCAAGGCTTCGACGATGGCCGCACCGCCGATGTCCGCGATGCGCGCGCCATGGCGAATGATCGCGTGTTCTTCGGCGGACTTGATCATGCGCATACGCATGCACGGTGCGGCGATATCCACCAGCTCAGCCTGCGGATAGCGGCTGGCGAGTTTGTCGCGATTGAGCAAGTTCAGATGGTCGAATTCGATGCCGATGCGCCCGGCCTTGGGCAAGGCCTGCTGGATCGCGACGAAGTAATTGTCGCGCTGCCAGTCGGTGTAGACGATGTTTTCAGTGCCGACGGTACGGCGCCATGGCTGACCGCCATCAATGTTGGCGCTGATGGTCACGGCGCTGTCCTGGGTCACGACCAGCGCGTACTGACGCCCGAAGGAGCAGTACAGGAAATCGCTGTAGTAGTTGATGTTGTGATAAGACGTGAAGACTGCCGCGTCGATATTGTTCTGCGCCAGATAAGCCCGCAATTTGGCCTGGCGGTTGGCATATTCCTGAGCCGAGAACGTCGGGCTCACTTTTTCGCCGTTCTTGATCTGGATGGTTTTCGGCATTTGCATGTCATTTATCCTTGTCATTGTTTGAGCAACAGAAGGCGCCAATCTGGCGGGCCGCTGAAGATCATTCGAACAGATGCAAGGTGAGGTTTTTTGCGCGAATCCGACCTGTAGTTGGTCATACCCGCTGTTTGCGAATGTGGTCCCCGAGTCCCCCCCCGGCAGAAACAAAAATGCCCCCGGCAAGCGCGGTAAAAGCCGCTTGGCGGGGGCATTGGCAATGGATTACGCAGTCAGTGTGCGAGCGCGCTCGCTCGCGATGTGGCCGGTGCGTTCAACATTGCTACCCGCTGATCCTGCGCCTTCGTGAGCAAACTCGCGCCCATATGATCGCGAGGGTGTGCTCCGAAGTATTGGCGATAGCAGCGCAAGAAATGTTGCACCGAGACGAAACCGCACTCCCCGGCGACATCTGACAAAGCATGTTCACCAGCCCGCAACAACTGGCGCGCCTGTTGCAGCCGCAAGTCCAGGTAGTGTCGGGACGGCGAACAACCCAGATTGCGCTTGAACAGCCGTTCCAGATGTCGCCGGGAAATGCCCATGGTGTCGGCCAGTTCGTCGATACCCAGCGTTCGGCGCAAATGCTCGTTCATCAATGCCAGTGTTGCTTGAAGTTTTTCCGGGGCGTCATGCAGGGGAAGTAGCGGCCGGGCCTGGCGTGCTGCATGTTTTTCCATCCGCAGTATCAGACCACGACCGTGGGTCCGGGCGAGAAGCTCGTGCATCAACCCTTGAACGGCCTGCGGGCCGACGCAGGTCAGACGTTGGCGATCGACACAGAACGGTGCTGCTACCGGCGTCAACTCGCGCAAAGCAGCAAAGGTCAGTGATGGGGTGGGCTCCGGCAAGCTGCAGCGGAAACCATCCAGCGCGCCAATCTGCGCCAGCAGCCAACCGGCCTTACCCAACGCCCCCAGGCTGATCGGTTGCCTCGCCCAGTGGTTCAGCTGCTGGAGCAAGTCTGGATATTCGGTTTGAAGATGCAGGTTATCTCCACCGCAGAGGATTAATACATCGAACATTTGTGCCTGATCCAGTCGTGCAGTGGCGGTTGCGATGCCGTTGCTGGCGTTCAGTTGCTGTCCGTCCAGGCTAAGCATTTGCCATTGGCAAACATTGCACCCCGCCAACTGATTGGCTTGGCGCAATGGCTCCAGCGCATTGGCAAGGGCATACAAATCGAAGGCTTCCATCAACCAGAAACCAATACGCAGCACCGGCGGTTGTGGCCGGCCAGACTCGGTCAGTTGCAGCATGTTCCACTCCCCCGTTGGTCAAGGTAACTCAGCACTCGATGGAGCTGACCGCCAGCCCACCACGGGAGGTCTCTTTGTATTTGTCATGCATGTCGGCACCGGTATCGCGCATGGTGCGGATGACCCGGTCAAGAGAAATGAAATGTGTTCCGTCACCGCGCAAAGCCATTTGCGCAGCATTGATCGCTTTCACCGCCGCGATAGCGTTGCGCTCAATGCACGGTACCTGCACCAGGCCCCCGACGGGATCGCAGGTCAGTCCGAGGTTGTGTTCCAGGCCAATTTCCGCAGCGTTTTCCACTTGCTCGGGACTGGCTCCGAGGATTTCCGCCAAGCCCGCAGCAGCCATTGCGCAAGCCGAGCCGACTTCGCCCTGACACCCCACTTCCGCTCCGGAAATCGAAGCGTTGCGTTTGCACAGAATGCCCACCGCGGCAGCAGCGAGGAAATAGTCCACGACGTCGCTGTCCTTGGCCTCGGGGCAGAACTTCATGTAGTACTGCAATACCGCCGGAATAATCCCTGCCGCTCCGTTCGTGGGGGCGGTCACCATGCGCCCGCCGGCAGCGTTTTCTTCATTGACTGCCAGGGCGAACAGATTCACCCACTCCATGGCGCTCAAGGTCGATCCGATGACATTGGGTTTGCCGATTTCCAGCAGGCTGCGGTGCAGACGCGCCGCGCGGCGCTGCACATTCAATCCTCCGGGCAAGACACCTTCATGCCGCAGGCCCGCGTCCACGCAAGTGCGCATCGCCTGCCAGATCTGCGCCAGCCCGTGGCGGATGTCCTCTTCACTGCGCCATACACGCTCATTGGCCAGCATCAGCTGGGAAATACGTAGCCCATGAGCCTTGCACTGGCTCAACATCTGCGCGGCAGTGCCGAAGTCGTAAGGCAGTTCGCTCTGATCCCGATCGATCTGGCCGCTGGCGGCTTGCTGTTGATCTACGATAAAGCCACCGCCGATGGAGTAGTAGGTTTCGCACAACAGCGGTTGATCCTCGGCAAATGCGCTCAAGGTCATGGCGTTGGGATGGTATGACAGGTTTTCATCCAACAGTCGTATGTCCCGCTGCCAGATAAAAGGCACACGGAACTCGCCGGCCAATAGCAGGCATTGTGTCTCGCGCAGATCCAGTAAGCGTGGCTCGATCAGCAGCGGGTCGACTTTATCCGGCCACTCCCCCATCAACCCCATGATCACCGCTTTATCGGTGCCATGGCCGATACCCGTGGCCGACAGCGAACCATACAACCGCACTTCGATACGCTGCACTTGCGCCAGCATTTCCCGTTCGCGCAAGGCCTCGACAAACAGAGCCCCGGCACGCATCGGGCCGACGGTATGGGAGCTGGAGGGGCCGACTCCAATCTTGAACAAGTCAAAAACACTGATAGCCATCAGTCGATCTCCGCGCCGCTTCAAAGGTGTCAGGAATTCACCCGATTGTCGGCGTCAGGAATCATCAAGGCGTGTCAGATATCGACTCCTAAGTGCTCGTCACTACCAATGGCGAGCTGGATGTGTTGCTCGCACTATCCTTGCAGACAAACTTACCTGAACTGACCCTCAATTTTTTCCACGACGCTGCGCATCGCCGGCAGGTAGCGTCGAACAGCCTCCTCAACGGGCATGGCCTTTGCGATGTAGACCAAATTCAGGCAGCCCATCACCTGCTCCTCGTGCATGACCGGGATCGCAATGGCAGCGATCTTGCGTTCCTCTCCCCAATGGGCGTTATTTTCTCCATAACCCTTGCTGAGTGTGTGCTCCACTAATCGCTCGACAAACCGGCTATCCGCGGCAAACGCTGATTGTTCGTCTTCGCGACTGATCATCAACTCAATCAACTCTTCTCGCTCCGCAGGTCGACAGTAGGCAAAGTACGCACGCCCGGTGGCGGTCATGAGCAAAGGTAAGCGGCGTCCGACCATTGAACGGTGAAACGACAAGCGACTGAAGCGATGCGTGGTCTCGCGAATCACCATGGCATCGCCGTCCAAAGTGCACAGGTCAGTCGGCCAGACGACCTCCTGGAGTAACTCGCCGAGCAGCGGTGCGGCAATCGAAGAAATCCATTGCTCATCGCGAAAGCCTTCACTGAGTTCTCGTACTTTCAGCGTCAGCCGATAGCTGTCGTCCGACTCGCTGCGCCGCACATACCCCTCGGCCTGCAAGGTCTCGAGCAAGCGCCGAACCGTGGTGAGATGCAGGCCGCTCTGCTCGGCCAGTTGCGCCGTACTGGCTCCGCCGTCGAAGCGGTTCAAGCTGTTGATCAGAGCCAGACCGCGCATCAGTCCGCGCACGCCCGGTTCAAAAATCGTAAGGCCCTCTCCAGGCGGCGCCATGAAGACACGCTGG
>RCUH01000718.1_pt1 | contig 30533 bp, 61 predicted proteins | sample 2166191 | NCBI WGS metagenome assembly RCUH01 (sample SAMN09932848, study PRJNA488358) | compost metagenome | feature: garden; material: soil; isolation source: compost soil in an enriched community after 214 h of incubation | place: Germany: Experimental Botanical Garden Goettingen | collected...
AAAATACACGAGAGATCACTCTGAGATCAAGTTTTTATTTTAAAAACAGTTTACATAGTGCAATTTATGTGATATAATTATTCTATAAGGTAATACAAATTCTAAATACACTGGAGGAATTATTAATGGAAAAAAAGTACACTATTGAACGCTTCGATGATTTTATTGCTAAACGGAATTTTAACGCTTTTACTTCTGAAAAAGTCAAAGATATTAATGATTTTATGCTTCTTGGAGCTATTTATTATTATGGCATGGTTGCTCGCCTTTCTAATGACTATGTTACAAGAGCCGATATTGATTCTGGTGTAGACGAGGAATTTGATCAATTTCTTGAGCAAGAAGCTATTATGCAAATAGTGGAAGAATTTGCTGATAGTGAGGGTATCGAAGAAGACGCAGTATACTTTGCTATTAATCAAAGAAAAGAAGAGATTGTTAAATTTCTTAGTACGAAGGTTAATGAGATTGCTCAAAACGCAAATGAGGGGTGGGGCTAATAGCCTCCCTCTTTTTATTTTTAAAAAACAGTTTACAAGTACAATAATCTGTGATATAATTAATCTATAAGGTAATACAAATACTAAAACAAAGGTGGAATTATTAATGGAAAACAAGTTGTTGCTTTTACTGGTCTCTGAAATGGTGGAAAATGCAGCTAAGAGTATTGATTTTCCGCATAGTGAAGAGAACGTTGATCAAATCATTAACGATCTTATTCAAAACTATGGTATTGATTTAAATAAAAACTTAATAATCAATGCTGGTGATGTTTCTTCGATTTGTCAATGCATTTTGGATTGGCAGCACAACACCTTAATGAATTGTTAATTAATATATAAGGTGGGTTTAAACCCACCTTCTTTTTTTAATATATAACCTTATCCTTTTAATTAAAATTCAAGAGAGATCACTCTGCGCGGTTTAAAATAATTTTTAAATTAAATGCATACATATTATTAAGGAGGAATATCAAATGGCTAAAGTCTGGACATATATGTACAACGCTTTTACAATGGGTGGTAATTTAAATGTTCCTACTGGTTTTGAATTTGATGAAACAACAAAAGAGTTACATGATCTTGGCGAAGGTTATTTTGGTTATGAATTAATCACTCCAAAAGGACAAACAATAGTTGTTGAGAGTGCTTCTGGTGCTATTGTTGGAGATTCAATTGAATCTGTTCAAAGCGATATCGTTGGTGCGGTGTTAGCAGGACAACAGCATCTAATGAAACAACAGGTAATGAATGCTACGGCAGAAGATGTAAAAATTATAAGTGAAGAAGAATTTTGGAAAAAATACAATAGATGAGGTGTTATTAATGGAAGCTTTCACTGAACCAGGTAAAAGAGTGCGAGAATTTTTGGATATTTTTTTAATTGGTAAATCTCTAACGTCTGACGAAATTACAATAAACAGTAGTGTTGACAAAGCGAACAAGATTAGTATCACCGAAGTTTCCATGCCACGCGGATTAATATACAAGTTTAGCGTATACATGAAAGAAGATAAAAAAGCTATCATTACTGGTACGGTTAAATTTGCTATAGATTTTATGATGGACTCAAAAATTGATATTCACGAATCATTTGAAAAATCAAGTTTATTAGTAGTTAAATCTCTATCTGATGAAATCATTATAAGTTTTTCAACCGTTAAAGACTTAAAGAAAATTTTCAATATCGTTAAGCAAATAATTTAAAAACAGTTTACAAGTGCTCCTTTTTATGTTATAATTATTCTATAAGGTAAAGGGGGAATAAAAATGAATGCTATGTTAATGTTTAATCTCAAGGTTGATGATACTGGAGAAATAACTAATATTGCTGAGAAAGAATTGTACGAAGAAGCAATTGTTAATATTAAGGGAACAACTCCATTATTGTATCACATTGGATATGAATGCACGGTAGGTAAAATTAACGGAGAACAATTTTATATTCTTGAAACTCTTGAAAGTGATGAGGGTTGTGAAATCACCTTGAATATTTTTAGTGAAGAGAAAGAATTCATTGACATTGTCAAAAGTTTGACACCACTTAAAAATAAAGATTTTCATAAGGGAGTACTTTCAAATTACATCTCTGAAGAAGCTTTAGATAATTATGTTTAAGAAGGAGAAATCCTTCTTTTTTATTTAAAAACAGTTTACAAGTACTAAAGATTGTGATATAATTAATCTATAAGGTAATACAAATTAAAAAACATTGGAGGAATTTAAATGAAGGTTTCTTACAAAAAAGAATTTGAAGTTGAATTGACAAGAAAAATTGCTGTTGGATCTAAATTTAAAATTAGTTCCAGCAATGGTTACTGCTGCCCAACTGGATCAATTGAAGTTATTGAAATTGGAAATCGTAAAGACATGAATGATGAAAGTTATGACTACGAATCTTGGACAGTAGAAGATCAAATGCCTGTAAATTGGGTAAAATTTAAATACAAAATTGGTGAAGAAGTAGAAATTCTACCACTCGAAATTTTTGCAGTTCATATTAGCACAATTTAAGAGGGAGAAATCCCTCTTTTTTATTTAAAAACAGTTTACAAGTACAATAATATGTGATATAATAAATACATAAGGTAATACAAAATAATTCACTGGAGGAGATTTAATGAATGCAAGAGAAGCATACAAAACTTTAGAGAAAATGGTTAACGTATTTGCAAAGTTTGATGGTCAGCATGTTGAAAAGGTTCGTAAAGAACTTCACAAAACAATTAAAAAGTTTGAAAGCGGAGAATACGGATGGCAGTTTCTTCGCAAAGACGACGAAGAAACAAAAAGAGTTAAACTTTGGGCTTACCAAGAAACAATGGATCATAATATGCATCCTGACTTTGAAATTGGAATTGATGAAAACAACAAAATTTGGATACAAAATGATATTCTTTGGAAGACACTATACGGTCTTAAAGAACAAATGGAAGAAGAATCTGCTTATCAATACAAATATGGGAGAGATTAACATCTCTCCTCTACGGAGGTTATTGAAATGACAGAAGTAAAGTGGTTTGAAAACAACAGAGAAACAGTAATGGATAGAGCGCAAACTACTGGAAAAGTGCATAAAAAATATTTTCCAACCACATTAAAAAACGTTCTTCTTAACTGGGGTCCTAAAGAAGATGTCAAATATCTTAAGATATCATATGGTAAAGGTAATTGGATTGAGTTTGATCTCTATAATTCTGGTCCGTACCTCACTTATTTAAAGAAAACTCGTAAAGAGGTTAAGATTGTTGAAGGAAAATTCTTCCTTTCTGTTCGTAGTGATCATAAGATCGGGCAAACAGCATCTCAAGTACTCGCCATGGTTGATAACATAAGCAAAAATTTCAACAAACTTCGGTTGGCAAGAGAGGAATGTTGGGTAGATCTTGACACAATGAACGAAACTCTAATGAGAGTTGAAGAAATCTTAGAAGACGTTGACGGCTACAGAGTAATGGACGCTTTGTTTGAATCAACAGATAATCAATTTTAATATTGGAGGAAAATATAATGACAAATGAACGTATGAAAGAACTTTTCTTATTGGTTATGGAACATCCAACAATGGAAAATGTTAAAACTATATTAAAAGAATCCAGTGAACTCGATATATCTGATAAGGATAATGAGGACGAAGCAATTCTCAATGTTCTTTCGTTAACATCGATACTGCTAAAACACGATCCGACTAAATATTTAACTTTAACTGTTGTAGAATGGCTTGATTTTGCAAAAAAATTTAAATCAATAATTCACGATACAGATGTTGTTGAACGGCGTGTTTATTCGTTAATAGATAAAAAAATTGCTGAATTTGGTTATATTCAAAAAGATAAAGAACTTGTAAAAATTTAAAAACAGTTTACTTCTTTCTTGTTATGTGATATAATTAATTTATAAGGTATTCAAGGGAGGAATAATTTTGGATAAACAAAAAATAAAAGAGTTGTTTGAAAATCTTCTGAACAATCAAAGTGAAGAAAATGTAGTTCAAGTTATTAATTACGCTAAAGCAGCTAACATTGAAAATCAAGAAGGATTTAATGAGGTTTGGGATTTTTTAAATATTTGTTTTAGAATTAACAGAAAAGTTGCTGAAATTGCAATGAATGTTAAAGGATGGGGCGAATTCGGTACTAAAATAACACAAAATGAATTTTATAAATCAATGTCGAATGATGATTTACTTGAAGAAAGATCAACAAATGTTCTTGCTTCTATTGGTTATAAATATGATTATTCAGCGGGATATACAAAAATTGAGGAGGATTAGCTATGGCTAATTTCTTTCAAGAAAGAAACAAGAAGAGAATACGTATATGTTTTTCATGCAATTATGTACTTGAATCTTCTGTTGGTCAAAGTTGTCCATGTTGCAAAGCTGAAAATAGTTTTGGGACATGGGAAAGTGTTGAGCTTTTTCAAAGATTTGTAGAGGTAAACAAACCTACGTACCTAAATATCAGAAAGCAAGATGACCACTTGCAATATATTGTTGATGAAGTTTTGGATGATCTAAAAGCAATATAATACGAAAGGGATGATATTATGATTGTTGGTGAACCAGATAATAAGAGTGGCAAACTCAATAATGGGTCTATAGTTATGGACTTGATTGGCAAGCAACCTTTTGGCTCTGCAAATCATGAAAAAATGGTAAACTTTGTTCACAAACTTAAAGAAATTAATCCTGAGTTGTTTAATAAATTAATGACAATTTAAAAAACAGTTTACATAAGCTTCTTTCTGTGATATAATATTATCATGGAAGGAGGTTTTTTTATGCCTAAAGTAAAGTGGTGGGTTAAGAACAAAAATCAAACAGCAAAAGTTACTTATGTACCTACAACTATGGAAGATATTTTACTTGATTGGGAAAATCAAGGAAATGCAGGTTCTAAATTTATTAAAGTGACTTTTGGTAAGAGTAATTATGTGGAGTTTATTTTTTATGATATGGAAAAATTCCAGAGATCACTCAGAGATCATAATCCAAAGGAAATATTAATATATGATATGTATGATCTGGTTCTCCAGAATGAATATCTGGGTTCAGAAACAGTAAAGAAGATGTTTAGAAAGGTTTGTAATAAATATAAAATTGGAAAAAAGAGACATACTTTTACTGAATTATTAACATTAGACGTAATAAACGAAATAATGGTGGAAATAGATGATTTCATAGAAAAATATGAAGAGTATGCATTAATGGATTTATTTTAGAAAAACAGTTTATAAGATCAGATATATATGATATAATCATTATATAAGGTAATACAAAAACAAAACAACAATGGAGGAATTACAAATGCAAATGAGATTTACACCATCTAGCAACTACAAAGAAATGGTTGAAGCAGCTAGAGAACTTGGAGTGAAATGGTTCCAAGTAACAAAACCGGTGTTGGCAATTGCTCTCAATGAAAAACTTGATGAAATTGAAACAGAACAAAATACTGTTCAGATTAATTTAGCTGAAGCTGAAGATGCTCTTACTCCAACCGAATTTGCAATCCTATGTCAGTTGTTGCTTAAGTTTGATCAAGCTAAGCACAATATGGAAATGGATGCTAAAATGAATGATGTCGTGGAAGAATTATTTCCTGGTATCATGAAAAAAGCTACCATTCAAGGTTCACAAATGCCATTTCATGTTTATGGCGATATTCCAAGTTTTATCCATGGAGTTCCAGGAACTGGAAAATCAGAAAACATTAAGCAATGGGCTGAAGAAAATGGAATTAAAATAATTCCTCTCAATTTCAACAATTTTAATAAAGATCTTTAAAAAAAGGTTTACACATTCATCAGAAGGTGATATAATAAATATATAAGAAAAAGGAGGTGAGTACAATGTAGATTACATCTTTTTCCTCATACAATAAATCATAATATACAACACACCAGAGAATAGCAATTACATAAATCATCAGTCAGCTATGCGTTTCATACAAAATAAAAACATAATGGAGGAATTTTTGAATGGCACTTTTATCTACTAAGGTAGTAACAACTGCAATTGCAACTGTGATCGTAGGTGGCTCACTGGTTATTTTTAATGGGTCACAAACTATTGACAATGTCAAAAGTCAATTGGTTGATTTCAAAGATCGCATTGTTAAATATGAAAGCAATGAAAATGTGTTGGCTGGCAAGGTGAGATCGAAAGTCACTACAATCGCAGTACTTAATAACACCATTGCTAATCATAAAGCGACCATTACCGAGTTGAAAAAGAAAATCGCCGGTTTTGAAGCAGAAATCGCTGAACTGAAAAAAGCAGCTGGTGCCGATCAATTGAAGATAAGCAATTTGCAAGCCGAAGTATCCAGAATTCAATCCTTGTTGGATGCTGAATTGGCTGCTCACACTGCTACAAAAGCAGCACTGGCTGGACTTCAAGTTCAATACAACGATGAAGTTGCAGCTCATAACGTAACCAAACAAGAAAAATCAAGTACAGAATCCGAGCTGATCAAGGCAAATGAAAAGGTTAATGAACTGAAAGTACAGTCTGATGCGGTTGCTGCAGATACAGCTGGCAAGGTTCCAATGACACAAGCAGAAATTGACGCTCTTGAAGCTGTAAGAATTCATCCAATCGAGGAACCGGATTCTCCTCAAACGCCGCTTGCTCCAGTTGATCCAACTGAGTAATTATTTTTCAAAAAAGGTTTACACATTCACCAAAAGGTGATATAATAAATATATAAGGAAAAGGAAATTAATTCCTTGGATATCTTAAAAGAAGGAGGAGTCGTAAAATGGTAAAAGCAACAATCGGGCGGCAGCGGGTCGCTTTGCTATCCATAATCCGTAATAAGGCTTCGCCAATCATGTAGCTCGTCCACAGCCATTAGATATGGATTAAATGAGATGAATATATTAGCGGCGGATCGCCGCATATTAAGACCAGTATACTGCAACCGGGTGCTTGAAAGCACGGCAGTTTGGGGAACCACATAACCATTGCATCGATTAAGCCAAAGTAACAAGTCGATGGTGGGAGCTAGGTTATTAATGTGGCTACTGGAAGGAACCTACCCAAAACATTTTCACGATTGCCTTGAATGGCCGACAAAAAAGATATATATTTTCCGCGGGGTCGCGGCACGGAGTTAAATCCTTAGTACGGAGAAATTTAAGCAAATCCGTTTGTGGTTCAAATCCACATAACCTTATAGAACTCTTAGACATGGTGAGAGAAGGCAACGGATGGTATCCCGGAGGTAAATAGCCGGTCTTAAACGTGGTGAGCAATCTAAGGATAAGAGGTTGATAATAATATCTGATACCTAAACCTCTTTTTTTAAATAACTGTTTACATTTTCCTTCCTTATTTGATATAATATCTATATAAGGAAGGAAATACGAGAATACCGTTTTTACTTAGCGGAGGGGACAGTAATCTCGTATATAGGAGTTACCAACTCGCGGCTCCGGCAGTACTTGAGGCCGCTGTTAAATTTACGGTTAAGTTCAATGAGCCAACCGTGGATGGTTCTGGTAACGGTCAAGCAGGGGTGGGGCTTGGCAGATATAAGTCGCCGGTATTTTATAAATGTACCGAAGCCTTGCGACAGGGGAATGATTTACCAATTCCGTCCGGAAGCTAAGTGGAAATAATTCTGGGCGGATAAAAAGGATTACTGAGCCAGGGTCCTCCGATCGAGATGGTCGGAGGGGAGAAAGTAGTGGCTCGGAGTACATGTAATGGATGAGCCGGATGCCCGGCCCGCATGTGACGGATGAATGGATTCGTTTGCGGACCGGTGATATTGTACCGGCTGGGAATAAAGAGCGTGGTTGGGGCTCTCCCGTATGATTATATATGAGATGAAGTACAAAGGAGTTTCCGCAAATAATGATTACGATTCGTAAGCACAAGGCTGGTTACCTTGATTGATTCACGGATTGATTAAATCATTGAAGGCGCGAAACGGATTTCTAGAGGGGGATGTCTAAATCGTGACCAGCGGTTGGATGGGGCTAGAAATCATAAGACTTACCAAGGGGAGATCCACTCAAGGTTTTCTAAAAGATAAGTTCGTTCCTCAGACATGAACCCGTAGTGAAGGTTGAATTGTCGAGATAACGAATTCCTTGGGAATGAGTGGCTGGTAAGAAGAAACCTATCCCGAATATATTGGTAGTCAATTATGCTTCCCGCCGCTGTCATACGGCGACTGCACATGTTGACTCAATATATAAAAAGGAACCGTCGTAAAAGAAGAGAGTCTGATGCACATGGTAGCCGTTCGCCGCCATTGGGGCTAGTCACCCTTAATGCCGGGGATCGGATCATGGTCAGACAAAAACCTCTTGACTTTTGGCTAGAAAGAAAGCCAGGATGGAACGACGGTAGTGTTAAAGAGGGGGAAGGGCTTAACACAGAAAAGAGGGGCAAGAGATTGAACCAATAAATTGTCTGCAGCAATTATATTGGCTATGTCCCAGACCAATGAGGTTATCTCATACACCACAGAAAGAGGAACGGATTGTGGTGGTCCGTTCCTTTTTTTATGTTTACTTATTTAAAAAACAGTTTACATAGTGCAATTAATGTGATATAATTAATCTATAAGGTAATACAAATTAAAAACATTGGAGGAATTTAAAAATGAAATGGAATCTTATTGATGAAAACGTAAGTAGTGTAATGGAAATTGATTATACTCCGGAAGTCAATGAATTTATTTACGATGAAGAGAATGATTGCTATTACAAAGTGGTGAAATTGGGAGCAGACAATACTGCTTTTGTCGACACTTTTGAAGAAGATGATATTTATCTTCCGGAAAACAATGAGACAGTTAGAGATTACATCTCTAAACATAATAATGGAGTTTGGCAAGGTTATATGATTATGAAAAATATGCAATGTATTTCTGATCCAACTGTCGACGAAACAATGAGAGAAAGAGTAAGTGAAGATTACTATAAGGATAGTATTGTTTTAGTAGATTAAAGAAGGAGGAATATAAAATGAGTCACTATAAAATAATCATTTCGTTAGTTATGGTGACTCTCTTGTCATCATGTACATCTCAAACAAAATACTTAACTACTAAAGAAATATCATCCTCAGATTACGATTACACAATAGAGTTTCCAGTAAGTAGATATCCAGAAACCGCTGATCACATTAAGAAGGCTATTGAAGCTGGGGAATCTGCTATATGTACGATAGATAGAAATGGAGCAGAAGAAAATAGAGATCAATCTTTGCAAGGAATATCTACTAAAAAAGGATACGACAGAGATGAGTGGCCAATGGCTATGTGTGCTGAAGGTGGACAAGGAGCAGATATACAATATGTCACACCTAAAGATAATCGCGGAGCTGGATCGTGGGTAGGTAACAAATTGGAAAATTATCCAAATGGAACGAGAGTGTTATTTATTGTTGATGGAGTGACAAATAAAAACAAGGTAGAAATCACTGAGAAGCCAGAGCAAAATGACAATATAATCTATAAGAATTGTACTGATGTACGTAATAGAGGTAAGTCTCCTTTGCTTGAAGGTCAATCTGGATATAGTCTTAAACTTGATAAAGATGGAGATGGAATAGCATGTGAATAGTTTTTAAAAACAGTTTACAAGTACTAGTTAATGTGATATAATTAATCTATAAGGTAATACAAATTAAAAAACAAAGGTGGAATTTAAAATGTTTGAATACACAAGAGAAGATATTAAAAATGTTGAATTGCTAATCGATTCTCATGCTAAAAAATTAATTACTGAAGCGGGAATTGGCTTAAACGAAGAAGTTATTAACTTGATAAGCGAAGAAGTTGATGAATTATCATCAACCGACTTGGATTCATGTATATCTTCGCCTAATCAATGCATCCATTTTGCTGAAATTATTGCTAATAACGTAATTAGTTCGCTTAATTAATAACACTTATTGGAGGGAGAAATCCCTCTTTTTTATTTTTAAAAAACAGTTTACAAACATACTCTTTTGTGATATAATTAATTCATAAGGTAATACAAATTCAAAGGAGGAATAAATAATGGAACAGGAAAAAATTGAAAAGGTAATTGAAATCATGGAACAAAATGGTTATCGTAGTGTTGACTATTTAGATTTTATGAACGAATTTAGTTTTACTCCTAAAAATCGCGATAGATATAGCCGGTTAAGTTGGTGCGGAGGTCGATTTATAGTTGGTACTACTTCAAGCCACTGGGATACAAATGAAGTTGATGAGTTCATTGTGGAACTCCAAAAGCATAATGAGTTAGCTAAACAACTCAATGCTATTATTGCATAAGATAATACGGAAACATAGGAGGTAAAATCATGCTAAAGAAAAATGGAGTTTACATAAAGAAAGATCAAACTTGGACAATTGGTAAAGCTACTCAAAAACTAGTAAAAGAAACAAACAACTTGAATTTTGATATTGGAAATGAAGTATCCATTATTTCTTTTGCCGGTTACGAATCTCTTATCACTGTTAAAGATAATAAGACTGGAGTATACTTTGATGTTACTCCTAAGAATCTTGGAAAATTGATTTCATAATTCACCAGAATCACCTCTGATATATAAGGTATATCCTTATGGAGGTGATTTTTTATATGATCTGAGAGGATCTGATGATTTATAATGACCGCTGAGCGGAGGGATGTTCCATACCCTCGTTCCTTGTTTTCTTTTTTTCTAATGTTTCAAGCTTTCCAATTGCTTCCGGCAATCGGTTTGGAGGCGCTTTTATACCCCCTGCTGATAAATATAACAAATATCAAGCAAGGGGATAGCACAATTTCTTCCGTATAATTCGGATGTCAACTGCTCAAAGTTATCTCTCACAAGAGAGGGTAATCCAGGTCTGCCATTACATACCACTATTTCAAGTTTACTTTGTATCCTTCCACATCTTACGATGCTTCTCAGGACGGTCAATATAGCTAGCGAAGCTATATCACATCTGGAATGAATCATCCATCACACGGCATCTCCCACCTTTGTTCGATTGTCTCAATCATGGGGAGATCACCATCCTCAACTAATACGTTTGACGGTATTAAGATTATTTTATATCCATAAAGATTTCCCTAGTTTAGAATAGGATATAAGGCTACTACTAGTTATGAAACATAAAAAATCCCCATACCACAAGGATACAGGGATCTTTCTAATTCCAACACGAAAAATATACACAAAACTGGTTATTTTTCGTCCTCTTCTGCATATAATATGTTTGAAGAGAGTTTGGAAGTAGAAAGTCACAAGCTGTATTTGTGATATTTCTCTTTACTAATCAGTTTCCAGCTAATTAGTAAAGCCAAGCTCTTTTAATTTGTGTTTAAACAAACTAAATAAACGAGATCAATATGTAATTTTAATAATTATTAATAAAGAAGTAGCGGTTGGATATAACCAAAAAATAAATTAAATTCCTTAAAAAACAGTTTACAAACGTTATATTGTATGATATAATCAATCTATAAGGTAAGGAGGAGATAAAATGAAAAAGGTTATTTATACAAAAGAGGAACTTCAAAAGGTTATTGAAAGTTTTAAAAAAGATTTGGCAAATGACGGTCACCCTAATGTTACAACTAAATCCGCATTGGAAGTACTTCTTAATGAAGATAACATATATGATATAACGGAAATTGTAGCTACACTGGCAGCTAAACAACTTGAAGGAGGAATTTAAGATGGCAATTGAGATTAGCTATTTTGATTCATATGAATTCAAACCTATCAGAGAAGATTGGGAGTTTGTAAAGTCTGAAACTCCATTGGACGAATTTTTTACATTCAATGATTATCATAATGCATTAGATCTTGCAGTAGACTTGGGATTGGATGAAGTATTTGAAAAAATCATCCCATACATTCATTCTTTAGATAGTTGCATTAGCGTCGAAGAAAAAATCAATTATGAAAAATTGCTAATCCCGGCTGCTGAATGTATTCGAATAAATGAAGAAACTGGTTTGATCTCTAAAATATTAAAACTCAAGCCCGAATGGCAAACTTACTTTACTTCAATTCTGAACAATTGGAAGAAAAATCGGTACGTAATTATACATTATTGTTAATAACTGGAAAGAAAGGACGATATTTTCCTTTCTTTTTTTGTAATTCATTGAAAAACAGTTTACATACGTCTGAAAATATGATATAATTAATCTATAAAGAACAGGAGGTTATTCAATGGGATTCGTACCTCAAGATAAAGAACAACATCTCATAAATGATGGATGGGAAAAACGTTTTGATTCTTTCAGAGAAGATCTAACTAACATAAAAGTTTATCCTGATGGAAAAAACGGATCTCAAATCTGGGAAAAGTATGAAGGTTTAATAAATTATGAACTACATATTTCATATAATGCAGATCAAAGACATGATTGTTCATTATATATCGGAGATTCTGACGAAGCAATTGAATTCAAACTTCGATCATTAAGATCAATGTTAAAAAAAATAGTAGGATAAGGGGAAATTAAAAATGTTAGGATTACTTGTATCGTTTATTATTTGGGCTGTTATTACTGTTGGTATTATTTATTTACCAAAGAAACTGCATAAACACATTAAGATTGCAATTGCTGTATTGTTTACTATGTTTTGGTGGTTTACACCGATTCACGCTATTGTTGCTTGGGTATGGCCGATCGCATTAATAGCATTTGTAGTTGCTTTCTTTTACAAACCACTCAGATTTAAATGAGGTGATTGATTTGGATAGATTCGTTAAATTCAAACTTCCTATTGATAAAGATAAAATCGATTGGGATGCCCATGAGATGAAACACGGTGGTAAACAGTTGCTTGAGATTCTTGAAAAAGAATATTCAATTGAAATGCTTACTTCGTATTCAATTGAAGCATCTCATTTGAATTTAAGAGAATCTGAAATTAATCGTCTTACGTCATGGTTATATTGCAATTGCAATATAAAAGAATGTTCGCGAATGACTAATATTACGATTGCTGTCGCAAAAAGCTTTTTCTATAACGGTGCTGGGTTATTAGCAAAAATGTACAGATATATCGATTTGACTCCGGTAATGGATGAGAATGGAGAATTTCAATCAAGATTTACTTTTATTGATTATGATATTTCAGAAATGGAATATGGATATTTAACTACTTCAAAGATCAATACTGATTTTTGGCATAAAAAAACACCAAGCAAATATGAAAAAACCTCGATGAAGAAATATTTCTTTTACGACCATGAAAAAAATCAAATAGATCCTTTATCTGAATTGGGTAAAGATTTGTATGATTCAATTGATGTAATGGAAGAAATAGTAGGTTCTTAAATGTTTATTTACATCATAACAATATATATAATGATATTATAGGAGGGGTTTATTATGGATTTTAAAACAACAAACGTTACTGTAAAACGCGAAACAGATATCTCAACTTTCATTTCAAACGTGATTAACACGGCAAGTAAATCTATGCAATGTGTATTTCTTCAAAAAGGAACTGCTCGGATTGATGCCAAAAGTATTTTGGGTATTCTTGCTTTAGGTATTAACACTGGAGATGAAGTCGAATTGATTTCGGAAGATGCTGATATTCTTCAAGAACTTGCTACCATACTGGAATCCGGTAAATAAACCGGATTCTCAGTAAAAGTATGTTTACAAAATCCTAAAAGTGATATATTATTAATATATACAAGATAACATTGAAATTTCAGATAAATATCTGAATCAATTCAGAACTTTATCCGAGGTTTCAATACCTCAAACAGATACAAATTTCGATTGGTTCCTCCAATTGTTTTACCTTATATGGAGCCGCAGATAAATCACCATGGATATCTGCACTGAAGATCAGGCTGGCACGTGGTTTGAGATCTTCAATAGAGAATAGATCATTTCTATTCTCTTTTTTTATGTTCATTTATCCTACCATATTAAATATTATATATCAATATGATGTGGAGGTAAATAAAAATATGAATGTGTTTGATAGCGGATGGATTCATGCTGTTGGAGTTCTTTGTGTATTGTACGTAATTTTTGGTTCCGACAGAAAAGTAAAGATTACATCTATCATCGTTGTGTTTTTAATTGCAATGATTGAACTTGAAGTAACCACAAATTTCTTCACCAAGTTGTTTGGCGGTTAGATAAACAGAAGCAGAGTTAGAAAACTCTGCTTTTTATATGTAATAAACTCTTTATTCCTTCGTATTTTTTTTTAAAGCAATTATAATTGCTTTAAAACGAGGTGATAAACATGAATGAAACGTTAAGAGCTTTTTCAAAAGAGCTTAAAGACATGCTAGAATTAGATAGCAGTAAGAGATTAAAAACAACTGATTGGAAAAATGTATACACGGTTTCTTTTTCAAAGGACGGGACATTCTCATTGAACGATAATTATCCTAGTTTTGATAGAATTAAATGGGATTTACATTACTTATATAAATTTACAGATATCAGAACACTTTATATAGAAAATGTTGCGGATTATTTATTATTGGAACTTGGTGGTAAAGATGCATTTGATTTTAGATTTTGGTTTGATAAATTCAAACATCTTAATGGACTAAACTTAAAACTTGGTTCATTTGAAAATAGTAGAACGGCACATTGCTATAAGGTTAAATTGAAAGAACAAACTTGTTGGATATTACATTGTAACGGTTTTAATGAACATAGCGTTGAAATATGGACAGAAAATAGTAGATATAAACATTTTTATTTTGGCAATAATAAAAAGATATCAAGAGCATGGTTTATGAATACACTTGAGTATTTACTTAATAACAGAGAATTACCGAATGATATGTGGTTTGAAAACTTAAAAGCAAAAGACATTGATAAATCTTTTAGAGAACGGTCAGCTATTATTAGTAAAGCTGAAAATAAACCAGAAACAACAGAAAAACTGTATTAACAAAATAACATATCAACAACGATATGTGTGGATCTGAAAACATTTTAGTGATTATGAGATTATTATATAACATCATATAACTGTTAAGAAAAGATAGAGATTATCCTCTATCTTTTTATTTGTATATAGTTTACTATGGTAAACGCGTACGCACGCGAGAGGATTTTTGAAAGTATAATGAATATAATCTAAATTCAAAACAATATCAATAGAAACTGAATTGAAAATCAAATTGAAAATCAACTGTCTCAGATCATTTCTTTTAATCAAAATTAGTATCATGAAAGAGAGGTATAACGATGCGGAAGTTATTAAAAACAGTGTAGTAAAGTCTATATCCGATAGATTCAATATTAATATATAGTAATAAAAAATTGTATTAAATAATCTTAATAAATGATTGACAAGATGTTTACATGACCATATGATGGTTTAATATATATTATAAGGAAGGAAGAAAAATTAACAAAAGGTTAAATAATAACAATAATAAACATTTAAAAAAAGATGTACAAAGGCATAGTTGAATGATATAATTAAATTAAGGAAGTACAGGTGGTAGATAAAATTTATCAATCCACTTAAATTTTTAATAAAAATAACACAAACAAATGGAGGTAATACAAATGGAACAACAATTAGTAAAATTCGAAAGCGGAGCAGATTATAAAGATGTAGCAGCCGTGGCAAAGAAACTTGGAATTGATTATGTTGGTGTTCGCAAACCAGATCTAATTGCTAAAGTCAATAGCAAAATTGAATCTTCAGTAACAGAAGATCCAAGTTCTACTAATGGACAAGCCGTTGTCTCTGCTTCGGCTGAAGATAATGCTGGTGCTACTAAAACCGAAGAAGGATCCGAAAATAATTCTAAACCTGAAAGTCAACCAATTGCACAGGATAGTTCCACCCAACAACAACCAGCTAAACGTGGTCGTAAGAGCAACGGAACTCCAAAAGAACCACGGGCTAAGAAAACAAAATGGTATGATGAAGAAAATGCAAATCTACCATATGCTCCTGGTAATATAATTGAAGTACATTCTGGAGAAATCTTGGTTGGACGTAAAGCGCAAGTTGTAAAAATGTCCGCTAAAAAGCACGCAGTTAAAGCTATTCTCATTCATCCAGTGAAAGGTTCACTTCAAGGTTGCATTATAACTTTGGATTATGATAAAATCCAAATGGCAGCAGATCAAACACCACCAAAAGGTGCAAACGAAGAAGCAACAGAACAATTAGTTGAAACAGCTTCTCAAACAGCAGACAACAAACAAACTGATAATCAGGTTAGTGAAGCGGTATAATCACTTTTAATATCTAAAATTACATTAGCTAATGAAAAAATGAAAGGGAGAAGTTAATTCCCTTTCATTTTTTTTGTGAAAAAATAGTTTACATATCAAGATTTATGTGATATAATATATATATAAGGCGGTGAAAATGGTATGAACAAAATTAAATACGATTCATATTTATACATAGACTCTCCGCATACAAATGGAACAGATTATTTAAGAAGTAAGTCTTATATTGCTGATTATGCTCTTGTAACAACTTTAGAAACAAATAAACGCAAGATAAAACAAAAAATCGAGTCTTGGATAAATCAACAACTTAATCATTTCGATTTTGAAAAAATTGTCGAGTGTAGTTTGTTATTAGATGAAGAAGTTCTTGACCGTACGATACTGGTAAGCGATCTCAGCTATAGGAGATGCAGCATTACATTGCATAATGATTATTATCGAGTTAAATTTGATAATTTTAATAGTCGATCTTCGAGATTAGGATATGTATTAGATAAAGCTAAAGAAAATGATATTGATATATTTATTTATTTCAGGGGGCAATGGGAATGAAAAAAGTAATAACGGTTGGTGTAGGAGAATTCTCCCTTAAAACAGGCTATGATATTTATAATACAACTAATGATTTATGCAGAAAACATAAAGTCAAATGTGATTTAAAGGATCTTGCTCCCATGTGGGGTCATAAGTATTATGCAATATTGGATGGAACAGAAGAAGACATTAACTTGATCATTAAGGTCTTACGTACTGCCTTTACCGTAAAAGTAAAATAAAGAAGGTGCAGATATGCATGAACCAACTTGTTATGATTGCAGATATGGAGACATCAAAACAACTGGAGACGGTTGGTATGAAGAAAAGATTGACAAGTTTGTTTGCAAAAACGAAGAAAGTAATGATGAAGTCTTTAATTTTATGAATGAATATTCAGATATAAATGTTATAATTGAAAGAGGACCTGTTGAATGTCCTATGTTTACTCCTTGGATGGTTTATAATTGTTCTTGGATTGGATGTAAAAAACAAATGAACATACCCTTATATAAAGCAGAATTCTTTATTTCAGATAATCCAATTCGAACACATTTTTTCTGCAGTGATAGTTGTAAAGCGGCATATACTGTTCTAAAAGAGATTGAAGACAAATAAAAACCCTATTTTGTATAGGGTTTAATAGTTAGAGTCTTGTATTCTCTTATTATGTTTGCCGTTGCATTAATTATTGAACCTTCTTCGGCTAATTTTATTGCTTCTTCTATAGAAACGGATGTACCATCATCAAACTTTACTTCTTTGATCTCACCGAAATGTTCTCTAACAGCTACGATTTCTCTTTTACTTAAGAAGTTCAGTTTGCATTCCTCCTCTAGTATTATCCTTATAATGATATTATAAACACAGCAATAACCATTATACATCAGAACAGTATATAGTTTACTATAGTAAACACGTGACACTCGCATGCACGTCAGATATACATGCATGCGCTCGCGTATTACGCGTAGATAAGAATGTAAAAGATAAGTGAATTGTCTCTAATAAATTTATATCTACGAATCAATGAGGAGATAAAGGTGGTTTATAGAGCATATGTCATTTAATAATTTAAACAGTAACACTACACAAAAAGAATTCATTGATATGTTGGATTTAATTTTTAAAGATAAGTTAGAAGAAATATTATGCATAATTGCATTGTTTGATTACGAATGTGAATTTGAATTCGTTGTAAGTATAAGTCATTATTATGCTGTTTTTAAGTTTACCTTAAATGATAAAGTTTTATATTTGTATTTTGCAATCTCTATGATTACAAAAACTATAAAACAGATTAGATTTTCGCATAGACATAGAATTAACAATGGAGAAGAAAGCAAAGTTATCATTTCAAAGAAAGATGATTTAACAGATCAAATTAAAACAATAGATGAATTTAAAATGTATTTATAGAAAAAGTGTTTACACATTACTCAGTATGTGTTATAATAACATTATAAGGTTATTCAATCTAAATTGAAGGGTGATAATACATATGAATAAGAATATTTTTAAAGCGATCGAGGAATTAGCTGGAAAATTGGATGGATTCAACGGATCAAAAATGATGGTTGGTAATCAAGTCAATGAAGAAAAATCAATTGAATTTAGTTCCATTATCATTAATGCTAACAGACTTGGATTTAAATCTGTTCTTCCAAAGAATAAAGTAATGGAATTATTGTACAATGACAGTGAAGAAGTTATGGTTTCTATTGATTGCGACGATGAAAAAGTAATTATTAATACAACAATGTTGTGGAAATTCATAGAACAACAAGAAGTACTTTCTGTTTAAACAAAATCAATACATATTGAGAGATGCTCATGCATCTCTTTTTTTATTGTTCAAAAGTTCGATGATTGACAAAACAAATATACAGAAAAAGTAAATAAACAACAGAAAAATACCATTAATGACTTGTTGGTAAAAGTAGTTTATTGAGCTAACAAAAAGATAAAATGTAGCTATTAAGTTTTTTATAGCTCGTACTGCAATAGATGCAAACTACAACTTAATTCAAAAAAGATAATGAGCTAATGATAAATTTATTATTGAGTATGACAGCAAGATGAGATGAAAGTTGGATGAAAATGTGGTGAAATTTTCGTAGTAGTATTTGAGGAATGCAATACTATATAGTTTAATTATATCACATTTTTGAGAGTTTGTAAACTGTTTTTTACAAAAATTCACCATGTTTTTTATTAAAAAACAGTTTACAGGTGCTATATTATGTGATATTATTAATACATAAGGAGGAAACGAAAAAACAAACAAAAAATTAAAAAACTTTAAAAAAACAGTTTACAAATGCTACAAAGTATGTTATAATTAATCTATAAGGTAATACAAATTAAAAACACATTGGAGGAATTTAAAATGAAAAAAGTAAACAGTGAAACCAAGTACAATGTATTACAGGAAATTGGTAAGTTGTTCGACCTTAAAGTGGTTGGTGTTAAAGGTGAAGTCCTGATTGGACAAATTAACGAAAAAATTGATAGCCTTATGGCTGGTGCAAAAAAACCAGGTAAGTGGTACGAAAACACCGAACTTCCTTTCAAGGAAGGTGATATCGTGGATGTCACAGCTGGATGGGCAGAAGGGTGGCAGGTGCAAATCGTTAAGCCATCAGCCAAAGTTAATGCTTTTAAGGCTCGTCGGTATAACCCAAAATCTGGTGATCTCCAGGGTACTCTGGTGACAATCGATGTGGAGGATATGGTTTTATATACCCCACATTATCCAATCCTGGTGGCTGAGGTGGTATAATCCACCCTGGTCCCTTAAAAACCAAGTAAGGTATAATAACCTTACTTGGTTTTTTGTTATGTTCAGACGACACTAGAATTTTTAAAATAACAGTTTACAAATACTAACTATTGTGATATAATTAATCTATAAGGTAAGGAAATAAAAAAACATTGGAGGAATTATAAATGGAAAAATTGAATTATGAATTTTTTAAACAAAATGTAGCTGAGGTAGAACTCAAAGAGGAATTAAATATGGGGCCAATAGAGGATTTCATGGACCAGGTCAATGGGTTTTTTATCACAGGTTTATATTTTAATGAAAAGGATGAAGCTATTATAGCTAAAGGTTCCATTGGTAAATTAAATGTCCAGCCTTATAATTTCCATTATCAAATGACTATTGATGGCTACCCCTTTGATGTAGCATTTGACACTGACGAGGATCTCAATGACACTATAAACCTTATTAAGGTGGTCGGACCTAATAAGCATTTTGTTAAATAAATAAGGGAGGCGAAAGCCTCCTTTTTTAATGTGTTCCTTTAGAATTAATTGATTAATATATAACCTTTATATATTAATTGAAAATACACGAGAAGTCACTCTGAGATCAAGTTTATTTTTAAAAAACCATTTACATATACTACTAATTATGTTATAATAAATCTATAAGGTAATAAGATTAGAGGAGGAATTAAGATGGATGCAAAAAAGTTAAAAAGAAATATGAAAACCGTAGTTTGCGATGCTTGTAAAGGGACAGGACAAGCTATTGATATTGAATATGATGTGGAATACTTTAGTGATGAAGATTGTGTTGAATGCGGAGGAGACGGATCTTTGTTAGTTCATAAAGGAAAACTCGTTATTGATCCAATGAATAGTACTGTTTGCATTTAAAAAAACAGTTTACAAATACAACTAATTGTGATATAATTAATTCATAAGGTAATACAAATACAAAGGAGGAATTTAAAAATGGAAATGAAAGTGAAAAGGACTTATAACCAAATGACTGATGCTTCTTTTATTAATTTTGAAATTGAGGGTGCTCCTCAATACATTAGTGTCAATGATAATTTTGATGAAATCACAAAACTAATGATGGACCCTCAAATTAAAGAAATGTGCCGGAAATACCTCTTGGATACCCTAATTAATAGAATTGGTATAATCCATGACTATTGGTTTGATGGAACTGAATGGGAAGAGGAATATGGAATTAGTGATGATGAGGTATTTGATTTGGTTTATAGTGATAATATTAATGATAAACAAAAATTCCTTGATATGGTTAAAAAAGATTTGGATAAAATGATTGAATTTATGTTTAATAATGAAAATATAGAAAATGATTTTATGAATTGGAGTATCTCATTCATTTAAATTCATTCTAATTCACCAAGGTAAGGTTATATATAACCTTACCTTTTTTAATTCACTCGGCGACACCCTGAGTTTTAAAATAACAGTTTACATCCACAATATGTTGTGATATAATAAATCTATAAGGTAATACAAAAACAAAAGAAGTGGAGGAGATCAAATGGGTGATGAAAAATGCAAAGATTGTAAAAATTGCGATTGCAAGAAAGATAAAAAAAATAAATAAAAAAACAGTTTACAAGAACACCAGGATATGATATAATAAATCTATAAGGTAAGGCAATACAAAAACCAAAAAAATGGAGGAATGAAAAATGAAAAACGTAAACGTGGAAATGAGCAATGAATCTTTGGTAACGGTGGCTGGATTGTTCGATATTGCAACTGAAGGCGTTGAAAAGGAAACTCTGGTTACCAATATCAACACAGCAATTGATGAACTTCAGGCGGCAAGAGCTTCCAGAGCTAAAGCTAAATGGTATGAAGTTGAAAATGCAAATCCTTACAATGAAGGCGATGTAGTAAAAATCACCTCCGGCGATATCCTGGTAGGACGGTTTGCCGAAGTGGTTCGTCCAAGTTCCAAAGCAAATGCTGTAAAAGCATATCTGCTCACACCTAAAGAAGGTGCTCGTCAAGGAACTCTGATTACCTTGGACTTCGACAAAATTGAAGCTTCTAAGTTCGAAGCGGTTGCTCCAAAAGCAACTAAACCGGAAACAACTGAAGCTCCTGCAGCCGTTGAACCAACAGGAGAAGATCAACCAAGTGGTGAATCCACTGACAATGAAGAACAACAAGCTCCAGTTGAAGAAGAAGTTGTAAATACAGAAGCAGTTGAAGAAGAAGGAAACAAGGAACCGGCGGTATAATCCGCCTCTCCTTTGGAGGAAGCCAAAACAAATTTGGCTTCTCCGTCAAGGACTTCAGTTGGTAATCTAAACGATTGAAGTCTTTCACGGAGGAATCGCAGGCCTCCAAACCAACTGATCGTATGATTTTCCTCCTTGATAATATATCGGGAGAACTCATTAATTGACTTGACGGAGTTAATTGATGATAGGAGAAACTTTGGATGGCCATCCAGGGTTCTCTGATAAGAATCCTAATAATAGGGTATTTATCAGAGAATCTTGTTTGATTCTCAATTCGATCTTCACTTCCTCCAGATTGCTTTCTCTCGCTGTGGAAAGCGATCAAATGTTATTACCTTAAATGGAACTTCGTTATCACGGCATGGGACGACAGGGATTTAGTTGGCACGCGGTTTGGAATCCCACCAAGAGACCAAGGAGATAATCCTTGGTTTTTTATTTGAAAAACAGTTTACAAGTACTCTCTTTTGTGATATAATTAATTCATAAGGTAATACAAAAACAAAAACGAAAGAAGGAGTAGAAAATGCGTAAGTTCATTGTGATGGTCGCAGCCTTTATCTTTTTTGCATCGTTCAATGCTACTGCAGCAAGAGCAAATGAAACATCTGAGTGGTTGGACGGATCAAATTTCAACAAAGGAATAGTATCAGTAATTTACAAATCAGATGTTGCTTTTAAGCTTAAAGTTGAAAAAGGCTCCACATTATACACCTACAGATTGAAATCAAATAAGAAAGAAAGCTTCACCTTACAATCGGGTAGTGGAAAATATACCTTTTCCATTATTGATGAACAAGATAAAACAAAAGTGTTTGCGCAAAAAGTTGTAACAGTTAATATTGACAATAACAGAATTGTTTATTTGAATTCTGTTCAAAACATAAAATGGAACAAGAACGATACAGCTATATTGAAAGCTACTCAGTTAACTAAATCGCAACATGATGATATTGGCAAAGCGAAAGCAATATACAATTATATCGTTAACAACATGTCATATGCAAGTAAAGAAACAAAAACGGGTTATCTTCCAGATATCAATGACATGATCACAACGAAAAAAGGCATATGCTATGACTTTGCGTCTCTATATGCAGCAATGCTTCGCAGTGTAAACATTCCAGCAAAACTCGTTATGGGGTTTGCTGATGATGTAAGTGTATACCATTCTTGGAATGAAGTTTATCTGAATGGTAACTGGGTGATTGTGGATACGTCTGTAGATTCTCAGTTGGAAGAATTAAATATGAAATTTGAATTTAAAAAGAGTGCATCAAAGTATAATGGTATTAGATTTTTTTAAATGAAACTTTGTAAATACGGTTTACAATTTTCAAAGATTGTGATATAATTAATTTATAAGGTGATGAAATGAAAATATACGAAAAAACAATAAAAAAATCTGTTGCTGCAGATATTTAAGAAAGGAGTGCACTAATGAAAGAAGTTTTATACGCTGGTATTTTCTTTGATACAAAATCTTTTAATATTTTGAAGAGCAAGGCTCCAACGTTAGATAGAATCATTGAATGCCCACATCTAACGTTGGAGTTTAAACCAGAAACTCTTATCCATGAGAATTTCATTGGAAGAAGAGTGGAAGTTCTTGTTACTGGTCATGCAAATAACAACAAAAATCAGGGTTTTTCTGCTATTTTGTATAGTAGATTACAAAGCCTTTACAAGAATACTAATCCTCCGCATATTACTGTATCTTTAGATCCTTTATCAGGTAAACCAGTTGATACTGGTAAATTGCAATTCAAGCCAATTGAACCATTTTCAGTATTTGGTAGAATAGGTTATTACACTAAAAATGGAATCAAGTTTGACAATGATTTCTCGTGAATTAGGTAATATATATCCTTTACCTAATTCATTTTAATTCACTCAGCGACACTACACACAATAAGGAGATACATATGGAACACGTAATTGAAATTGAAGAAAAGCAAGAAGACAAAAGAGCTAATGAACGTCAAAAATTAGCTCGTTATCTTTTGAGAACATCTAAACGTAATGGTACGTGCATTTCGAAAGAATCAGCTAAATATCTATTTGCAGATGCTGGTTGGGAATACAATGAGCGAGACACACATCTGAATATACCTGATGAATAATAGAAAAAGTTTTACATTTATCCATAAATGTGATATAATAAATCTATAAGGTAATAAGAACAATTTGGAGACATTACGGTCTCCTTTTTAAAATACTAACGTAATGAGGTGCCAGGATGAAATTTGCAATTAAAGTACTAAAAAATAAAATAGAATTGACAGAATGGGATATCACATCTAGCGAAGAAATCATTATTGAAGATAACATTCCTGGATATGAAAAAGAAGAATTAATTGGGCAAGTAATTTCTCTTAAAGAAAAACTTAAAGATTATAAAAAAGCTCTTGAATTGTTAGAAAAACATAATTGAAAAACAGTTTACAAACTCCAGTATTTGTGATATAATTATTCTATAAGGTAATACAAATACAAGGAGGAAATAAAGATGGCACACTATGAATGCAAATATTGCGACCGACCTGCTGGTTACATGGGAATTCCTATCAAGATTGGTGATGAAGAAATTTGCGCTTGCGGTGCAGAATGGGCAGATGCAAAGATTCTTGTTGAAGACGAAGAGATTTCGCCTCAAGAACAAAGAGAAATTGATGAAATGTATCGCGAAATGGAAGAAGAAGAGGAGAAACGTCGCTTCGCTCAAGAATTAGAAGAGGAAAGTGATAGTCTTCCTTGTGGATGTTGTGCTTGTTGTGGGTGTTCATGTGACTACGAAGATTTAGAGGATGATCATGAAGATGGTAGTGCTTTTGATGAACCAGATGAATATTATTTATCACATGAAGAGGATTAATTCCTCTTTTTTTGTTAAAAACAGTTTACAAACACTAAAGATTGTGATATAATCATTCTATAAGGTAATACAAAAACAAAAACATTGGAGGAATTTAAAATGCAAAATGTTTCTTTTCAATCAAAATATCTCGCTCTGGTGGGAATGAATGTCGGAGATATTGTTAAACTTTCCAATGGCCAAGAAGCTTCATTTATTAGATTGAAACAAAAGAAATTTGAGGGTAACATCAATGGAGTACCTTCAAATATTCCGGTTGAAATGTTTGTTTCGCTTGTTAAGAAAGCTGAAAAAAATGAAGGGTATAAGGATCTCAAACTTGGTGAACCATTCTTTGTAAATAAGGACGGCAAAGCTTTGCTCTTTAAATTCTCTGGACTTGAGAAAGATATTATTGTTGGTACTAATCCAATAGGTAATGTCACAACAAGAATCCCAACAGCTATGTTTGGTGGAAGAGTGAGAGACCTTTAAGGTCTCTTTTTTTGTAAAAAACAGTTTACGAAATCTACAATGTGTGATATAATTAATTTATAAGGTAATGTAATCATGAGGAGGAATTAGCTGTGGCAAATATTGAACTTCATAAAGAGGTTGGAGTAAAAGGTCTTGAGTTCAAAATTATTGGAGACCTTGAAGCTATGCAAGAATGGGTAAGTGGAGTGTTGCAAGAAGATCGTTATACTGACGATAATGGGAAAACAGCAACTGATGATGAAGTCTTCATGGATTCAGTTGGGTTGGCTGGTTGTTTGAGTCCTGATGATGATTGGAAAGCAATTATGGACAAAGTTCCTCGTAAAAAGAATGGAACTTTTGCCATAGGAAGAACAAGTACTTTGTACCGAGCTTCTTCATTTCAACAATTGTGGGAAGATAGCTATGGTTATGGTGGACCGGAGATTAGAATTAAGACGATTGACGATACAACTGCTGAATTGCAATATGGCTGGTACGTAGAAAAATGGTAAAAACAGTTTACAAATACTCTCCTTTGTGATATAATTATTCTATAAGGTAATACAATTACAAGGAGGAAACAAAAATGACAGAAGAAATCATAAATATTTATTATTACAAAGGTTTTCCTAAAGGTTTCGGTGCCCCAAAAGAGATCAAAATGAATGATTATGAGCTGGTATGCAGTCGTAAAGTTGATAGAGCTCCCAATCACTCTGATGATATTATTTTGGAATCACATTTTGAACTCTTCAATTGGGTACATGAAGGTTTTCAACCAAATGATCCTGAAGTTGGATTTAATCGTCCTGATTCGGTATATCATACTTCAATGTCAGTTGGGGATATCGTAGAAATCAGTGGTAAGAAATATGTATGCGATTCATCCGGTTGGAAAGAAATCATGACGGTGGCTTAAAGCCCCGTCTTTTTTTGTTAAAAACAGTTTACATACATACTCTTTTGTGATATAATTAATCTATAAGGTAATACGAACTCTAAATACACTGGAGGAATTATTAATGATATTAATGGAAGTTTTATCGTGTGTACCTGAACATGTGAAATTTACAATGTCTGTTGAACAACTTATTAGCAAAGATAGTGATTTTGATGTATCTATACTTCAAGAGTCTGGTGATTGGGTAATACTAAAAGGAGAGTCTAAACTGATATATGCTATATCGGAATAAAATATATAAAAACAGTTTACAAACTATCTTCTTTGTGTTATAATTAATCTATAAGGTAATACAACCACAAAGGAGTAGATAACATGGCATACTACAAATTTTGCAAGAAGCATTTTGAATACGAACTCAAAGGTTTAAGTCTTGGTAAAGTCGAAAACATTACCGATCAATGGTTAGCTGATGGTAATGAATCTTGGGAACACATTTACAAACTTTCAACTAAAAACAAATCAGTTGATATTATCATTTTTTCATCAGTAGATATGAGAACCAATGAAGTTCGAGATAATGGAGCGGACGCAGTAAGATTGGTACTCAGATGGACAACTAGAAACGGCGAGGTGTTCAAGAGAATTGGAAAACATTACAGATTGGATACCTTATTCAAAAACATGAGACGTTCTATTGAGGAAGCTCAGAGTACGGTGTTTAATCTCAAATTTAAAGAGTTTTCTCAATCAGCAGAATAAGATGTTTCATAGAAAGAGCTTACTCAGAAATGAGTAGGTTCTTTTTTAATTTCAAAAAACTATAAAGGAGGCGTTTATTATGTCCGGCACTGGTATTTGGGGAGAAACTTATGTGGTGGTTGGTTGTCTACATGATTCATCTTTTAATGGGAGAAAGGTAATTTGCTGTAATGCTGAATTCACTTTTAATTATCAAAGACAATTGTGGGAAGCATGGTTTTCTACATTAGATAACAGTATGCCGGTCATTTTAAGTCCAGACGAGATCATGTATGAAGAGCAATATATGGAATATATTCGCAACAATTCAATTTATATGTAAAAAAAGTGTTTACACAATCCTCTCAATTTGATATAATATCTATATAAGGTAATACTGAGAGGGGATAGATACATGGATAACATTCAAATTGGCGATTGGATAATTGGTAAAAGAGATGGCGCAATGGTAACGGGTTGGGTTGAAAAGATCGCCGATGAAATCTCTATGGTTTATGTTATTGAAAGTGATGATAAACATAATATCGGAAAATCAATTTTCCTTCTTAACAAAAAGTTGAAAAAGCTGAAAGACTCTGATTTTGTTTATGACAAAGCGTCGGTGCTTAATATGATTGATATCTCTCTCATGATTGGTAATAAACAAGAGTTTTTGCACTTTACAGATATGCTTCGCGGTTTCAATCTAGCAGAAGTTCAAAGAGCGGTATAGGGGGAATAGATATGAAAAATATTAGAGATAATGCTAAAAGCATATATGAAAAGCAACAAGATGCAGTGAAAGAAAATGAAAACAAAGGTAAGTACATAGATAAGAAAATTTAACTTTCAATAGCTGGGGTAATTCCCAGTTTTTTGATGTCAAAAATATGTTATACATATATTATATTAAGATCATTACAGAGAGAACAGAATGAACCTAGAGAGATGATTTTTATATAGGAAAGGATAATATAAGGTTGAAGAAGATGTTTCTCAGAGATCATCTGATGACATTTAAAAAAACAGTTTACAAATACAAATGAATGTGATATAATTAATCTATAAGGTAATACAAAAACAAAGGAGAGAACAAAATGAACGATATCAAAGTTAAATACGTTGATGTACCACAGTATATTCAAGAACAAATGAATGAAGAGTTTTGCATGAGATGGGAAGAATCACAAGATGAAGATGCAGTGGTTGTTACTTTTATTGATAAAGATAATTTGGACGGTTTTAGATTAAACGTTGGTGGACAAGTTGTATATTTCGATTATTTCACAACTTGCTATTCATTAATACAAAATGGGAGGGAATAAAAATGGGAATGGGATGGACATTATTTATTGCTGGTTATGTAACTGTTTTTGTAGGGATGATCAGAGCAATGATCAACTCACCAGAAATGAAAGATATACAATAATTTATTTTAGCAAATGAGTTCTCAAATCCCTCCAGACTTAATATAATAATAATATAACAACACAAACATTGGAGGGATTTAAAAATGTTCAATTCGAACAGAGACATGTTGCTTAAGGAACTCAACAAACCAGAGTCAAGCGATGGTTTGGCATTCGGAGTTCTTGGAATTGGTACTTTAATTATTGGTGGTATTGCGGCTCCGTCTGCAACATTAATAGTTGGTACGGTTTTAGGAATTGCAGGTCCAATCATGGCAGTCGTTGGATTTGGTGGAGCTGGTATAATAATTACCAGGAAATTCCTTAAGAAACAAGGGGAAAAGGGGGTTTAACAACCTCCTTTTTTTTATTTTTAAAAACAGTTTACATACCACGCAAGACGTGGTATAATTTAAATATAAGGTAATACAGTTACAAAGGGGAATTGATCGATGAACGAGAAGGTCGGATGATATATTTAAACAGGAATGCTTTTTTAATTATAATTAAACTAAATGACAGGGGAGTGTAAGATGACATGAACACACAAATTTCAATTGAAAAAAGACTGGGACTGAGTAACTTTTCTTCTAACACTATCGAGCAAATAAGAGATTACGTGTTAAACAGAGAAGCTGATAGCATTCGCTTACTTGAACGTTTTAACAATGCACCTTTATTTGAGTTTGCCCTAGACCCGCACGCATTAGAACGTTGGAATACTCGAGTAGGTCCGATATTTGAAGACATTGAGCAACTTGAAAGAACAATTTCTTTCCTTCACGGATTTCGTAGAATTAAGCTTTATGATAAGAAAAACCTTGGATCAATTGACGATGATATCCTCTTTACGTTTAAACGCGAAGATGGTAAAGTTGTAATTACAACTTTTTATGGACGTATCTCTCTCGTTAATTACTTGTCAAACTTTGATGTACTGAGAAAATACAATCTTAAGAACAACGATGGTATTAAGCTAGAACAGCCGGTTGAGGTGCTGAACGAACAACTGATGATCATTCACAAGGAAATTATGGTTTTTAACGGTAGTCATAACCGATATCTGCTGGAGATATTTGATAATGAAGGACAAGACATGATCTACTTGACAGTATTACGCGGATATAATGCAAATAAGACAATCGAGATCAATCCAAATGAAGTGAATTTAAGCACCAGACTCAGCAAGAGCTGTTTGGCTATTCTAGCTGATATTGGATATTCTGAATTTGTTGATAACTACCAAAATGAACTTCGTAACATCCGTCGTGTGGATATTTTCAAACAGTCAGAGAATGCTTTTGTTGGTGCTTAAAAAACAAATGTTTCTCATTTAAATATTCCGACTCTTCTTTATATAATATATATCTAGTTATATGAAGGTAATCTGAGGAGGAGTTTTTATCAGAAACATATTAAATCTAATAATTACGTTTTTTGTATTCTGGTTGGGAAATGAATACTTCAACGAGCATATCAATTTTACTGACAATAAGACAATTATCATCGCAACGTTACTAATGTTTGCGATTGGTATGGTCTATGCTGTTGTATTAATTGTTTCGTTGTTAGCAATACCACTTGGAGTTGGTTGTATTACTAGCATACCATTGATCATCGGAGCATTGTTCATAACACCTCTCAGCTTATGGTTACTTGATAAATACATGCCTGGAGTTGAAGTTAACGGATTTTGGACATACGTTGTAATTACACTGGTGTTATCAATGTTCAGAGTTCAATTGAAAGCAGAACAAGAAAAATCATAGTAATTAAATGGAAGGGTTAATACCCTTCTTTTTTTATGCATCTAGATTGAATGAATAATATATATCCTTTACAACACACAATAAAATGCACGAGAGATCACTTAAAAAACAGTTTACACAGCTGAGCTATTGTGATATAATAAATCTATAAGGTAATACAGAAAGGAATGGTTTAAATGATCAAACTATTGGATAAGATCAATAAAAAGGCTGACGATATGGGTCAAGCGAACTTCAATGTGGTATGCGGAATTATTATGACAGTAGTATTCATTGTTCCAATGTTTATTACTGGTCTCAGTAGATGGTATGATTTGTATATAAAATAGGAGGGATTAGAGTGAAAGCTGATAAATTATCAAACGAATATGTGATAAGAGACCTTCTTAGGAAGAAACTTCAAGAGAAAGCAAAAGAAAATGGTTACGATGTAACATATGGAATAGAAGAAGCTATCGAAACTTTGTATAATCACTTTTATCCAAGATTGAACTCCATACTTAATGAAATAACAAAAACAATAAAGATAAAGGAAAGAATTTAAAAAAACAGTTTACAAGTACTAAAGATTGTGATATAATTAATCTATAAGGTAATACAAATTAAAAAA
>RCUH01000719.1_pt1 | contig 30483 bp, 12 predicted proteins | sample 2166191 | NCBI WGS metagenome assembly RCUH01 (sample SAMN09932848, study PRJNA488358) | compost metagenome | feature: garden; material: soil; isolation source: compost soil in an enriched community after 214 h of incubation | place: Germany: Experimental Botanical Garden Goettingen | collected...
TGGTCGACCAGGGTGGGCACGTTCGGCTCGATGGTGATGGTGACCGTGGCCGAGGCGCACATGGCCGGGTCGGCGATATCGCAGACCTGGTAGTCGAAGCTCTGCACACCGGAGAAATTGGTCAGTGCGGCAAAGCGGATGCGTGCACGCGGCAGCACCGTGGCCGTGCCATACGGCGGCGGCGCGCTGATGGTGACGGTGACGGTGGCCGGATCGATCGGGGTGCCATTGACGCGATCGTTGCCAAGCACGTCGATCTCGATCACGCCATCCTGCGGCAGGTTCACCTGGTCGTCTTCGGCATCCACGCCGGGGGCGACGGCGATGACGGTCACGCTCAGCGTGCCGGTATCGCAGACGGTGGGCTGGTTGAGCAGGCAGATCGTGTAGGTGGTGCTGTAGGTGCCCGGGGCCAGCCCCGCCGCCACGTCCACCCAGCCATCGGCACTGAAGCCCAGCGCAGCGGTGGCCACGGGCCCGAAGCTCACCTGGGCCGGATCCAGCGGCGCGGTGTTGAACGTATCGTTGGTGAACACATTCAACAGGCGCGTGCGCCCGGTCGGCCCGACCGGGCCGCCGCTGTCGTCCACGGCCAGCAGTGCGCCCACCGCCCCCTGCACGCGTACGGTGGCCAGCGCGGTGGTGCAGTTGGTGGGCACGCCGTTCTCGCACAGCTGGTAGGCCAGCTGCACCTGGCCCGGCTGGACGCCCGCGGCGACCATGATCTGGCCCTGGTTGTTCATGGTGTAGCCCGGCGTGCTGCCGGTGAGGCTGGCCACCACGCTGCCGACCGGCGGCGGCGACACGTTGTTGTAGCTGTCGTTGTCCAGCACCGAGCGGGCGATGGTGCCGCCCACCGACGGATCCACCGGCGTGCTGGTGAAGTCGTCGTTGACCGCCAGCACCACGTTGGCCGAACCGGACAGGGTCAGGCTGACGCTGGCATCGCCGCACTGCGCGCTGTATGGCGCCGCCAGGCACACCCGATAGGTGAAGCTGACCGGCCCGCTGCTGCCCGACGGCGGGGTGTAGATGAAGCTGCCATCGGCGTTGAAGGCCAGGCCGGCAACCGCGCCGCTGGTGAGGGTATGCAGCGCCCCGGGCGGGGTGCTGTCGTTGCCGGCCACGTTGCCGGTGATGGGCTGGCCAGCGGTGCCGGTGTAGCTGTCGTTCTGCGGTGCCGGCGTGATCACCACGGTCACGCCGGCGGTGGCGCAGTTGGCCGGCGCGGCCGCTTCGCAGACCTGGTAGGTGATCGGGGTGGCGCCGGAGGCCGTGCCGGTGCCGACGCTGATCGTGCCGTCAGGCTGGAGGGTGATCCCGGCCGGCGCACCGACCAGGCTCAGGATCACATCGGCCGGCGCGGGCGGGCTCACGCCGTTGAGGCGGTCGTTGGCCAGCACGCTGGTGGACGAGCTGCCACCGGGCAGCACGTCGGTGAGCACGTCATCGCCGGCCACCAGGGTGCCGTTGTTGATGTTGATGGTCACCGTGGCGGTGCCGCAGCTGGCGGCATACGGCGCCGGCAGGCACGCCTGGTAGGTGAAGCCGACCGGGCTGGGGGTGCCCGGCGGCGGCGTGTAGGTGAACGCACCGGTGCCGGCCAGCGACAGGCCGGGGGGCGTGGTGCCCTGCACGCTGTACAGCGCGGCGACGGGCATGTTGTCGTTGCTGGCCACGCTGTTGCTCAGGGTCTGGCCCACCGGCACCGAGAACGCGTCGTTCTGGGGCGCCGGGCTCACCACCACGGTGACGCTGGCGGTATCGCAGTTGGCCGGCGCGGCGGCCTCGCAGATCTGGTAGGTGATGGCGGTGGCACCGGAGGTCACCCCGGTGGGCACGCTGATCCTGCCATCGGTACCGATGCTGAAGCCGGCCGGCGCGCCGACCAGGCTCAGCAGCACGTCACCGGCGGCCGGCGGGGAGACCCCGTTGAGGCTGTCGTTGGCCAGCACGCTGGCTGTCGAGGTGCTGCCCGGGGCGACGCCGGTGAAGGTGTCATCGCTGGCCACGAGCTGGCCGTTGTTGATGTTGATGGTGACGATAGCCCGGCCACACAGGCTGGCGTCGGGGGCCGGCAGGCAGACCTGGTAGGCCACGCTGAGCGGCCCGGTGACTCCGACCGCGGGGGTATAGCTGAAGCTGCCATCGGGGTTGAACAGCAGCCCGGTCGGCGCGGTGTCCTGCAGGGTGTAAAGCGCACCGGGCGGGGTGGCGTCATTGGCCGCCACGGTGTTGGCCAGGGTCTGCCCGGCCTGCACGGCGAAGGCGTCGTTCTGCGGTGCCGGCGTCACCACGACGGTGACACGGGCGGTGTCGCAGTTGGCTGGCGCGGCCGCTTCGCAGACCTGGTAGGTGATCGTGGTCGAGCCCGAGCCCACGCCGATGCCCACGCTGAGCGTGCCGTCGGGGTTGAGGGTGAAGCCGCCCGGTGCACCGACCAGGCTCAGGATCACATCGGCGGCCGCCGGCGGCGACACGCCATTGAGGCTGTCATTGGCCAGCACGCTGGTGCCCGTGGTCGCGCCCGCCAGCACGCCGACCAGGCTGTCATCGCCCGCGCTCAACGTGCCGTTGTTGATGTTCAAGGTGACTGTCGCCGTGGCGCACAGACTGTTGTTCGGTGCGGGCAGGCAGGTCTGGTAGGTGAAGCCCACCGGCGAGACCGCGCCGACCGGCGGGGTGTAGAGGAAGCTGCCATCGGGATTGAAGCTCAGCCCTGGCGGCGGCGTGCCCTGCACGGCCCAGCTCGCCCCGGCCGGCATGCCGTCATTGCTGGCCACGCTGTTGCTCAGCGTCTGCCCGGCCTGCACCGAGAACGCGTCGTCCTGCGGGGTCGGGCTGACAATGACGGTAACGCTGGCGGTGGCGCAGTTGCCCGGCGCGGCGGCTTCGCAGACCTGGTAGGTCAACGTGGTCGGCCCGGCGCTGACGCCGGTGGCCACCGATACCGTGCCTGTGGGCGTGATCGCAAAGCCTGCCGGTGCGCCGACCAGGGTGAGCAGCACGTTGGCCGCCGCCGGCGGCGACACACCGTTGAGGCTGTCGTTGGCCAGCACGCTGGCCGCCGAGGTGGTGCCCGGTGCGACGCCGCTGAGCGTGTCGTTGCCGGCCAGCAGCGTGCCGGTGGCGATGTTGAGGGTGACGCTGGCGGTGGCGCACAAGGCGTTCGGTGCGGGCAGGCAGGCCTGGTAGACGAAGGTCAGCGGGCTGGGCGTGCCGGGCAGCGGGGCGTAGGTGAACGACCCGTCGGCGTTGAAGGTCAGCCCCGCTGGCGGGGTGCCCTGCACGGTGAAGGTCGACCCCGCCGGCAGGTTGTCGTTGCTCGCCACGCTGTTGCTCAAACTCTGCCCGGCCTGCACCGAGAAGGCGTCGTCCTGCGGCGAGGGGCTGACGATGACGGTGATGCTGGCGGTATCGCAGTTGGTCGGCGCGGCCGCTTCGCAGATCTGGTAGGTGAGCGTGGTGGTGCCCGATGTCACGGTGCCGCCCACGCTCAGGGTGCCGTCCGGATTGAGGGTGTAACCGGCCGGCGCACCGACCAGGGTCAGTACCACGCTGGCCGGCAGCGGCGGGCTCACCGCATCGAGCGTGTCGTTGGCCAGCACGCTGATGCTGGTGGTGCCGCCGGCGGCGACCCCGCTGAGGGTGTCGTCCACCGCCACCAGCGTGCCGGTGTTGATGTTGAGGGTGACGCTGGCGGTGTCGCACAGCGCGGCGTTCGGCGCGGACAGGCACGCCTGGTAGGTAAAGACCACCGGGCCGACGGTGCCGATCGGCGGGGTATAGGTGAAGGTGCCGTTGGCGTTGAAGGTCAGCCCGGCCGGTGTGGCGCCCTGCACCGCCCAGACCGCGCCTGCCGGCAGGTTGTCGTTGGCGGCCACGTTGCCGTTGCTGATCGAGCCGCCGGCCTGCACCGCGTACGCATCGTCCTGCGCGACCGGGGTGATCACCAGCGACACCGTGGCGGTATCGCAGTTGGACGGTACGGCGGTTTCGCAGATCTGGTAGGTCAGCGTGGCCGGACCGGCGGTGACCGCCACCGGCACGCTGATCGTGCCGTCGGCGGCGATTCCGTAACCGGCGGGCGCACCCACCAGGCTCAGCTGCACGCTGCCCGCGGCAGGTGGGCTGGTGCTGTTGAGCGCATCGTTGGCCAGCACGCTGGGCGTTGCCGAACCCGGGGCGACGCCGGTGAAGCTGTCATCGCCGGCCACCAGCGTGCCCTGGTTGACGTTCACCGTTGCCGTGGCAAGACCGCACACGGCGGCGTTGGGTGCAGGCAGGCACGCCTGGTAGGTGAAGGTGACCGCCCCGGCCGTTCCCACCGGCGGGGTGTAGTTGAAGCTGCCATCGCCACTGAACACCAGCCCGCTCGGCGCGGTGCCCTGCACTGTCCAGATCGACCCGGCCGGCATGCTGTCGTTGCCGGCAACGCTCGCGTTGCTGATCGTGCCACCGGCCTGCACGGCGAAGGCATCGTTCTGCGGCATCGGCGTGACCACGAAGCGGATCGCAGCGGTGGCGCAGTTGGTCGGCGAGGCGGCCTCGCACACCTGGTAGGTCAGCAGCGTGGCACCGGCGGTCACCCCGGCCGGCACCTGCACGGTGCCGTCGTTGTTGATCACAAAGCCGGCCGGCGCGCCGACCAGCAGCAACTGCACGGTGGCCGACGCAGGCGGAGTGACACCGTTGAGCGAATCGTTGGCCAGCACGCTGGGCGTGGCCGCGCCAACGCTGACCGGGACGGCGAAGGTATCGTCGTTGGCCACCACCGCGTTGACGCTGATGTTCAAGGTCGCCGTGGCCGTGCCGCACACGGCCGCATCCGGTGCCGGCAGGCAGGCCTGATAGTCGAAGGTGACCGGGCCGATGGTGCCGGCCGGGGGGGTGTAGGTGAAACTGCCATTGCTGTTGAACAGCAGGCCCTGCGGCGGCGAGGCCACGCTCCAGCTGGAGCCGGCCGGCATGCCATCGTTGCCCGACACGTTGCCGGTGTTGGGCTGGCCGGATTGCACCGCGAGCACGTCGTTGACCGGCGCCGGGCGCACCACCACGGCGATGTTGGCGGTGGCGCAGTTGTTGGCGGCGGCGGTCTCGCAGATCTGGTAGACCAGCGCGATGGCACCGGTCGGCGCGGTGATGCCCACGCTGAGCGTGCCGTCGGGGTTGAGGGTGAAGCCGGCAGGTGCGCCCACCAGCGACAGCGACACGCTGGCGGTGGCCGGCGGGGTCACCCCGTTGAGCGCGTCGTTGCCCAGCACGCTGGGCGTGCTGGCCCCGGGCGCGGTCGGACCGAAGCTGTCGTCGGCCGGCACCAGCAGGCCGTTGTTGATGTTCAACGTCGCCGTTGCGGTACCGCATACCGCGCCATTGGGCGCCGGCAGGCAGGCCTGGTAGACGAAGCTGGCCGGGCTGGTGGTGCCTGCCGGCGGTGCATAGGTGAAGCTGCCATCGGCGGCGAAGGTCACGCCCGCCGGCGGCGTGCCCTGCAACGTGTAGAGCGCACCGATGGGCATGTTGTCGTTGCCCGACACGTTGCCGGCGAGCGTCTGCCCGGCCTGCACGGTGAAGGCATCGTTGGCCGGCGCCGGGGCGACGACCAGCGCGATGCTGGCCGTGGCGCAGTTGGTCGACGCCGCCGCTTCGCAGATCTGATAGGTGAGCGTGATGGCACCGGCAGCGGTGCCGGCATCCACGCTCAGCGTGCCGTCGTTGGCGATCGCAAACCCGGTCGGCGCACCCACCAGCGACAGCTGCACCTCGGCCGGCAGTGGCGTGGCGGCGTTGAGGGTGTCGTTGGTCAGCACCGACGGCGAGGCCGCACCCGGCACGAGCGGCGTGGCAAAGCTGTCATCCACTGCCACCAGGGTGCCGCTGTTGACGTTGATCGTGGCGGTCGCGGTGGCGCATGCCGCCGCATCCGGTGCGGCCAGGCAGACCTGGTACTGGAACACGACGGCCCCGGTGAAGCCGGGCGCGGGCGTGTAGGTAAAGGTGCCGTCGGCCGCCAGCGTCAGGTTGGCCGGCGGTGCGTTGAGCACGCTGAACTGCGCGCCCACCGGCGCATTGTCGTTGCTGGCCAGCGAGCCGCTCAGCGCCTGCCCGGCCGGCGTGGACAGCGCATCGTCGACGGCCGATGGCGCGACCACCATCCGCACCGCGGCGAGGGCGCAGTTGCCCGGCGCCGCCGCTTCGCACAGCTGGTAGGTCAGGTTCTTCACCCCGGCAGGGGTGCCCGGGGCGACCGTGATCGCGCCCTCGGAGGTCACCGCCACACCGGCCGGTGCTCCCACCAGCGACAGCCGCACATCGGCCACCGCCGGCGGGGTGGCGCCGTTGAGCGCATCGTTGGCCAGCACCGAGGTGGTGCTGCCGCCGGTGACCGGGTTGATCGGCGTGGTGCTGAAATCATCGTTGTTGGCGGCCAGGGTGCCCACGGTGATGGCGATGCTGGCGCTGGCCGTGGCGCACAGCGCTGCGTTCGGCGCCGGCAGGCACACCTGGTAGGAGAAGGTCACCGGCGTGGCGACGCCGACCGGCGGCACGTAGCTGAAACTGCCCGACGGGTTGAACGACAGTCCGGCCGGGGCGGGGCCGGTGAGGCTGAACACCGCGCCGGCCGGCACGTTGTCGTTGTCGCCCACGTTGCCGTTCAGTGCCTGCCCCGCTGCGGTGGAATAGGCGTCGTTGCTGGCCGAGGGAGTCACCACCAGGCGAATGGTGGCGCTGGCGCAGTTGCCGGGCAGCACCGCCTCGCACACCTGGTAGTTGAGCACCGTGGCGCCGCCGGTGGCGCCGGCCGGCACCTGCAGCAGGCCGTTGGCATCGAGGCTGTAACCGGCCGGCGCACCGACCAGGCTGAGGAGCACGCTGGCCGCGGCCGGCGGAGTGCTGCCATTGAGGCTGTCGTTGAGCAGTACGCTGGTCGCGCTGGCACCGCCGGGGGCCAGCGGCGAGGCGCTGAAGTCGTCATCCAGCGCCAGCAGGGTACCGGCGTTGACGTTGAGGATGGCGTTGGCCGGGCTGCACTGCGCGCTGTCCGGCGCCGGCAGGCAGACCTGGTAGCTGAAGGCGACCGGGCCGGTGAATCCGCCCGGCGGGGTGTACAGGAAGCTGCCATCCGGGCCGAACTGCAGGCCCGCCGGCGCCGCGCCGCTCAGGGCGAACACCGCGCCGGCCGGCGCGTTGTCATTGCTGCCGACGTTGCCGGCCAGCAGTTGCCCGGCCGTGGTGGAGAACACATCGGCGGCGGCCAGCGGCGACACCAGCAGCTGGATCTGCGCCGAGTCGCAGTTGCCCGGCAGCGCCGTCTCGCACAACTGGTAGGTGAGCGTGACCGCACCGGCCGGGACGCCGTCGGCGATCGTCAGCGTACCGTCGGCCGCCAGCGTGTACCCCGAGGGCGCGCCCACCAGGCTCAACAGCACATCGGCCGAGGCCGGCGGCGTGGTCGCATTGAGGCTGTCGTTGTTGAGCACCGAGGCGGTGCTGCCACCGGTAGCGGGGTTGATCGGGGTGCCGCGGAAATCGTCGTCGTTGGCCACCAGCGTGCCGGCATTGACGTTGACGGTGACCGTGGCGCCGGCGCACACCGCGTTGTCCGGTGCGGGCAGGCACGCCTGGTAGGCGAAGGTGACCACGCCCTGGGTACCGACCGGTGGCGTGTAGAGGAAGCTGCCATCGGGATTGAACACCAGCCCGGCCGGCGCGGTGCCGCTCAGGCTGAAGCCCGCGTTGGCCGGCACGTTGTCATTGGTCGCCACGCTGCCGCCGACTGCCACGCCCACCGGGGTACTGAGGTTGTCGTTGACCGCCACCGGGGCCAGCAACAGGCGTACCGCCGCGGTGGTGCAGTTGCTCGGCAATGCCGCTTCGCACAGTTGATAGGAGAAGCCGACCGCACCGGCGGCCGCGCCGCCGGGCACGGAGAGGGTGCCGTTGCTGTTGAGCACGTAGCCGGCAGGCGCGCCGACCAGGCTCAGGATCACCTGCGCCGGCGCCGGCGGCACCGCACCGTTGATGGTGTCGTTGCCAAGCACGCTGTTGGTGGTGCCACCGCTGGCCGGGTTGATGAGCGTGGCGCGGAAGTCATCATCGTTGGCGACCAGCGTGCCCGCGTTGACGTTGAGGGTGACCGTGGCGGTATCGCAGACCCCGGCCAGCGGCGTGGCCAGGCAGGCCTGGTAGCTGAAGGTGGTGGTGCCGGTGTACTGCGCCGCGGGTGTGTAGGTGAAGCTGCCATCGGGATTGAACGTCAGGCCCGCAGGCGTGGCACCCGAGACGGCATAGGTGGTGCCGGCGGCGACGTTGTCGTTCACCGCCACGTTGCCGCTGACCGGTGTGCCCACCTGGGTGGTGTAGGCATCGGCCACCGCATCGGGCGCGATCACCACCGCGATCGTGGCGGTGGCGCAGTTGCTGGTGCCGGCCTGGCACAGCTGGTAGACCAGGCTCACCGGTCCGGCCGGCACACCGGCAGGCACCTGCAGCCGGCCATCGGAGCCGAGGGTGTAACCGGCCGGCGGCGCGTTGATCAGCGCCAGCGTGGCCTGCGCCGGCAGGATCGGCGCGCCGTTGAAGGTGTCGTTGGCGATCACGCTGGCGGTCACGCCACCGGCGCTGGTCAGTGGCGCGGCGCTGAAGTCATCGTTGTTGGCAGCGATCGCCCCGGGGCCCACGTTGATCGTCGCCACGGCCGCATCGCACACCCCCGTATTGGGCGCGGGCAGGCACAGCTGGTAGCGGAAGCTGTCCGGACCGGTGTAGGCGGCCTGCGCGGTATAGCTGAAACTGCCGTCGGCGGCCACGCTCACGCTGCCGTGCGCGGCACCGGCCAGGAGACTGAACTGCGCACCGGCGCCTGCGTTGTCATTGCCGGCCACGTTGTCGGCCAGCGCGACCCCTGCCGTGGCCGCGAACGTGTCATCCACCGCGTCGGGCGCAATCACCAGTTGTACGCTGGCGGTGGCGCAGTTGCCGGGCGCGGCCACTTCGCAGATCTGGTAGTTGAAGCTCACCGCGCCAGCGACCGCGCCCGCGGGGATCGCCACCTGCCCGGCCGCGTTGACCGCGTAGCCGGCCGGCGCGCCGGCCAGGGTCAGGTTGACCGCCGCCGGCGCCACCGCGGTGCCGTTGAAGGTGTCATTGCCGAGCAGGCTCACCGGGGAGGTGGTGCCCGCCTGCAGCGGCGTCACGAACACGTCGTTGGCGGCGACGATCTGGTTGGCCTGCACGTTCACGCTGACCGTGGCGGTATCGCAGACGGTGGCATTGGGCGCGGGCAGGCACACCTGGTAAGTGAAGCTGTCCGGCCCGGTAGCGGCGTTGAGCGGGGTGTAGCTGAAGGTGCCATCGGCATTGACCACCGCGGTGCCGCGGGTAGGCGTGGTGCCCAGTGTGTAGGCCGAACCGCTGGCGGTGTTGTCATTGCCGGCCAGGCTGCCGGTGGCCGGTTGCCCGCCGCCAGGCGTGGTCACCGTGTCATTGACCGCGTCGGGGCTGACCACCAGGTTGGCGGTGGCGGTGGCGCAGTTGGCCGGCAACGCGTTCTCGCAGAAGCGGTAGGTCAGCGCCAACGGGCCGGCCGGTGCGGTGTTCGGCACCTGCACGGTGCCGTTGGCGTTGATCGCAAAACCGGCCGGCGCGCCGACCAGGCTCAAGGTGACCTGCGCCTGCGGCACGGCCCCGCCGTTGAAGGTGTCGTTGGTCAGCACGCTGGGCGTGACCCCGCCGGTACCGGCCGGGATCGCCACGCCGAAGGTGTCATCGGCGGCCACCAGTGCATTGGCGTTGACCACGATCGCCGCGCTGGCGGTGGCGCAGACGGTGGCATTGGGCGCCGGCAGGCAGGCCTGGTACTGGAACGAGGTGGGCACGACGATGCCGCCGGCCGGTGCATAGGTGAAGGTGCCCGCGCTGTTGACGGTGAGCCCGGCCGGCGGCGTGCCGATGGCCGAATACACCGCACCGGTCGGCACGTTGTCGTTGCCGGCCAGCGTGCCGCTGAACGATGCACTGCCGCCCACTGCATTGAAGCTGTCGTTCACCGCGGTCGGGGCGATCACCACGCTGGCACTGGCGGTGGCGCAGTTGGTCGGCGATGCGCTCTCGCAGATCTGGTAGTTCAGCGTGGTGGCGCCGGCGGCGGCACCGGCCGGCACGGTGATCAGGCCACCGCTGTTGATGGTGAAGCCGGGCGGCGCGTTCTGCAGCGCGATGATCAGGCTGGCGCCATTGACCGGCGTGCCGTTGAGGGTGTCATTGCCCAGCACGCTCGGCGTGCTGCCCCCGGTGGTGGAGGAGATCGGCGTGGCAAAGGTGTCGTTGACCGCCACCAGTGCGTTGGCCTGCACCGGCACGGCCGGGGTACTGGCGGTGTTGTCGCCGGGCGTGGGGTCGGTGGTGCCCGAGGGCAGCACCAGCGACACGCTGTTGGCCGGCACGGTGGACGGGGTGGTGGTCGGTGCGGTGGCGTTGACCAGCACCACCACGCTGTCGCCGACGCCTACGTTGACCAGCACGTTGACCGCATTGCCGGTGCCGCTGGATTGCGCGCACGACGACGCCGCGGTGGTGGCCTGGCAGGTCCAGGCAACGTTGCCGAGCAGGGCCGACACGTTGTCGACCACGGCCACGCCCGAGGCCGCCGACGGCCCGGCGTTGCTGACCTGGATGCGGTACTGCACCGCTCCGCCGGCAGGCACCGGCGAGGCGCTCAGCCGCGTCTTGGTCACGCTCAGCTGCGCCTGCAACGCCAGCGCGTTGGTATCGGTGGCGGTGTTGTTGCCCAACGCGGGATCGGCCACGTCGGTCGGCGCGGTGACCGTGGCGGTGTTGTTGAGCGGGTTGGGATAACTCTGCGCCCGCAGCGTCGGCGGCAGCAGCAAGGTCAACAGGGCCACCGCATACGCGATGCCGGCCGAAGCCATGCCTGCCCTGCGCTGCGTGCCGGTTGCTGCCATGCGCTCATCCTCGAAAGCGGCCCGGCCCCGCTGGGGTTGCCTGGCTGTGGTGGTCCTGTCCATCCCGGCACAGGGCGATCCCTGCGCTGCACCGCGGTACCGCACCCGGCGCTAGTAAGCGCCGGGGTTGTTGCTGAAGCTGACCGGCACGCTGATCGTTGCCTGCCCGCCATTGACCAGGTTCACGCCGACGTTGACCGCGTTGCCGCCCACCGCGCCGCCGCTTGCCGCCGCGCAGGTACTGCCGCTGCTGGCGCTGCAGGTCCACGCCGCGCGCAGGGTGGTGCCGTTGGGCAGGCTGTCGCTGACCACCGCATTGGTGACCGCATCCGGCCCGTCGTTGCGCACCACCAGCGTGTACGTCGCGGTGCCGCCCGGGGTGTAGCTGCCGCTGCCGTCGGTCTTGGTGATCGACAGGTCGGCCTGGCGCGCGCGGTTGGTGATCCGGCACACCAGCGTCACCGCGGTGGCGGTCATCGCCGGGGCCTGCAGGGTGAAGCTGCCGCCGGTGCCGGAGGACACCACGGTGTTGTTCTGGTCGGTGCATTGCCACGTGCTGGCATAGCGGGTGAGCGTGGTCCCCGCGGCCGCCGCTTCGGCCAGGGCATAGCTGCCACCGGGCACGGTGATCACCGCGGCGGTGGCGCCGTTGTTGCCCACGTTGCTGGCCGAGCCGACGGTGCTGCCGTTGTAGGAAATGGACAGGTTGAAGCGGCCGGTGTCGCTGGTCGGCTGCAGGTCCTTGACCAGCTGCAGGGTGGCCGCGCACGCCTGGGTGATGCCCTCCACGGTGAACACCGCCTGGCCGATGCGGATGCCCAGCAGCGCCAGCAGGTTGTCCACCAGCCCCCCCAGCACGGTGGTCAGCACGGGGGTGACCAGCGCGTTGACCGCCGTGCGGATCGGCGTCAGCAGGGTATTGACGATGCCGTTGACCAGGTCGGCCACCGGCAACGGCAGGGCGATGCCGCCGAGCAGGGTCACGGTGGGGTTGCCGCTGGTGACCTGGAGGGTGAGCGAGTTGACCAGCGTGGACACCATGGTCGCCGCGCTCACCGTGCCTGCGCTGAGCGTGCGGGTCTGCGGGTAGGGGCCGGTGAAGCTGGCACTCTGCAGCCCGGGCGTGGCAGTGGCGTAACTGCGCACGCTCACGGTCAACGGGATGGTGATGTCGGCAATCGGCGTAAGCAGGCCGAGGATGTTGGCCGCCACCCGCACGCGTACGCTCAGCGAGGTCAGCGTGGCCGCGCTGAGCGCGGTCTCGCCCAGCACCGTGCTGCGATTGAAGAAGGTGGCATCGCTGATCTGGCCCACGTAGAGGTTCACCAGGCCAGGTCGCGCCTGCAGGGTGACCGCGCTGCCGACCAGGTTCACCGCCGAGATCGCGCCTTCGGCACGCGCCACGTCCGCATACAGCTGCAGGTGCAGCACGTCGGCGCTGATGCTGGTGTTGGACAACGACACGCCGAGCAGGTTGAGCCCGTTCAACGCCGCGCTCAGGGTGCCGGTGTTCAGCCCCTGCACCAGGTCCAGGTCGAGCTTGATGCGGATGGCCGCACTGTGGAACGCCGCACCGACCGTGCCGCAGTTGTAGACCGGCGGCTCGATCACCTGCGCCCACAGGCGCACGTTGGCCACCCCGTTGAGGCCCAGCGCGGCGGTGTTGACCGTGATCGGCGTCGGCGTGGTGAGCACGTTGCGGAAGTTGTAGAGCTGCACGCCGCCGGTCAGCAGGTCGAGCACGTTCAGCCGCACCGTCGCCAGCGAACCGGTGGGCAATGCGATCTGCAGGATGTCGGCCAGCCGGATGCTGCCGTTCAGCCCGGCCACGCCGAGCGGCAGGGCGTTGAGTACGTTGGCTGCGGCGGTCTGGCCGTCGGCCTGCAGTACCTGCACCATCGCCGCGCGCAGCTGGCCCAGGGTGATGTTGGCATTGAGCACCTGGCTGGGATCACTCACCACCACGCCGCCGTTGAGCTGGGTCAACAGCGCGTTGAGGTTGATGTTGGCCCCGGCCAGGTTGTTCCAGTCGGCCACGCTCAGGTTGAGCGTGGTGCCCGGCAGCAGCGCGCCGAACAGCAGATTGAGCAGCGGGCTCTGGGTCGAATCGACCGAGGCCAGGCGCGGCCCGGCACTGACGCAGGCACCGGCGGTACAGGCCGATTGCGCCTGTGCCCGGCAAAGGCATGAAAGCACCGCCAGCACGGCCAGGAGCACCAGCGCCTGCCAACGCAATGACGAATCTTTCACGCCTTTCACATTAACCATACGTGCGTCTCCGCCGTTTCAGGGCAGAAACCGACCGTGACGGTGGATTTACTCCATCGCCGTACTGATCGCGCTCTGCCGGTGTCGTTTCCCGATCGGGAATACGTTTATGTCCGGTTCGGTGCGATTAATGCGGGGCAACGAAAATCCGTCAAACAAGACGGCGTGAAAATGAGGGGCAGTGGCGCTTGCTGGCGGGCTTGCGTCGGAGCATCAACCTTGCAGCAGCAGTGAGCGGAAGCGCTTCTGTACAGGCAGGAAAAGAATCGCTTTCAGGGAAGTCGTGCTTACCGAACAAGGAAAGGGGGCAATAAATGCAGGCCATGTGCGACAGAATCCGGCGAGCCCGACTAACGGCTGGCCTATCGCAATCCCGGTTGGCGTTGGAAACCGGCGTACGCCGCAGCGCCGTGGCGCAGTGGGAACGGGAAGGCGGCACATTCCCGAGCGTGCAACACCTTGCCTGCATCGCAATTGTGACGCAAGTCCATTTTGAATGGCTGGCGACCGGGCGCGGCCCCGGGCGTCCGGAAGACGGTGTCGACCTGCCCCTTCCCGAGCAACTGCCGGTGGAAGCGGCGCGCACCGCGCAGGAAACCGAGATTCTCGCGTTGCTGCGACGCATGCCCGCGCGCAAACGCCAGGTGGCGCGCGCGATCATGGAAATGCTCAACGACTGAGCCGGTATCGGCGGTGACCGCCAGCGCGCCGCTGGCGCGCGCTTACAGCGCGGCGCGCGGCGGCAACGACCAGTCGATCGGCGCCTGCCCGCGGCGCTGCAGGTACGCGTTGGCCATCGAGAAATGCCGACAGCCGAGGAAGCCGCGGTGCGCCGACAGCGGCGAGGGATGGGGCGCCTTGAGCACGCGGTGGCGGCCGGTGTCGATCACCTTGCCCTTCTGCTGCGCGTAGCTGCCCCACAGCATGAACACCAGCCCCTCGCGCTCGCGGTTGAGGGTGTCCACCACGTGGTCGGTGAAGCCTTCCCAGCCGCGCTTCTGGTGCGCGCCGGCCTGGCCCTCTTCCACGGTCAGTACCGCGTTGAGCAGCAGCACGCCCTGGCGTGCCCACGGCAACAGGCAGCCGTGGTCCGGCCGCGCGATGCCCAGGTCGGCTTCGATTTCCTTGTAGATGTTCAACAGCGACGGCGGCACCGGCACCCCGGGCATCACCGAGAAGCTCAGGCCGTGGGCCTGGCCTGCGCCGTGGTACGGATCCTGGCCCAGGATCACCACCTTCACCTGCTCGAACGGCGTGGCGTCGAAGGCCGCGAAGATCTGCGGCCCCGGTGGGAACACGTGCGCGCCGGCCGCCTTGCGCTGGCGCAGGAACGCCGACAGTTCGCGCATCTGGGGTTGCAGCAGCCACGTGCCGATGCGTGCCTTCCAGCTCGGTTCGAGCTGGATGCCCTGGGTTGTTTCGTCGCTCATCGCACCACGGGTTTGTCGTTGAGCCGGGACAGGCGCAGCTGGAACAGCACCTTGGTCACCAGCAGGCGTTCTTCGATCGGCTTCTGCACCAGGTCGTTGGCGCCGGCCTGTAGCAGCCCGGACTGGTTGTGCGGATTGCCGTCGCCGGTCATCACCAGCACCGGCAGGCGGCGCTTGCCGTAGCCGAAGTCCACGCGCACCCGCTCCACCACGTCGCGGCCACTGAGTTCGCCCTTGAGGGTGACATCGGTCAGCACCAGGTCGATGCGATGGCTGCTGCGCCCCAGCGATTCGGCCGTGAGCAGCGCGAAGGCTTCCTCGGCGGTCATCACGTGCAGCACGCGCAGGCTCTGGCGCTCGAGCATCCGCTTGGTCGCCTCGGCCACCACGCGGCTGTCTTCCACGTACAGGATGGTTGCCCCGGGGATGGTTTCCGGCTGCACGTAGCCGCGGATGAAGGTGGCCAGCGCTTCATGGCCCAGCGCCTTGTCGAAGTAGTCGGTGACGTACTCGGTGAAGCGGCGCTGCTCCAGGTGCTGCTGCGCGTCGCCGGACACCACGATCACCGGCACGTAGGCCTGCCCGGCGGTCTCGCGCACCAGTCGCGCCAGCGCCAGGCCATCGCCGTCGCTGAGCGTGAGCGAGGTGGTCACCAGGCTCACCGGCCCGGCTTCCAGCGCGCGGCGCGCTTCTTCGATGCTCGCACAGCCCACCACCTCCACCGCTGGCAGTTCGCGTTGCAGCACATCGGCAATCAACTTGCGGACCAGCTTGGAACCGTCGACCACCATCACGCGCGGTGCATCGTCGACCAGGTGCTTCAGGGCTTGCGGGCGCATGTAGGCCTCAGGTTTCGGTCGGTCGGGTCTGGCGCAGGAAATGCCCCGTCACCAACCACGCGCCCAGCCAGCCCAGCACCACGGTGCCGACCAGCACGAACGATGAATGCAGCAGGTCCAACCCGTGCAGCACGAACGGGCTGGCGTAACTTTCCGACAACGCCGCCAGCGGCGGGCGCAGGGCCAGCCCGGCCACGCCGATCAGGCCCAACGCCACCGCACCGGCGCCCAGGCCGTACCACGCGCCCAGGTACAGGAACGGGCGGCGGATGAAGCCGTCGCTGGCGCCCAGCAGCTGCAGCACGCCAATCTCGTCGCGGCGCGCCTGGATGTCCAGCCGCACCGTGTTGCCCACCACCAGCGCAGCGCCCAGGCCGAGCAGCACCGACAGCACCTGCACCAGCCGCGAGCCGAAGCCCAGCCACGCGTCCAGGCGCTTGCGCCACAGCGCGTCGTGCTGCACCAGGTCGGCCTGCGGCAGGCCCTCCAGCGATTGCGCCAGGCGCGCATCGTCGGCGCCGGCCTTGGGGGTCACGATCAGCAGGGTCGGCAGCGGGTTGTCGTGCAGCGCATCGATCGCCTCGCCCAGCCCGGCCCCCTCGCGCAGTTCGGCCAGGCCCTGCTCGGGCGTCTGCACGGTGACGTTGGCCACGTCGGCGCGGCCGCGCAGCGAATCGGCCACCTGCCCGGCGGCGGCCGCGGCCACCTCGGTCTTCAGGAACAGGTTGATGTCGCGCGACTGCTGCACGCTGCCGGCGAAGTGCTTGAGGTTGTCCAGCGCGATCGACAGGCCCAGCGGCAGGGCCAGGGCCAGGGCCATCACCATGATCGTCAGCAACGTGGCCCACGGCTTGCGCCAGGCGCGGCCCAGGCTGAATACCACGCTGTGGCCGTGATGGTGCAGCCACACGCCCAGGCGCGACGGTGCCGCGGCTTCCTTGTTGGTGGGTGCGTTCATTCGGCCAGGTCCTGCGGCGAGATGTCGTCGATCAGCTTGCCGTGGTCCAGGATCAGCACGCGTTTGCGCATGTGGCGCAGCAGCGCCAGGTCGTGGCTGACCACCAGCACGCTGGTGCCGCGCTCGGGCAGCTCGGCAAACAGCGCCATGATCTCCGCCGCCAGGGTCGGGTCCAGGTTGCCGGTGGGCTCATCGGCCACCAGCAGCTTGGGCTCGCCGACGATCGCGCGGGCGATGCCCACGCGCTGCTGCTCGCCGGCCGACAGCTGCGAGGGCAGCGCTTTTTCGCGATGCCCCAGGCCCATCCGCTCCAGCACCGACCGCACCCGCTTGCCGATCTCGGCGCGGCGGGTGCCACGCAGGATCAGCGGCAGCGCCACGTTCTCGGCGATGCTGCGGTCCATCAGCAGGCGGTGGTCCTGGTAGACCGCGCCCACCTCGCGCCGATGCCGCGGGATGTTGCCCCCGCGCACCTTGAGCAGGTTGCGCTCATCGAAGATCACCGCGCCGCGGCTGGGCCGCTCGTCGAGGTGGATCAGCTTGAGCAGGGTGCTCTTGCCGGCACCGGAGTGGCCGGTGACGAACAGCATCTCCCCGGGCGCGACATCGAAGCTGACGTCCACCAGTGCCTGGTGGCCGCCGGCATATTGTTTGCTGACATTGTCAAAACGCAGGACGCTCATCCCCTGATTATGCAGGACCCGGGTGGCGGCGTGCAGGTGGGGGTTGGACCGTCGGTGCCGACCGCAGGTCGACACCCCGGGCAGGCCACCCGACCCACGGTCGGGTGCCGCCATCGTCAAGTCTTACGAACCGGACAGCATCCGGCGGATCTTGCGACCGATGCGGGTCAGGAACGACGCGCCCGGATCGGCGGCGGGGGTGCCGCGCATCGGCTTGGCCGCCACCTGCACCGGGGTCACCGGCTGCGGCGCGGCACCTTCGGCGCCTTCGACCGGACGGCCGTGGCGACGACGACGACGCTTGCGCGGCGCGCGCTCGCCATCCACGGCCGGGGTGCCGGCTGCGCTCGGCGCCGCATCGGCGTGCGCGGCTGCGGCCACGGCGACCTGCGGCTTCACCTCGCCCTCGACCGCTGCGGTCTCGCCTTCCACGCGCGGCTTGCGCTCGCGGCGCGGCTTGCCATCGGCGCTGCGCTCGCCCGGACCGCGGCGCTCGCCACGGCCACCGGACGGCTTGCCGCCGCGACCGCTGCTGCTGCCACCGCCGCGGCGCTGCTCTTCGGCGGCCCGCGCTTCGCGGGCTTCGCGGAAGATCTGGCCGACGCTTTCGTTCTCCTCGCCTTCCTCACCCGGCGCGGCCGGGGCGCGCTCCGGGCGCGGCAGCGCGGTCAGGATCTCGCTGGTGACCGCCTCGACCGGGATCTTCTGCTCGATATAGGCCTCGATGTCCGGCAGGCCCATCGCATAGCGTTCGCAGGCGAAGCTGATCGCATCGCCCTCTTCGCCCAGGCGCGCGGTGCGGCCGATGCGGTGCACGTAGTCTTCGGCATCGAAGGGCAGATCGTAGTTGTAGACGTACTTGATGCCGTCGATGTGCAGGCCGCGCGCGGCCACGTCGGTGGCCACCAGGATTTCCAGCTGGCCCTTCTGGAAGCGGTTGAGCAGGCTCTCGCGCTTCTTCTGCGGCACGTCGCCGGAGAGCACGCCGACGCGGTAGCCGGCCTTTTCCAGCGAACGGGCCACGCGCTCGACGAACACCTTGGTGTTGACGAAGACCATGGTGCGCGCGCCTTCGCTGCGCGACAGCAGGCCCAGCAGCAACGGGATCTTTTCTTCGTCGGCCGGGAAGTAGATGCGCTGGCGCACCCGGGCGGCGGTGATCGACTCACTCTCCACCACCAGCTTCTGCGGCTCGTTCATGTGCTCATAGGCAAGCTCCAGCACGCGATGGCTGAGCGTGGCGCTGAACAGCAGGGTCTGGCGCGTGGTGCGCTCGGGCATGCGGCGCAGCAGGAAGCGGATGTCCTTGATGAAGCCCAGGTCGAACATGCGGTCGGCTTCGTCGAGCACGCAGATCTCGCAGGCGTGCAGCGAGACCACCTTGTGCTGCTTGACGTAGTCGATCAGCCGGCCCGGGGTGGCGATGATCACGTCCACGCCCTGCTGCAGGATCTCGCGCTGCTTGTCGTAATCCACGCCGCCATAGACCAGCGCGAAGCGCAGGCCCAGGTCCGAGCCGAACTTGACCGCATCCTTGTGGATCTGGATGGCCAGTTCGCGGGTCGGGGCCAGGATCAGCGCGCGCGGGTCTTCCGGCTTGCGGTCGGCCAGGGCCGGGCGGGTCAGCAGGCGGTTCACCACCGCGACCAGGAAGGCCAGCGTCTTGCCGGTACCGGTCTGGGCCTGGCCGGCGACGTCGCCGCCGGGCAGCGCGACCGGCAGGGTCAGCGCCTGGATGGGCGTGCAACGGGTGAATCCGGCTCCTTCAAGGCCGGCCTGCAGGGCCGGGTGCAGCTCGAAGGAGGAGAAGGTCAAATCGGTCAGCGGTTTGTCGCTCATGTGTCCGTCTTGGTAAGGCCGGCCCGGCAGCGGTGCGCGGGAGGCTTGCAATCTTGGGGGGCACCGTCGCCATTGCGGGCCCTGCGCCGGGATCGGCGGGGCCGGACCATCAGGTCTGCGGGCGCCGCACAGTGACCCAGTTTAGCGCAATGTCGGCGCCAAACCGGGGTTGTTCGTCGCAGTGGGGCCCGAGACGCGGCCCGGGGCCGGTCGCGCGCCGCCCCGGGCGCGCCCCGCCGACGCTGTTTTCAGGCCCTTCACGGGGCCTGCCGCCGGTTGAACAGCCCCGCCCGGCGGCACTGGAAGCGCCCCGGGGATGCCCGCATATCAGTCCCAGTTGCCCGATCAAAGCGGGATACCAGTCACAGGATGCTCGGTTCCAGCCTGCACCTGCCCACCCGCGGCGATAGGGGTACACTGCCCGCCGTGAGCGTCCAGGCATCCTACCTGGCGCACCGCTGGCCGCCTGCGCGGCCACGAGGCAGCAGACGCGGACGGCACCGCCAGGTGGCGTCCAAATTCAACCTCCTCCGGCCCGGCCGGGTGCATTTCCAGACGAGAAACCAAGATGAGCGACAAGGTTGTACATGTCGGCGATGCCGACTTCGATAGCGCAGTGCTGAATTCCAAGGAACCGGTGCTGGTCGATTTCTGGGCCGAGTGGTGTGGCCCGTGCAAGATGATCGCCCCCGCCCTGGACGAGCTGGCCGACGCCTACAACGGCCGCGCCAAGATCGCCAAGGTCAACGTGGACCAGAACCGCGCCCTGGCCGCCAAGTACCACGTGCGCTCGATCCCGATGCTGCTGGTGTTCAAGGACGGCGAAGTCCAGGCCCAGCAGATCGGCGCGGTCGGCAAGGCCCAGCTGGCCGGCATGCTCGACAAGGCCCTGGCCTGATCCAGACAGGCAGCCGGCCACGGTCGGCTGCCCCGCGGGCCCGGCGCCTGCATGAATGACCCTGCCCCACCCGGCTTGCGCGCCGCCGCGAGCCGGTGTTAGTGTCGGCAGCATCCGGCCGCATTCGCGCGCCGCATCTTCTGGACGACGTTCTTTCCAGAATCCTTTCCCAAACTTCGCCGCCCTGCCGGGCGCTCGCACCTTCCAGCGAGGAATCCAGCACTTGTCCGATATCACTACTTCCGAACCCGGGAGCGCTGACGCGCCTGCCGAGAAGCGCGTGCGCAAGCCGCGCGTCGCCAAGGCCGCCGCCAGCACCGCTGCCGACGCCGGTTCCCCCCCCGCACAACAATCCGCCCTGCCCCTGGCTGCCGCGCCTGACGCGCCGGCGCCGGTCGCCGCTCCGTCGGCGCCCCAGCAGGCCCCGGCCGGCGATGCCTCGCCTGGCCAGGGCGGCGCGCAGCAGGACACCGGCGACGGTGGCCAGCGCAACCAGAATGGCAACAACGGCAACAACAACGCCAAGGGCGGGCAGAACCCGTACCAGCAGGGCCAGGGCCAGGGCCAAGGTCAGAACCAGGGCCAGGGCCAGGGCAACCGCCGTGACCGCTTCCGCAATCGCCGCGACCGTGACCGCAACCGCGGTGGCGATCGCTACAACGACGACGGCATGCCGCAGGACAGCGGTGAACAGCAGCCGTTCGTGCGCAGCCAGCAGGCCAACGTGCCCGAGGGCTTCCCGGTCTATTCGCTGAGCGACCTCAAGCGCATGCCGGCGCAGAAGCTGCTGGAAATCGCCGAGCAGCTGCAGATTTCCGAAGGCGTGGCCCGCGCCCGCAAGCAGGACGTGATCTTTGCCCTGCTCAAGGTGCTCACCCGCCACGGTGACGGTGTGGCCGCCGATGGCGTGCTGGAAATCCTGCCGGACGGCTTCGGTTTCCTGCGTGCCGCAGAAGCCAGCTACCTGGCCGGCCCGGACGATACCTACATTTCGCCCAGCCAGATCCGCCGCTTCAACCTGCGCACCGGCGACCACCTGTCCGGCCGCATCCGCTTCCCCAAGGACGGCGAGCGCTACTTCGCGCTGTCCATCGTGGACACCATCAACGGTGAGCCGCTGGAAGCGTCCAAGAACAAGGTGCTGTTCGAGAACCTCACCCCGCTGTTCCCGCGCAAGCGCTTCACCCTGGAACGCGGCAACGGTTCGTCCGAGGACATCACCGGCCGCATCCTCGATCTGATGGCACCGCAGGGCAAGGGTCAGCGTGCGCTGATCGTGTCCCCGCCCAAGGCCGGCAAGACGATGATGATGCAGCAGGTGGCCACGGCGATCACCACCAATCATCCGGAAGTGCACATGATCGTGCTGCTGATCGATGAGCGCCCGGAAGAAGTGACCGAAATGCAGCGCACCGTGCGCGGCGAAGTGGTTGCCTCGACGTTCGACGAGCCGCCAACCCGCCACGTGCAGGTTGCCGAAATGGTGATCGAGAAGGCCAAGCGCCTGGTCGAACACAAGAAGGACGTGGTGATCCTGCTCGACTCCATCACCCGCCTGGCGCGTGCCTACAACAACGTGGTGCCCAGCTCCGGCAAGGTGCTTACCGGTGGTGTGGACGCCAACGCCCTGCACCGTCCCAAGCGCTTCTTCGGCGCCGCGCGCAACGTTGAGGAAGGCGGCAGCCTGACCATCATCGCCACTGCGCTGGTGGACACCGGCAGCAAGATGGACGAAGTGATCTACGAAGAGTTCAAGGGCACCGGCAACAGCGAAGTGCACCTGAACCGTCGTATCACCGAAAAGCGCGTCTACCCGGCCATCGACATCAACCGTTCCGGCACCCGCCGCGAAGACCTGCTGATCGAACCGGAGCTGCTGCAGAAGATCTGGATCCTGCGCAAGCTGCTGCATCCGATGGACGAAATCGCCGCGATGGAGTTCCTGCTCGACAAGATGAAGAACACCAAGTCCAACGACGAGTTCTTCGGTTCGATGAAGCGCTGATACGCGTTTCAGGCGAACAGAAAAAGGCCCCGCATCGCGGGGCCTTTTTCGTTGTGGGGATGCGTGGCGCCGGTCGTTACGGGCAGGCCACCGCCCCGTCCGCCTTGTCCGCGTCCACCGATACGCGCACCTGGGTGAAGGCCGCCGCGAAGGGCGCCTCGGCACTCACCACGAACGGCGCGTCGACCGCGCCCAGGTCCACCCCGCGCCTGGCCAAGCAGGCCAGCGGCACGGTGACGGTCTGCTTCTGGCCGGGGGCCAGCGTGCCCAGCAACGGGGCGATATCCACCCCACCCTCGCAGCCAGCGCCGCACTGCATGCTTACCGTGACCGGCGAGACGGGCCGCTGCACCAGCTGCACGTCGAACTGCAACGCGCCGTGGTTGCGCGCCAACGCGCCCAGGTTGCGCCGCGAGGTGCTGCGCGCGATCAGCTGCGCCGGCGCCAGCCACGTGACCAGTTTGGCATCCTGCTGGGTGTTGACCTGCACCGTGCGCACCTGCACCACCGGCGTGGTCGCCGGCCAGGCCAGGGTGGCGTTGAGGTCGTTGCCCAGCGGCTGGGTGGCACCGTTGGCGGCCACGTGCAGCGAGAACGGCGGCGTATCGGCGCGGTTGAAGATCGGCAGCGTGGTCACCGCCCCGCAGTTGTCCGGATTGGCCTCGGGCAACCGGGCCACGTTGCCCGCCGCGCCATAGCCCAACCCGTAGCCGAGCTTGAACAGCACCGGCCGCTTCGGGTCCGGCTGGTCGATCGGTGCCGGGCATGGCACGCCCGGCCACGGGAAGCTGAGCCGGCCACGGAAGTCGTGCGCCGGCTTGCCCGCCGTGTCGGCCAGCAGCACGTCGGTGATGCCACGCCCTTCGGTGCCCGGCAGCCACGCGGCCACGAACGCGTCGGACAGGTTGAGCAGGTCGTTGGTGTACATCGGCCTGCCGGAGAAGTACACGGTGACCACCGGTTTGCCGGTGGCCTGGGCCGCGCGCAGCACCGCCAGGTCCTGCGGATAGGCGCGGCTGTGGCTGACCGGATCGGAGGCCAGGATGTCACCGTTGGTCTCCGCGTACGGGGTTTCGCCCACCACCGCCACCACCACGTCGAAGCGGGTCGGATCCAGGTCGCGGCCATCGGCGCTGTAGGCCACCTGCCGCGTACCCAGCTCGGCGCGCAATGCCCCCAGCAGGGAATCGGCGTTGGGGAAATCGGCGTTGCTGTTCTCGGTGCCCTGCCAGGTCAGCGACCAGCCGCCGGTCTGGTCGGACAGGCTGTCGGCGCTCTTGCCCACCACCATCACCCGCGCGTCGCGGCGCAGGGGCAGGGCTTTGTCCTGGTTCTTCAGCAGTACCAGCGATTCGGCCACGGCGCGACGCGCCAGCGCGCGGTGCTGCACCGCGCTGGCGTCGCCTGCATGGCGGCTGTCGGACGGCGTGTGCTCGAACAGACCGGCGCGCAGCTTCACCCGCAGGATGCGGCTGACCGCGTCATCGATGCGGGCCAGCGGTATCTCGCCGCTTTCCACCTGCGCGGTGGTATTGGCGATGAAGGCTTTCCAGTCGTCGGGCACCATCACCATGTCGATGCCGGCGTTGATCGCCTGCGCGCAGCTGTCGTTGCGGCACCCGGGCACCTGCGCGATGCCATTCCAGTCGGAGACGACGAAACCGTCGAAGCCCATCTTGTCCTTCAGCGCGTCGGTGAGCAGCGCCTTGTTGCCGTGCATCTTGCCGTAGTCCACCCGGCCGCTGCGGTCGTTCCAGCTGTTGAACGAGGCCATCACCGTCTGCACGCCTTCGCCGAGCGCACCGTAGTAGCCCTGGCCGTGCACGTTGACCATGGTGGCCTTGTCCACCCGCGCCTCGCCCTGGTCGCGGCCGTGGTCGGTGGCGCCATCGCCGATGTAATGCTTGGCCGTGGCCACCACGTTGCCGTCGTCGCCGAAACGGCCCTGTGCACCCTTGACGTAGGCCCGGGCATACTCGCGCACCACCGCCGGATCGGAGGAGAAGCTCTCGTAGGTGCGGCCCCAGCGTGGATCGTGCGCCACCGCCAGGGTCGGGGCGAACACCCAGTCGATGCCGGTGGCACGGGTGGCGCGCGCGGTGGCCGCGCCGATGCGCTCGATCAGCTCGGCATCGCCGGCCGCGCCCAGGCCGATGTTGTGCGGGAACAGCGTGGCCCCGTAAACGTTGTTGTGCCCGTGCACCGCGTCGGTGCCCCAGATCACCGGGATCGGCGTGGCCGCGTCGGTGGCCAGCGACGCGGCGCGATAGGCCTCGGCCAGTGCCAGCCAGTCGGCCACGCGGGCGTGCTTGTCCATGCCCGGCCAGGAACCACCGCCGTTGAGCACCGAGCCGATGTAGTACTGGCGCACCTGCGCGGGGGTGATGGTCTTGATCTCGGGCTGGGTCATCTGCCCGATCTTCTGCGCCAGGGTCATCTGCGCCAGGATCTGCTGCACCCGCGCCTCCAGCGCGGCATCCGGCGCGATCGCACTGGTCACCCGCGGCCACTCCTGCAGCGGCGCGTCGGCAGCCGATGCGGCCGCGACCGGGGCGGCCAGGGCCAGCAGCAGGCAGCTGCCAAGGAGCGTCTTGTTGGGGCTGTTCACTGACATCTACCTCCGGTGGACGGGTTCGCGATCGGGGTGGACGCTGCGCATGCCCACCCCACCACGCGGGACATCCCGCCGATGCGATGGCCATTGGATCGATGCAGCGCCCCTGTCTGACAGCGCTGTCATACAAAGGCCCGGCACGGCTGTCAACCGAACACGGCGCACGCGGCGACGCCGGTCACGCCCGGCTTGGCGTTGGCCGCCATCGACATCGGTGGGCAAGGCCAGCGGTGTTGCGATGCCGCACGGAATTCACCGACGCGCCACGAGCCGTCGCGGCATGGCAACATCCGCCTGCATCGGCAACATCACTGCGGCAGTGCCGCACTACCATCGGCACCTGCCGACCTGCCCTTACATAGGATCCACCGCACCATGCGTAGTCGAATCGAGGATGTCGCCGCAGTCGCGGGCGTTTCGATCAAGACCGTGTCCCGCGTGCTCAACAACGAGCCCAACGTGCGCGCCGAAACACGCGAACGGGTGGCCACGGCCGTGGCGCGGCTGGGCTACAAGCCCAACCTGTCCGCCCGCAGCCTGGCCGGGCAGCGCTCCTATGCACTGGCGCTGGTGTACAACAACCCCTCGCGCAACTACCTGATGGAAATCCAGAACGGGATGCTCGAGGCCTGCCATGCCAACCACTACAACCTGATCCTGGGGCCGGTGGGCGTGGGCCGCAGCACCCTGCCCGACCTGGCCGCACTGTTCGAGAATTCACGGCCCGACGGCGTGGTGCTGATCCCGCCGTTGACCGACGATGCCGTCGTGCTGGCCTACCTGGAAGAGCACGAGATCCCTTTTTCCAGCATCGCCCCGCGCCATCCGGAGGGCCGTATCGGGGTGCGCATGGACGAGACCACCGCGGTGGTGGAACTGATCGGCCACCTGGTGGCGCAGGGCCATCGCCGTATTGGCCACATCAAGGGCCCGCGCGCGCACGGTGCGTGCCAGTGGCGCCTGGCCGGCTATCGCCAGGCGCTGCGCAAGCACGGCATTGCCTATGACCCGGCCCTGGTGGCCAACGGGCAGTTTTCATTCGAGTCGGGGGTCGCGGCGGCCAACGCGCTGCTCGACCTGGCCCAGCCACCGACGGCGATCTTCGCGGCCAACGACGACATGGCCGCCGCGGTGTACCGGGTGGCCGGGCAGCGCGGCCTGCGCGTGCCGCGCGACCTGTCGGTGTGCGGCTTCGATGACACCCCGATCGCCGGGCATATCTACCCGGCGCTGACCACCGTGCGCCAGCCCACCTCGCACATGGGCCGGCTGGCCACCGAACAGCTGATCGAACACATCCGCTCCGCCGGGGCCGGCCGCATGGTCACCGTGGACCATGCGGTGCTGGTGCGCGAATCCACCCACGCGCCGCGACGGCGCTGAGACGCGTGCCTACGCGGCCGGGCGCGACCCCCGCCACGCGTAGAACACGATGTACAGGTAGCACAGCATCGGCAGCAGGAAGGACAGCTGCAGGCCATGGTGGTCGGCGACCCAGCCCATCGCCAGCGGAACCACCGCACCGCCTACGATGGCCATCACCAGCAGGCTGGAGCCCTTGCCGGTGAGCGCGCCAAGGCGTGCGATGGCCAGCGCGAAGATGGTCGGGAACATGATCGAGTTGAACAGCCCGATGCTGACCACCGCCCACTTGGCCAAGCCGCCACCGGCCAGCATGGTGACGGCCAGCAGCGCCATCACCACCAGCGCGAAGAGGCCCAGCAGGCGGCGCGGGTCGAGCCGGGCCAGCAGCACGGTGCCGACCAGGCGGCCCACCAGTGCGCCGCCCCAATACATGGACACATACCGGGTGGCCTCCTGCTCGGTCAGGCCTTCGCCGATGCCCGGCATGGACAGGAAGTTGACCAGCACGCTGCCGATGGACACTTCGGCACCCACGTAGAAGAAGATCGCCAGCACGCCGTAGCGCAGGTGCGGATGCCGCAGCGCATCGCGGATGCGACCGCCGCTGGCCCCTTCTTCCACGCCGGGAATGGCCGGCAGGCGGAACATCCAGATCGCCGCGGCCAACACGAACAGCGCGACCGCCAGGCCGAAGTACGGCAACTGCACGGACTGCGCTTCGGCGGCGCGGTAGGCCAGGGCTTCGGCCTGCGGCAGCAGCGCCAGTGCCTCATCGGTGCGTGGTTCGGCCGACAGGATCAGCAGGCCGCCAAACAACGGCGCCAGCGTGGTGCCCAATGCGTTCATCGACTGGGCCAGGGTAAGCCGGCTGGAGGCGGTCTGTTCCGGCCCCAGCAGCGCCACGTACGGGTTGGCCGCCACCTGCAGCACGGTGATGCCGGTGGCCAGCACGAACAGCGCGCCCAGGAACAACCCGTATACGTGCGCGTGCGCAGCCGGCCAGAACAGCAGCGCACCCACGCCGGCGATGGCCAGCCCGGCGACGATGCCGCGCTTGTAGCCCACCGCGGCGACCAGGCGCCCGGCCGGCAAGGACATCAGGAAGTACGCACCGAAGAAGGTGAACTGCACCAGCATCGCCTGCACCCAGGTAAGCGCGAAGGCCGCCTTGAGGTGCGGGATGAGGATGTCGTTGAGGCAGGTCAGGAAGCCCCACATGAAGAAGATGGCGGTGACCACCGCCAACGCCACGCGATTGCTCTGCACGTGTTGACCGCGCACTGCCGCAGGGTTGTCCATTGCATGTCCTTGTTGAAGGGTGTGCCAGCCATCGGGCGGCCACACATGGAACCCGCTTCGTCATCGATTGTCCAGCGCTGTCAGCGCAGTGGTCAACGTCCACCGCGCGTGCGCGATCGCCGTGCGTCGGGCCTCCCGCGCAGTTTCGTTCTGCACTGCACAACGCGCCGCGACGGCTGAATCGGCACTGCAACGCGGCGTCGAAAGCACGCTGCAACGCCTGTGCCGCAGCGTTTGACCGGCATCGAACGGGCTGCCGATGACAGCGCTGGACCTGGGCGACCGAGGGGCTGGAGGGGCGATCTGGACAGGCTTTGTTGACAACGCTGTCAGGCATGGCTCCCAATCCGGCCGGGTGTGCTGTTGACCCGTGCCATCACGTCGTAGGACCGCCATTACCGAAATCCCTGGGGAGGGAGCTTCCAATGAAGACGTACAAGGTCGTACCCCGCAAGGCGATGCTCACTTCCGCGCTGCTCACTGTGCTGGCCAGCCCGGCCTGGGCGCAGGATCCGGCCACCACACCCTCGCCGCAGAGCCCCGATCCCACCACGCTCGATGCGGTGCAGGTCACCGGTATCCGCGGCAGCCTGACATCGTCGATGAACCTCAAGCGCGACAGCCAGGGCGTGGTCGATGGCATCGTCGCCGAGGACATCGGCAAGTTCCCCGATACCAACCTGGCCGAATCGCTGCAGCGCATCAGCGGCGTGTCGATCGACCGCACCTCCAGCGGCGAAGGCTCCAAGGTGACCGTGCGCGGCATCGGCCCGGACTTCAACCTGGTGCTGCTCAATGGCCGCCAGATGCCCGCCTCCAACCTCGGCAACGGCGGTGGCGGCCTGTCCGGCTCGCGCTCGTTCGACTTTGCCAACATCGCCTCCGAGTCGATCTCGGCGGTGGAGGTGTACAAGACCACCCGCGCCGACAATCCCACCGGCGGCATCGGCGCCACCATCGACATCAGGACGCTGCGCCCGCTCGAATCCGAACCGGTGATCAGCCTGGGCCTGAAGGCGGTCAACGACAGTTCCAACGACAATCTGCCGCGCACGCTGCAGGGCGCCAACGTGACCGGCGAGCTGTCGGGCATCTTCAGCCAGCGCTACGCCGATGACCGCTTCGGCGTGACCCTGAGCGCCAGCCACCAGGAGCGCGACTCCGGTTTCAACCAGGCCACCGTGGCCGAGGGCTGGGCCACCTTCCAGGGCAATGAAAGCAGTGACTGGCGCGCCCTGCCGCAGCCGGGCCAGGGCTACGCCGACCGCATCCAGAACCGGCCCGGTGCCACCGACATCTACGCCCGCCCGCAGAACACCGCCTACAACGTCAACGGCGTGCAGCGCCAGCGCACCAATGCGCAGGCCACCCTGCAGTGGAAGCCGGCCGACAACGTCACCACCACGCTGGATTACACCTACGTGGAGAACAAGGTGCAGCAGCAGCGCAGCGAGCTGTCGGTATGGTTCAACTACGGCCCCGGCGACAGCACCTGGACCAATGGCCCGGTGGCGGCGCCGATCATCTACAGCGAGGACATGACCAACTCGGACGTGTCGATGGGCGGCATGAAGCTGGCCACCCGGAACACCATGGATGCGCTCGGCTTCAATGTCGCCTGGGAGGTCAACGACGCGCTCGACCTGTCCTTCGACGTCAACAATGCCACCGCCGAATCGCAGCCGGACGGTCCCTATGGTTCGGCCGGCGTGCTCGGCGTGGCCGCCTTCGTGCGCGGCAAGACCACCGTGGACTACAGCGGCGACCTGCCGATCATCAACATCGCACTGCCGCCGGGCGGCCTGCAGGCCTCCGATGCGGTGGTGACCGGCTCGGTGTTCCAGAACAGCTACAACAAGTCCAAGGTGGAGCAGTACCAGGGCAGCGGTACGTTCCGGTTCGCCGACTACGCCGCGCTGGATTTCGGCGTGGGCTACACCAAGGTGGCCAACCGCTCCGCCGCGGCGATCATGCAGCGCGACAGCTGGGGCGGGATGGGCACGCCGTCGGACTACGACGACAGCATCTGGTACGCCGATGACATGGCCAGGTACTTCGATGCGTTCTCCGGGCACGGCGACCCGCGCCTGACCGGGCAGTTCCTGGTGTTCGACTTCGACCGCCTGCGCGAACGCGCCGCCCAGGTGCCCAATGGCGCCGAGCCGCCCTGCCCCACCTGTTACCTGGCCCCCACCGAGTACACCGAGGACATCCGCACCACCGAAACCTCGAAGAGTGCCTACCTGCAGTACCGCACCACCTTCGACTGGTCGATGCCGCTGCACGTGGCCGCCGGCGTGCGCTATGAGCAGACCGAAGTGGAATCGAGCGCGCTGGTGCGGGTGCCGACCAGCATCAACTGGGGCTCGGCCAATGAGTTCAACCTGGGCTATGCCGCCGAAGGCACCTTCATCGGTGGCAAGGGCAAATACGATTACGTGCTGCCCAACGTGGACCTCAAGCTGGACCTGAGCGAGGATCTGGCGCTGCGTGGCAGCTACAGCCGCAGCATCGGCCGTCCCGGCTGGACCCAGATCGACAGCGGCCGCCGCTTCGACAATATCGTGCGCACCCAGGGCGGCACCGGCTCGCGCGGCAACCCGGCACTGGAACCGCTGGTATCGGACAACGTCGACCTGTCGCTGGAGTGGTACTACGGCCCATCCAGCTATGCCTCGGTCGGCTTCTTCCGCAAGAACATCAAGAACTTCATCAGCAACACCATCGTGCGCGACAGCGGCGCCGGGCTGCACACCCCGGTCGGTGGCACGTACTGGAATGAAGCACTGGCCGCCGGCTGCGGGGTGACCGACATGCCCTGCATCCGCGACTACATCTTCACCAACCACGACGGTGCCCCGGGCGTGACCGCCACCGGCAGCAACTCGGCCGGCCAGCTCACCGGCAACATCGTCGGCCAGCCCGGCGATCCGATCGCCGGCTTCGACATCACCGTGCCGGCCAACCAGCGCTCGGACCACCTGGATGGCTGGGAAGTGAGCGTGCAGCAGCTGTTCGGCCAGACCGGCTTCGGCCTGGCGGCCAACTACACCAAGGTGACCTCCGGGCTGACCTTCAACGACCTGAGCCTGGGCGACCAGTACCCGATGATCGGGTTGAGCGACTCGGCCAACCTGGTGCTGTTCTACGAGAAGTACAACTGGCAGGTGCGCGCGGCCTACAACTGGCGCGACACCTTCCTCAACGGCATCGGCGGCCAGGGCCCCAACCCCAACTACACCGATGCCTACGGCCAGCTCGACCTGAACATCAGTTACGCGGTCAGCGACCAGCTCACCCTGAGCCTGGAAGCGATCAACC
>RCUH01000723.1_pt1 | contig 30322 bp, 25 predicted proteins | sample 2166191 | NCBI WGS metagenome assembly RCUH01 (sample SAMN09932848, study PRJNA488358) | compost metagenome | feature: garden; material: soil; isolation source: compost soil in an enriched community after 214 h of incubation | place: Germany: Experimental Botanical Garden Goettingen | collected...
TGTCTTGCGCTTTCTCGAAGATAGGAAGGGCTTGTTTGTAATAGTGGACAGAGCTGTCCAATTTGTTCATTTCCAAATAGGTGTTTCCAATTCCATACAATCCAAAAGCTTGATTAATAGAATCGTTCACTTTTTTTGCGAGTGTATATGCTATTCGGTTGGATGCTAAAGCGTCATCGTATTTTTCAAGATCAATGTAGGTGTAGCCCAAACTAGAATACTGGATAGCCAACCAACCATCTCTCTTTTTCTCATTTTTGATCTTTTTGTAATATTCAATACTTTTCAAATCATTTTGAATGGTTTTACTAGAGTCTAGATATTGCAAATTCATAATTTCGGATCTGCCAGAATAGATTTGTCCCATTGAACTGTTGAACTCGTCGTGGTCTTTTACCTTTTCACAAAGTTTCTCTGCATCTTTATTGGTTTCATAGGCTTTATCAAAAAAACCTAAGTAGGAAAATGCCAAGGCTTTTGCAATCAAAGCTTGTACAGAATGGTAGTAGTCATTTTCTTTGGTCGCAATTGCAAGTAAAAGGTCTGCGGTTTCTAGAGCTTTTTGTTGCTCGCCAAGACCAAGGTAAGAGTTGATGGTAGATTTTAAGGATTTGGCTTTTCCTAGATAATAGCTGTTATTATCAGAATCTTTGTAAGTTTTCTGACTTATTTGTAGGGCTTTGTTGCGGTCGGCTAATTGGAAACTGCTGGAAATCAGGCTGTCTATTCTCTTAATAGAAAATTCTTGTGCATTGATGAAAAGTGTGCACGAAAATATGAATATAACTAAAGTAAGTTTTCTTTTTGAATCCACGATTTTGTTGTGACCACAAAAGTATTAAAAATCTAATGATAAAGGGTTATCAATATCTATTTTGTTTTAATAATTTTAATGTAATTCTGTGGGTTTGTAATTGCTTTCACATTCCAACAAAAGGTCTGGGTAGAAGTTATCAAAACAATTTTTTAGTTGATCTTTATTTCTAAGAAAAGCATCAAAGACTGGAATGTCTTTCTCCAGATAAGTTGCTTTGTGAAGTACATTTTGCATACTGAATTTAATGCCCTGATTTTCTCTGTAATTCGTGAGCCAATCATCCTGTTCCATTCTTACCAACATTCTTTTATAATTTTCAGGAAGCCATTTTTCGTTTTCCCAAAGAATTTTGTAAACTTTTGCAGAATGTAATTTTAATTCAGCTTCCGAATAAAGATGCGCCACAAAATAATCAAACGAAACATCCACGAAAGCGCCAGAATAAAGCCTAACCCAAGGACTGAAAATTTTCTTAGCTTCCGAAACGGCCGGATGAGAATCTGTAAAAGTGTCAATCGCCCGATGAAGTTTGATGCCTTCTTGAATGTCCAATGGAAAATTTTCCCGCTCATTATTCTTTATGAAATCCGCAATCATATTGCCAACGAGTTGTCCGTTGGTAAATGAGAGGATAGAGTGGGCGAGGTAGTTCAAATGGAAATGATTTTATCTTATAAATGTACAGAATTAAATTCAGAATAACGATTCCACGAAATCCTCAATCTTGCTTATCTCCTCAACTTTGATTCCGAATTTTTTCTTTGGCAATTTATTAAGATTAGAAATAAATATTTTTTCATAACCCAACTTTTCCGCTTCCGTAATCCGTTGTTCCACTTGAGCAACTGGACGGATCTCGCCACTCAAACCGATTTCACCTGCAAAACAATAATGTTCTGAGATTGCAATGTCTTCATTGCTTGATAAAATTGAAGCGATAACAGCCAAATCCAAAGCTGGGTCATCCGTCTTGATTCCGCCTGTGATATTAAGAAAAACATCTTTGGATCCGAGTTGGAAACCTGCTCTTTTTTCTAAAACGGCAAGCAACATATTCAGTCTTTTGGAATCGAAACCTGTAGAACTTCTTTGTGGTGTTCCGTAAACGGCGGTGGAAACTAAAGCTTGAATTTCCAACAGCATCGGACGATTACCTTCAAGAGTTACAGCAACAGAATTTCCGGATAATTCTTCAAATTTCTTCGTAATGAGAATTTCTGATGGATTTTTAATTTCCTTCAAACCGCTGGAAATCATTTCGTAAATTCCAATTTCCGAAGTGGAACCGAATCTATTTTTATTTGCTCTCAGCAATCTGAAAAGGTGATTTCTGTCGCCATCAAAGTTCAGAACCACATCCACCATATGTTCCAAAACTTTTGGTCCGGCGATTTGTCCGTCTTTTGTAATGTGACCAACAAGGAAAACAGGAATGTTATTTTCTTTCGCAAATTTGATGATCTCATTGGAACATTCTCGGATCTGGGAAACAGTTCCTGGCGAACTTTCTATCAACTGCGATTGCAAGGTTTGAATGGAATCGATAATGACAAAATCGGGCATTAATTTAGTCGCCTCGTGAATGATTTTTTCCAAAGAAGTTTCTGTGAAAAGAAAACAGTTCGGATTCTTCACTTCAGCTAATCTATCGGCTCTCATCTTGATTTGAGACGCACTTTCTTCACCCGAAACATAAAGAATTTTTTTCTTCATTTTCAAAGCAAGCTGAAGAAGCAAAGTCGATTTTCCGATGCCTGGTTCTCCGCCGATCAATGTAACAGAACCTAAGACGATTCCGCCTCCTAAAACGCGGTTGAGTTCTTCGGAAGGTGTAACGATTCTGGGTTCTTCGATGGCTTCAACTTCGATGATATTGATGATGGAAGATTTGGATTTTGTGGTGATAGATTTCGTGGTTTTTTCTACGATTTCTTCGACCAAAGTATTCCATTCACCACAGGTTTTGCATTGCCCGTGCCACTGTGGATATTGTGCGCCACAGTTTTGACAGAAATATTGCGTTTTGAGTTTTGCCATTCTGCGAAGTTCAAGAAAAATTTTGGAAAAGAAAAAGATTAAAAAGAAGTTTTGTTTCCAATTTTCACCACTTAATTTTCAAAAGCTTAATTTTGCGATATGATACATCACGAATGTTATCATCAAAAATTGTAAAATTTAAATAATTTAAAATGGCATTAGACAAAAATCACGTAGTAACTCTAAAATATGTGCTACATACTAATGATGAAAATGGAGAAAAAGTATTTGTAGAAGAGACTTCTGCAGAAAATGCTTTGACGTTTCTTTATGGCGTTGGAATGATGATTCCAAAATTCGAAGAAGAAATCAAAGGTTTGACAATTGGCGACAAAGCGTCTTTCGAAATTGCACCAAGTGAAGGTTATGGAGAAAGAGATGCAGACGCAGTGACGCAATTGCCTGCAGATATGTTTGAAGGTCAGGAATTGCCTCCGGTTGGAGCAGTTTTACCACTTTCGGACAACAACGGGAACAATTTCCAGGCAGTGGTTTTGGAAGTGACTCCAGAAGCTGTTACCGTAGATCTTAACCACCCGATGGCAGGAAAAAGTTTGTTTTTCGATGTTGAGATCCTGAATGCACGTCCTGCAACAGAAGAAGAATTGGCGCACGGTCACGCGCACGGCGAAGACGGTCATTCTGGACATTAATATCATTTCTTTCTGAAAAATATAAAACTACTCAATTGCTTGGGTAGTTTTTTTTGACTGAATTTAAATAAAATGAATATCAAAATCTGAGTTTAGTTTGTGTCAATCACTTTGTAAGCATTTTGGATGATCTGATCTGGAGAGCTGTTTTCAAACTCGTGCTTTTCTTTTTTTAGATGAAATGTTTTTTCCTCAGACGGCATTTCTTCTTTCATCGTGTTGATGATTTCCTGCATCAGTTCACCTTTTACCAAATCATAATTCAGTGATTGATGGCTTCCTGCGCCCATATTGTAAGTTTCGATATGAGTCAAAAGCAATTGGTTTCCAAAATATTTGAACGTGCTAAAAAGATTTCCACTCGGACCAATTCCATACAAATTGATGTCAAGCTCGCCTTTTTCGATGCTAATCGTTTCCGTCTCATATATTTTATAACCATTTTCCGCATATTCATTGGGCATTGCAATATTCGAAACTTTGTCTAATCGATAGCTTTTGTCCTTATTTTGCAAAAGCACGAGAACAGAGCGGGAAGCCATTTTGCTTTTTTTATCTTTTCGAACAAAGACGATATCATCCAAACCATCATTGTCCAAATCGCCTTCAGCCTCGTGTTGGATTTCAAAAATATCTGGTTCTATCAGGAAATCTGAGGCTTTCTTTCCTGTTTTTGGAAAGTCGTAAGCTGGATCTTCATCAGGCTCCTCATATTCTTCGCCAGAATCTATTCCCGTAGAATCTGCTTTTATTATTGCTGTGTTGGTTTTCTTTTCATTAATGATTTTCGTGTCCTTTTTGCAGGATTGAAGGGCAAGACCAAACGAAATCATTAGAAATAAAAAGCAAGTATTTGTGTTTTTCATATTTGAGTTTTTAAGTAAGGTTATCATTAAGTCAATCAATTTTCATTCATTAATTTTTGATTGAAATTTTTATAATTAATGAAAAATACAGTCGCAAAAGCTAAAACCAAAATAGGCAAAACCGAATAGTGAAGTACATATTGGATCTCTTCATCAAACAGAAACGTACTCCAAGACGATTCTCGCTCCACAAAAATGGAGTAGTTCCAGAAAAACCAAATGGAAATTAAAAGTAAAAACTGCAAAAGTATTTTGAATATTTTGTTCATTTTTAATGGCAAAACCGCAAATACAAGAGCGAGAAAAAGCGCATTGATCAACGATAAATAAAAAACATCTTCACCAAACCAACATTCTAGGCACGCGCTGGACATACTTTCTGACAAGTGTCCCATCGACCAATAAAATTGTGCTACCGAAGCCACAAAAATGATGACGCCAAAAAATGACACTCGTTTTATGAAATTGATGGTTTTAAGTTTTGACATCATTTACTTTTCAATAATGTTTATTTTGAAAAATTTGTACTTTCCGGTTTCATAGTCGAAGTCGTATTTTTCCAGATAAAATGTGTGGTCATCAATCCAAAAACCATCACGAATGTTGCACAACATAATGGAAGTTTTCTTTTTGAATTCCTTTTCCCAATCGATGATTTTTACAAATTCTCCGTTGATTTTCTTCTGGATGAAATAGCCCAGACATTCCTGTCCATCATAACTTCCATTGATTCTGAAAATTTCATTCGGTGAAGAATTGATAAGGTCTGGATTTCCCGTTTCCTCGGTTTGTTTTCCGTTTTTCAAATTAAAACTAATGTCGGTAGAGTGTCCACCTTCGCAAAGCAAAATATCTTCTTCTGGATAATAGGCGATGAAAAAATAGTAGTCAAATTCATTGTCATTTCCATACGTCTTTCCGTTTCTGAAATGTATTTTTTTGACCGCCGGATTCACTCCAAAATCTGGATTGTCATCAAATTCCACAATGCCTTTCAAGAATTTTTTGGCTTTGTTGATGTCCGTTATTTTCACCAATTTTTTCTTGATTGGCGCCGTTTTCTTTTTGATGGAGCGATATTCCAAAGAATCAATTTTCTCAACCGTGAAATCATAAATAATATCTTTTTCAAGTTTTTCAGTCGGTGTTATTTTTAGATTTGAACTGTCTTTTGGCGTTTCAATTTTGGTTTCTGGTAGGATTTCTTTGTCCGTTTTCTTTTCACAAGATTGCAAAATGATGACAAACGAAATCAAGGATGAAAATATATTGTGTGTGTTTTTCATTTTTGTTTAATTAACCAATTTCACTGCAAATTCCTCAAAAGATTGTTTTGCGCTTCCCATCAAGTTGTCAAGTGCATTTTCGGTTCCGCCTTCTCTTGTGATTTTTTTAAGAACCTTCGCATTGTCATAATTGAAAATATAAGTTTCATCAAATGTCTCAGTCTGCTCTTGGTCAATGTACGTATCTATTTCAAAAGTCACTTTGATAGATTTTGGGTTGATTTCTTCAACTTTTTTGATATTGTGAGTCATAGCACAACCAGTTCCACAACTGATCACGAAAGATTGATTCTTGACTTTAGAAAAATCTCTTTTCGAAATTTCATTACTAAGCTTTTTTGAAGAAATTAAAAATTCCTGATAATCCAAGAAATCTGGATCGCCTGCAGGTCGCAAACTGTCCATTTTCCATTTGATTTCCAGCTTGTTTCCTCTTGTGAAATTTGGATTGTCTTTATTATAAATCAAATGAATTGTATCCCTATTTTTCTTTACAACAAAATAATAATCATCTGTATAATCCATAAAATCTACAAAATTCACCGTGTCTGTATAGATTTTCCCGAGTTCAATATTTTCATTCGGTCTCAACAAACTTTTGTATTCTGTAGGTGTTTTTTTTACATCAATCGTTTTCAGAATTGAATTTTCTTTCGATAGATTTTCGACCTTTTTTTCACAAGCTTGCAAAATGAAGACAAACATTATCGAAGAAAAAAATGGAGTGATTGGTTTTTTCATAATTGTAAATCTTAATTTAATGACTTTGAGTCTTAATCTTTTTTCGAATTAGCCACATTGCCAACCAATAGATCAGAAGCAAAAAAGGATAAGTGAAAACGATGAAAAAGATGTAGCCGTGTTTTGTGTGTTTCTTTCCCAGACTGAGGTTGATCAAATCATAAGACAAAAAGTAAATCACATAAAAAAGGATCGGAACCAAAATGATTCCTAAAACGAAAATCGATGTTTTCGGATTTCTCTTTAATAATTTTAAATTAATGAAAAACAAACCGATAAGTCCTAAAAATGCAATTCCCAAAGGATCTATAAACATTAAAACCTTTGAAAGTATTGAGGTTTTTTCAGAAATTGTAATTTCAATATTCTCGTGATTTCCAGATTTGATGGTCCATTTGGCGAGATTATTTTTGATGTCAAAATCTCCAAGGTTTGATTCTGTGATTTCCGCATCATCATCAATCCTCAGATTAACTTCGATGGGTCCAAAAGATTTCCAAAACTTTGATGGATAGAGAGAATATTCCAATTCATAATCTCTAATGAAGCCGAAAGTGTTGTATTGGAGAAACGCATCATACTTGACTTCTATGACGTTTTCGCCTTTCTCCAGATCTGCTGAAAAATAGATTAATTCTTCTGGATTGACTATGATTTCAGAGTTTTTGGAATATTTTAAAAACATTCCATTACTCTTCTTTTCGATGAAGGAATAATTGTTCTTCTCAAAATCTAATTTTTGAATTGATGCAGAACGATTGTTGATTTTGATTTCTTTTTCGTCACTAATACCTAACGCCAAAAAGACCAAAGGAAGTGTTTGCTTTTCATTGGAATGGATGAAATATTTGATCTTGTATTCAGCATAATAAAATTGATCTATAGGTTCCTTGATCAATCGGATATCAATGATTTCCCGTTTCACCACAGCATTCGACGAACCAAACAAAACCGAATGTTGCGAACCATCAACCCAAGGTTTCGCCATATTTCCAAAAACCAACAATGGAAAAAGACAAAGCAAAAAACTAACGTTCAATTTTTGGATGAGATTCATAGTTGTTTGGTTTTTATTTAATGTTAGCTAAAATTACGCAAAGAAATCTCAATATCACAAAAAAGAAAACTCTCAAATGATTGAGAGTTTATAATTTATTTCAAGGGAATATTTTTGAGAATTTCCTGCGTGTACTTCCAGAATTTTTGGGTCGATGAGATGCTTGCTCGTTCATCCGGCGAGTGTGCGCCTTTGATGGTTGGTCCGAAACTCACCATTTCCATTTTTGGATAATTGGCTCCGATGATCCCACATTCCAAACCGGCGTGACAAGCGACAACCATTGGTTTTTCTCCGAAGTTGGTCTCATAAAGATCGGTCATTACTTTGATGATTTCTGCATCTGGTTTTGGTTTCCAGCCTGGATATGAACCACCGAATTCTGTTTTCAAATTATTACTTTCAAAAGCTGATTTCAGTTGGTTGGCAACTTCCCATTTTGTAGATTCTACAGATGATCTTGTAAGATTAAGGATTTTGATTTCGCCATTTTTCAGTTCCACTCTTGCAACGTTGTTGGAAGCTTCTACCAAACCTTCTACGTCCGGACTCATCCTGAAAACGCCATTGTTTGCACCATTAATGGAGAAAATAACTCTCTTCGAATCTTCTAATGAAATCGCTTTTCCTGATGATTCTGTTTTTGAAATATTAATTGTTAAATCTTTTTCGATAGAAGCAAATTCTTCCAAGATTTCAGATTTCAATTGTTCTGCATTTTTCAAAAACTCAGAAGAATTTTCTACAGAAAAAATAGCAACTGCTTCTCTCGGAATCGCATTTCTCAAACTTCCGCCATCAATTGATATTAATTGGATTTGATTTTCCAATCCTAAGAATAAGAATCTTCCAATCAATTTGTTAGAATTTCCAAAACCTTTATGAATGTCCATTCCAGAATGTCCGCCTTGCAAACCTTTGATTTCGATTTTGAACGTTTCGCCTTTAGAATCATTCAAATCAAATTTTGCAGTAGCCGTCACATCCACGCCACCAGCACAACCGATGTCGATTTCGTCATCTTCTTCGGTATCAAGATTTAATAAAATTTCGCCTTTCAATTGTCCCGGTTTCAAAGCTAATGCACCAGTCATTCCGGTTTCTTCATCGATCGTGAAAAGTGCTTCCAAATCTGGGTGAGCAATATCGGTGCTTTCCAAAATCGACATGATGGTTGCAACGCCCAAACCGTTGTCAGCGCCCAAAGTTGTTCCTTTTGCTTTCACCCAATCGCCATCCACAAACATTTGGATTCCTTGCGTTTCGAAATCAAAATCGACGTCGTTGTTTTTTTGGCAAACCATATCCAAGTGAGATTGCATCACGATTGCTTGTCTGTCTTCCATTCCTGCTGTTGCAGGTTTTGTGATGATGACATTTCCAACCTCATCAACTGTGGTTGGCAATCCAAGATTTTCCCCGAATTCCTTTATGAATTTAATAACTTTTTCTTCTTTTTTTGAAGGTCTTGGAACAGAATTAAGCGCTTCGAAGTTTTTCCAAATTACTTTTGGTTCCAGTTGAGAATATTCCATTTTTTTGAAATTTTTTGAACTGCAATTTACTAAGATTAACGCAATAATCACGAATGAATTGACAAGCGATTTGTTTACTGCTCAGCCAAAACTTTAGAAGTTGTAATTTGAAATGTGTTAAACTTTATAATGGTAAAACTTCTCTTCCCAATTTTTGATTGATGACCAAAGCTGCAGCTTCATAAAATGCAAAAGATCCGCAAAGAATTCCTTCGTATCCTGCAATCGTATGAAGATTTTCATTTCCGGTAAAGCTAGCAGCTGATAACAATCCGAAAAGTACGACCAAAGAACCAAATATAAGTTTCCCGATTGTGTTTCCGTTCAGCGTTCCGATGAAGAGTGCCAATGTGAAAAGTCCCCACAATCCCAAATAACAGCCCATAGAAGTTCCGTCTGGTTTTGCAACGCCAATCAGTGGAAGAAGCCATAATGTAACAAGGGAAATCCAGAAAAATCCGTAAGATGTAAATGCAGACATCGCAAATAGATTTCCTTTTTTCCATTCCATGATGCCTGCAATCACTTGTTGTAGACCACCAAAAAAAATTCCCATTCCCATAATCATAGCATTGAGTTCAAAAAAGCCAGCGTTGTGAATGTTCAACAAAATGGTTGTCATTCCAAAACCAAAAAGGCCTAAAGGCGCGGGATTGGCAGTTGTGTCTTTGATGATTTGCTCCATAATTGGTATTATTATAATTGGGTTTGTTGATGAGAAAGTTGATATTTTTTGTTATTAGCGTAAAATAACTTTATCGTTGATGATTAAACAAATATATTAAACCTCTTCGATATTTTACATAATTTTTTCATGCAATCATTTAGATAATTGTGTAATTGATGAAACAAATTGTTTTGAAAATGTAATTCTTTAAAAACTATTTTGAGCTTTGTAAGCCTGTAAAAATGGATGTAAAATAATCTGAATTTCTGATCCTGATTAGTTTTATTTGAGTTTGGATAATATTAAGATTGAACAAAACTTGATTTCAACATCAGATACTAAAAAATCAACGCTTTATTTTGTCCCAATCCTGCGAATAATATTTTGAATAATGATAACTCAAAGGAATTAACGGATATCACAGTTTACGACTTCTCTGGAAAGAACGTTTTGAATATAAACCAAACTCCAAAAATGTGAAATTAGATGTTTCGAAATTGGCGAAAGGTGTTTATATGATGAGAGGTGAAAACAAAGACGGCGCAAAAACAGTAAAAATTATCAAAGACTAATTTCTTATTTTTTGATCAAAAAAAAGCTTTCAAATTTGAAGGCTTTTTCGTTTGAATATGTTTTAATCTTCCATCATATTGTCACGCGTATTCTTCTGAACGGCAATCGCTCCAAAAAGTGCAAGCAAAAATGCGAAAGCATAAAATCCTTTTTCACTCGGGAGAATCGTGGCGTTCCAAAGTCCAATGACCAACAAAACGATAGATGATAATGTGGCAAACCAACAAAGTCCGTAATAGATGTCGGTCACTTTGATGTTTTCCATCTTGTCGCGAACGGCTTTTTGCAAAGAAACTACTGCGAACAAACCGTAGAGTAGGATGGTGAAGTAATAACCTTTTTCGTTCAGTTCCATTTCGGCGCGTGCAAGTCCTACTACGAAACCAATCATTCCTGCCCCCAGAGCGACCCACGAAGCGGCAATGAAGGCATTTGATACTTTTTGTTTTCTCATTAATTTATGTTTTTTAATTGTTTAGTTTCATCAAATATATTCTTTTTTTGATAAATCATTTGGAATCGTTGAAAATTGTTGAGAAAGTTTCTGTCAAAAAGGAAAACCCATAGCCCTGATAGTAGCGAATACCCCACAGTTGGGTTGGAGAATTGGAGGGTTTGGGATGGAGAGCGATGGCACGAGGAGTAGTAGCGGATAGCGGGAAATAGCTCCTGTACAATTCATGAAAAAGCCTTTCAATAATTTGAAAGGCTTATATTAAAAAATGAGTTAGTTTACTTGGTAATGTATTCGTAATTGTATTGTACATAATTGTTTCCGTTTGCATCTTTACCAATTACTTTGGTAGGCAAATTGGAATCGTTGTACTGGAAAGTGTAGGTGATGTTTTGGTTCTGGGTCCAGGTGCCATCGCTGTTTTTATAGCTTAGTTTTTCAGCAGTGTAATTGTTTTTACTCAATGTGTAGGCACCACCGATCATTATTCTCAAATTGCTGTTAATATTGGTAAAAGGATTTGATTTGTCGTCGTAGGAAAAGTCTCTTTTGTATGTGTATGATAATGTTCCTCCCAATACGTTGGTTTCAACCGATACATTGTCTCCGTTATAAACGTACGATGTGGTGCTTGCGCCTGAACAATCTGCTGTTTGACAAAGCGTAGAACTTGCTACTTTTCCTTTGGAATCGTAAGTGTAAGAAACGGTTCTGTTGAAAGATGGATTGACGTAAAGGGATTTGATACTGATCAACTGTTCTCCATTATATGTGTAAATAGAATAATAATCCGGAGTTTTGTCTTCATTATAATAAATGGCTTTCAAAGGTTTCCCGCTGGCATCATATTCGAAAGTGGCATTTCTCCCATCAGAATCTGAGGATACCAGTTGTCCATTGTCATTGTATGATAACGTACCAACGGTGGTTTCCGGATTGCTGGGGTTGTCATAATACGTGGTTGTCATTTTGCTTAATAGTACTTTTTTTTCAGGAATTTCTTCTACGAAATCATTATCATCTTTGCTGCGACAATTTGAAAGAAAGGCCGAAGTTATAATCAGGCCTAAAAGGAAGTGGTTTTTCATTTTTATTATTTTTATGTTTGCAAACATATAAAAAAACTCCCCAAAATTGAGGAGTTATGTTATTGTATTAAGATTCTAAATCTTAGTATCTATAATATTCTGGTTTGAAAGGTCCTTTCACGTCAACGCCGATGTAATCTGCTTGTTCCGGTGTAAGGGTTTCCAATTCCACGCTTAATTTCTTAAGGTGCAATTCTGCTACTTTCTCATCCAAATGTTTTGGCAACATATAAACTTCGTTTCCGTAAGCTGCAGAGTTTGTCCAAAGTTCGATTTGAGCCAAAGTCTGGTTGGAGAACGAGTTAGACATTACGAAAGATGGGTGACCAGTTGCGCAACCAAGGTTTACCAATCTTCCTTCTGCAAGGATGATGACTTCTTTACCTTCGATCGTATAGATGTCAACCTGAGGCTTCACTTCAGATTTTGTGTGACCGTAGTTTTCGTTCAACCAAGCCATATCGATTTCATTATCGAAGTGACCGATGTTACAAACTACCGCTTTATCTTTCATTTTAAGGAAGTGGTTTCCTTTTACGATGTTGAAGTTTCCTGTAGTCGTGATGATGATATCAGCATTGTCAACAACAGTGTCAAGTCTTTTTACTTCATAACCGTCCATTGCCGCTTGTAGAGCACAGATCGGGTCAATTTCAGTTACAGTTACGATAGAACCAGCACCTCTGAAAGATGCAGCAGTTCCTTTTCCAACGTCTCCGTATCCGCAAACTACAACTCTTTTTCCAGCAAGCATAAGGTCTGTCGCTCTTCTTACAGCATCTACTGCAGATTCTTTACAACCGTATTTGTTATCGAACTTAGATTTGGTAACCGAATCATTTACGTTGATTGCAGGCATTACCAAAGTTCCGTTTTTCATTCTTTCGTACAATCTGTGAACTCCTGTAGTAGTTTCTTCAGAAAGACCTTTGATGTCTTTTGTGAATTCTGGATATCTGTCAAAAACCATGTTTGTCAAATCGCCACCGTCATCTAGGATCATATTTAATGGTTTTCTGTCTTCACCAAAGAACAATGTCTGCTCGATACACCAGTCAAAGTCTTCTTCGTTAAGACCTTTCCAAGCATAAACAGGAATTCCAGCAGCAGCAATCGCCGCAGCAGCGTGATCTTGAGTAGAGAAGATGTTACAAGAAGACCAAGTTACTTCAGCTCCTAATGCTACCAAAGTTTCGATCAAAACTGCAGTCTGGATTGTCATGTGAAGACAGCCTGCGATTCTCGCCCCTTTAAGTGGTTGAGATGGACCGAATTCTTCACGGATAGACATCAAACCTGGCATCTCAGCTTCCGCCAAAGTGATTTCTTTTCTTCCCCATTCTGCTAAGGAAATATCCTTAACTTTATAAGGAACGTATTGTGTTGTTGTACTCATATTTATAATTAAATAAATTTAAAAATCAGTTCTTTAAACTAAAGCGCAAAATTACGATATATAATTAAGATATAAAAATTGACTTCCGAGATACGCTATATGAAATTATACATAACGGAAAATTATTTGGTTTAATTCTAAATAGCTATTTTTGCTGAATCATAAAGACTTGTCATATTAATTTAATGATGTCTAAGTTCATTTCAAGTACAAAGTTTAATTTCAAAATCGAATATCTATATTAAAAATAAATTTACATTATGAGTGAAAGTACACACACCCAAGAAGCAAAAAGAGATGCAAAACCAGTTGCTCCAAAAGTAAAGGAATTAATTGCTAAAACACTTAGCGTCACTTTGGCAACAGTAGATGCAGAAGGGACGCCGAATGCAAGCTACGCACCGTTTGTAGAGATTGATAACAGATTCTACATCCTTGTTTCTTTTATGGCAAAACACACAAAGAATCTTGCTGAAGGAAGAAAAGTTTCCGCAATGTTCATCGAGGATGAGTCTGCTACAAAGCAAGTTTACGCAAGAGAAAGATTGACAGTTGAGGTTTCTACTTCTCAGATCGAAAGAGATTCTGCTGACTGGACAAATGTTGTTGGACAATTGAAAGAAAGACACGGAAAGATCGTAGATGTTTTGAACGAAATGACAGATTTCATCTTAGTGGCGCTTCATCCTGTGAAAGGTGCGTACGTGAATGGTTTCGGAAGTGCTTATTTTGTAGATGCCAATCTTGAAATAATGGAACACAGAAACGATATCAACCACACACAGAAATAATAAAAGTTTTACATTATACAGAAAAGGCTTAGTTTTTACTAAGCCTTTTTTATTGATATTTCTAAAAGTCTTCGAGAGCCTCAGACTGACAAAAAAGTGAATATTTTTCACATTAGCGTTCTATGCTACCGCTGTACACTTCCTATACACTTTCCATACTCTTTTTGCACAGTATATGATTTAACGTAATTTCTTACTTGTGTTAATCTTAATTAAAATTATTAATGATAATTTGATTTAAGATTAAATCTTCCTAAAAATAACCGTAGAGTTGTGTCCTCCAAAACCAAAAGCGTTGCTCATCGCAATATTGATTTCTTTCTCTTTCGAATCTGTCACAATATTAATTCCAGCAGGAATATTCTCATCAAGATTTGAAATATTAATCGTCGGTGGAATAATACTATTCTGAATCGCTTTAATACACAATATCGCTTCAACCGCTCCTGCAGCTCCCAACAAATGTCCCGTCATAGATTTGGTTGCGCTGATATCCAGATTCGGACTTCCTTTGAAAACTTTGGTGATGGCATTCAGTTCTGCCAAATCTCCAAGTGGCGTAGAAGTGGCGTGCGGATTCAGATAATCAACTTGGTCTGATGTGATGTTCGCATCTTCAAGCGCCAATTCCATAGATTTTGCTGCTCCAATTCCTTCCGGATGTGGCGCGGTCATGTGATAAGCGTCGGCCGTCATTGCAGCACCAATCAGTTCTGCGTAGATTTTTGCGCCTCTTGCTTTGGCGTGTTCATATTCTTCAAGAATCAATGCGCCAGCGCCTTCTCCCATTATGAAACCGTCGCGCTCAACATCATAAGGTCGGCTTGCTACTTTTGGATCGTCATTTCTTGTGGACATCGCTTTCATTGATGAAAATCCACCAACTGATGCTTGTGTAATCGGAGCTTCAGAACCACCACTTACGATGATTTTCGCTTTTCCCCAACGGATGTAATTGAAGGCATCCATAAAAGCAGTATTGGCAGTGGCACAAGCAGAAACTGTTGTATAATTGATGCCACGCAATCCATATTTCATCGAGATCATTCCAGAAGCCATATTCGCAATCAGTTTCGGAACAAAGAACGGACTGAATCTTGGCGTCCCGTCTCCAGTAGCAAAATCTATGACGTCGTCTTCAAAAGTCTGCATTCCGCCTTGTCCAGTTCCCCAAATTACGCCAATGTCAAAAGGATCGATGCTTGTCAAATCCAAACCAGAATCTTCCATTGCTTCAGCTGAAGCATAGATCGCGAATTGCGTAAAAAGGTCGCTTCGTTTGATTTCGTTTCTGTCCAGATATTTTTCTGGTGTAAAGTTTTTCACCTCAGCCGCAAATTGTACTTTGAATTTTTCAGGATCAAAGTGCGTGATCGTTGCGGCGCCACTTTCTCCGGCAAGACTGTTTTTCCAAAACGTTTCCACGTCATTTCCCAAAGGTGTTACGGCTCCCATTCCGGTAATTACAACTCTTTTCATTTATCGTATTTTTAATCTTTAATTTAATTTTTTATGGCAGCTATTTCCGCCTTCCACTCCCAATCTTTTTTGCAGTCAATTTCATTTGAAATAGAACTCGAAGTCCACGCAAAAAAGGATTTCCGTTCAAGTCGGGCTGCAGATTCAGTGTTCCATAAGTAGAACCTAATAATCTCCAAATTTAGGCATTTGATTTCCTAATTTCTGTTTTAAATAAATTTGAAGTTCCTTTTGCAATCAATCTCGATTTATCAGCATTCCAAACTTCGCAAGTAGCGTTGATAAATTGTTTTCCCAACTTGGTGATGTGTGTCTCCGCAATGATATTTTCACCTTCTTTCCCAATGGCGAAATAATCGATGACATTATTGATGGTTGTGTAGAAATTGGGTTCATTCAAAGAAAACATTGTCGCTCCCAAAACGTCATCAATGATTGCTGCCGTCACGCCACCGTGAAGATTTCCAATTGGATTTAGCCATTCTGGGCGGATCGTATATTGAAATTCCAGATGTCCTTTTTCTGCAGAAACCACAATTGGATTCAGCCAACGCATAAAAGGTGACGGCGAATCTGTGAATTCTTTTCCAATCAAAGTTTTCAAATGTTCTAATGGATTCATAAATGGATTTTAGATTTAAAATTTTACTTAATTAATTCGGTGTCAATGATTTTCGTGATTCTGTCCAAAGCATTGAAAAGATGATTTCGGTCATCGGTTGTTTTTGAAATTAGAATACCACCTTCAATTAACATTATGAACAAATAGGAATAGTCTGATGGATTGATGGTTTTGTTAATTTCATTTTTTGATTTTCCTTCATCAATAATTTTAGCAATTTTATCAGACCAAGCTTTGAAGCTTTTTTTGACTTCAGTTTTTAAAAATGGCATTGTGTCATCGCTTTCAATTGCTGTGTTCATAATGGGACAACCGCCACGAGAAAAGTGTGTGTCCCAAGAATTTCTGTAATGATTTAATAAAGCCATCAGCTTTTCTCGACTTGTCATTTCTGGGTTCAAATCATTGGCAATTCCTGCTTGCACTAGTCTGGCATTGTACAGATAAACCTCTCTTGCGACTTCATCTTTATTCTCGAAATTACCATAGATGCTACCTTTCGTCAATCCAGTTGCTTCAGAAATATCTGACAAAGAAGTTCCTGCATAACCTTTCTTATTGAAAAGCTCGGCTGTACTTTCGATGATGAATTGTCTTGTTTTTTCTGCTTTTGACATCTGCTAATTGAATTAACTATGCAAAGATAATCAATTAAAATACCAATCGGTATATTTTTGATTTTATTTTGATTGAATGAAAAATGCTCCCGAAAAAATTTCCGAGAGCACTCCAATTATAATTAAGTTCAACGTTAGAATCAAAAAGCCAATTGCAATCAACTAATAGCCATCAGCCGTTTATTTCCAACCGCCACCAAGACTTTTGTAAATATTCACAATCGTGCTCAGCTGTCTTTCTTTGGCTTCGATGAGTTCCATTTTGGCGTCCAATGCATCACGTTGATTCATCAGAACTTCCAAATAATCTGCTCGGGAATTTCGGAAGAGTTGATTCGCAATTCCAATTCCATCATCCAAAGCTTTTGATTCTTGAGCTTTCAATTCATAATATTTATCGAGGTTTTTGATTTTCGACATTAGATTTGAAATATCGATGTAAGCGCCCAAAATCGTTTTGTCATATTCATACAACGCTTGGATTTGTCTCGCATCAGCCGTTTTGAATTGTGCTTTTATCGCGCTTTTATTAATCAATGGACCAGCCAATTCTCCAACCAAATTGAAAGCAATCGATTCTGGTAATTTTACCAAATACGAAGGATTGAAAGCTTCCAAGCCCAGCGTTGCATTGATTTCCAAACTTGGATAAAATTCTTTTCTCGCTGCTTCCACATCCAATTTTGCCGATTCCAATTCCAGTTCAGCTTGTTTAATGTCAGGACGATTGGCCAACAGCTGTGACGGAATTCCTGTATAAATCGTTTGCGGAACAATGGACATAAAACTTTCCTTGGTTCTCACAATCCCTTGCGGATAACGACCAAGCAAAGCATTGATTTGATTTTCCTTTTCGGTGATTTGTTGTTTCAAATCATATTCTGTCGCGCTGGATTTCGCCAGCTCTGCCTCGAATTTCTTAACAGCCAATTCGGTTGCAGCCATCGCTTGCTTCTGGATTTTCGCAACTTCCAAAGCTTTTTTCTGCAGATCCATATATTGATGAATGATATCGAGTTGATTATCAAGCGACAACAATTCGTAATAATTATCAGCCACTTCAGCAATCAAACTTGACAAAACGAAATTCTTTCCTTCAACAGTCGAAAGATAGTGTGCAACGGCTGCTTTCTTTTCAGTTCTCAGTTTATGCCAAATATCGATTTCCCAATTCGCTACCAATCCACCTTCGAAATTTCCAAGTGGATCTGGCATTTCTCTTCCCGGTTCTATTTCGGTCGTTGCATCACCGGCGCCTTCGGAAGTGTATCTTCCAGCTTTGTTGACGCCTGCGCCCAACTTTGCGGCAACAGTCGGACTTAGTTTTCCGTTTTTGTACATCACGTCACTTTTCGCAATCTCGATCTGTTGGAGCGTGATGAGCAATTCCTGATTGTTTTTCAAAGCTTCGTCAATCAGTTTTACGAGATTCGGGTCTGTGAAAAATTCTTTCCAAAGCGTGATTCCGGAATTGTTTTCAGAAGTTGTCTGATTATCAAAATTTTGAGGAATCGTTTCTTTCACCTGATCGGCAATTTTAGTTGCCATTGGTGCTTTACATCCAATTAATATTAATGAAATGAATGCCGTTGCTATGATGTTTTTATTAATCTTCAAATTTTCCATCGTGTTGGTAAGGTTCAGTTTGTTCTGTTAAAGGATTTTCTTCTTCGTAGTAAGTCAGTTTGGACTTGGCGGCAATGTTGGCAAAAATGTAATACAATCCTGGAATAATCATCAATCCGAAAATAGTTCCGATCAACATGCCACCTGCAGCAGCCGTTCCAATCGTTCTGTTACCAACCGCTCCAGGTCCGGTTGCTAAAGCCAATGGAATCAATCCTGCAATAAATGCAAATGAGGTCATCAAAATCGGTCGGAATCTCAAAGATGCGCCTTGCAACGCGGCTTCTTTCGTCGAAAGTCCTTCTTCCGCTTTTTTCTGAACCGCAAATTCCACAATCAAAACGGCGTTCTTCCCGAGTAATCCAATGAGCATTACCATCGCAACCTGAGCATAGATATTATTCTCCAATCCGAAAAGACTCAAACATAAAAACGCTCCGAAAATTCCCGTAGGCAAAGACAAAATAATTGGCAAAGGCAAAATGAAACTTTCGTATTGAGCAGAAAGAATCAAATAAACAAATCCAAGACAAACCAAGAAAATGTAAATTGCTTCATTACCTCTGGAAACTTCATCTTTAGAAATCCCCGCCCAATCGATTCCGAAACCTCTCGGCAAAGTTTTGTCCGCCACTTCCTGGATTGCTTTGATGGCATCACCAGAACTGTAACCTGGCGCTGGCGTTCCACTGACTTCGGAGGAATTGTACATGTTGTGTCTCGTAATTTCTGACAATCCATACACTTTTTCGAGATGCATAAAATCCGAATACGGCACCATTTGGTCCTTGTCATTTTTCACATACAATTTCAAGAGATCACTTGGCAACGCGCGATATTGCGGACCAGATTGGACGATGACTTTGTACGGTCGGTCAAATCGGATGAAGCTGGTTTCGTAATTGGAACCAATCAATGTCGAAAGATTGTCCATCGCTTTTTCTATGCTGACACCTTTTTGCTCCGCCAAATCATTGTCGATTTTCAACATATATTGAGGGAAACTCGCGGAATAGAAAGAGAAAGCCGATCCCAATTCAGGGCGTTTTTTCAGTTCTTTTACAAAATCATTGCTCACAGTTTCCATTTTGTGATAATCGCCACTTCCGGCTTTGTCAAGAAGTCTTAATTCAAAACCACCCGCAGCGCCGTAACCCGGAATGGATGGCGGTTGGAAGAACTCGATATTTGCGCCTGGGATTTCTTTCGCTTTTTGTTCCAATTGTTCGATGATCTCGGTTGAGGATTCTTTTCGCTCATCCCAATTTTTAAGATTAATCAAACAAGTTCCGGAGTTGGAGCCAGTTCCTTCGGTTAAAATTTCGTAACCAGCCAATGAGGAAACAGACGATACGCCATCGATATCTTCAGAAGCTTTTTGAAGTTGTAAAGCAATTTGATTCGTTCTTTCGAGCGTTGATCCTGGTGGTGTTTGGATGATTGCGTAAATCATTCCTTGATCTTCACTTGGGATAAAACCAGAAGGCAATCTATTACTCAAGAAAAAAGTACCGATGCAGAAAAGGACAAGCAAAGGCAAAGTCACCATTTTTCGGGTAACGACTTTTGTCAACAAGTTGTGGTATTTGCCTGCTCCGATTGTAAAGAGATTATTAAAACCATCCAGAAATCTGGTAATTGGTGTTTTCTTTTTCTCTTTTCCGTGGTTGTTTTTTAGGATTAATGCACATAGAGCTGGCGTCAAAGTCAACGCAACAACGCCCGATAAAATGATCGACGAAACCATTGTAATCGAAAACTGACGATAGAAAACACCGACTGGACCAGACATAAATGCCACAGGAATGAAAACCGAAGCCATCACCAAAGTAATCGCAATGATTGCTCCGCTGATCTCGTGCATCGCTTCTTCCGTTGCCTTGAGTGGCGAGAGATGCTTTTCTTCCATCTTGGCGTGGACGGCTTCTATCACTACGATTGCATCATCGACGACGATGCCGATGGCCATTACCAAAGCGAAGAGTGAAATTAAATTTAATGTAATTCCAAACGCCGACATTATCGCAAATGTTCCTATTAATGATACCGGAACTGCAATGGTTGGAATCAATGTTGAACGCCAATCGCCCAAGAAAAGGAACACGACAATCGCAACCAAGATAAATGCTTCAAACAATGTGTGAATCACTTTTTCTATCGATGCATCCAAGAATCTGGAAACGTCATAACTGATCTCGTAATGCATTCCTTTTGGGAACGTGGTTTTTTCCAGATCGGCCATCAATGATTTTACATTTTTGATAACATCGCTGGCATTAGAACCATAAGATTGTTTTAATGTGATTGCGGCGGAAGGTTTGCCATTCAGCGTAGAGTAGATGTCGTACATAGAACTTCCGAATTCCACATCTGCCACGTCTTTCAATCTTACAAATTCGCCATCCGGTTTGGCTTTCAGGATGATATTGCCGTAATCTTTTTCGTTGTTGAATCGTCCGGGATATTTCAGAATATACTCGATGGATTGAGATCGTTTACCGGAACTTTCGCCCGTTTTTCCAGGTGAAGCTTCCAAACTTTGTGCGCTGAGTGCTTCCATCACTTCGTCTGCAGAAATGCTGTATGCCGTCATTCGATCAGGCTTCAACCAAATACGCATTGCATATTCTCTGGTTCCCAAGATGTCTGCGAAACCAACGCCGTTCACCCTTCTCAATTCCGACATCACATTGATATCAGCATAATTGAAAAGAAACTTTTGGTCAGCTTTGGGATCATCACTGTAAAGATTGACATACATTAGCATATTCGGTTCTTCACGGGTGATTTTCACACCTTCACGCACAACCAAAGGAGGAAGTTTGTTTACAACAGATGACACACGGTTTTGAACATTTACTGCCGCGACATTCGGGTCTGTTCCCAAGTCGAATACAACTTGAATTGACGCCTCACCATCGTTACCAGCATCAGAAGTCATATATTTCATTCCGGGAACGCCATTTAGTCCACGTTCCAAAGGAATTACGACAGATTTAATTAGCAACTCGTTGTTCGCGCCGGGATATTCTGCGGTGATATTTACTTTTGGTGGCGAGATGGACGGAAACTGAGTAACAGGCAATTTTACCAAAGATAAAATCCCTAAAAATACGATGATCAGTGAGATCACGATCGACAGAACTGGTCTGCGAATGAATTTTTTAAACATAAAGTTTTATATTTTGGAGATAATAGATGAGAGATTATAGACATTCAATCGAACACATTTATCAATCATCACCTATCATTTATATATTAGTTCGCTTGTAATCTTAATGATGATAAAACTTTCTTCGGATCTTGGAATTTTGTTTTTACATTTTGATCGTCCTTCACTTTTTGAACGCCTTCAAGCAAGAATTTGTCATTTTCAGTCAAGCCTTCAGAAACGACATAAGTGTCAGGAAGCGAGTAGGCGACTTTGATATTTTTCGAACCTACTTTTCCATTCTTATCAACCAAGAAAACATAGACTTGATCTTGGATTTCGTAAGTCGCTTTTTGAGGAATGATGAGTGCGTTTTTCAACGGAACTGTCATTTGAACTTTTCCCGTTTCACCATTTCTTAGTAATTGATTTGGATTTGGAAACTTGGCTCGGAAAGCGATGTTTCCTGTCTCGTTATCAAATTCACCTTCGATATTGGCTATTGTTCCTTTGACCGGAAGCAGTTCGCCGTTCGCCATTAATAAAGAAACTTGTTCGCTTCCTCTTTCTGCAGAATGCGTTTGATAATTAATATATTCCGGCTCAGAAACATTGAAATAAGCATAGATTCCAGTGTTATCTGACAAACTGGTTAGCAAATCACCTTCAGCAATCAGGCTTCCTAATTTTAACGGAATTCTATTGATATAACCAGAGAACGGCGCTTTGATCGTTGTGAAGTTGAGGTGAATTTGAGCCAATTTTGCTTCGGCATTTGCGGCATCCAATTTTGCTTTGGACATTGCGCGTTCGTTTTTCGAAACGATATTGTTGCTCGCCAAAGTGCTTGAATTTTGCAACTCGATTTTCGCCTGTTCCACTTCGGCTTGTGCTTTCATCAATTCTGCCTGATAGATTTGTGGCATAATTCTGAAAAGCGTTTGTCCAGCTTGTACGAACTGACCTTCATCCACGAAGATCTTTTCCAGAAAACCTTTTTCCTGAGCTCGGATTTCTATATTTTTCAAAGATTGAATCTGTGCGACGTAATCTTTTGTGACAACCGTATCCATTTTCACAGCCGATGTTACGGGATAAATGGCGGTTTCTTCTTTCTCTTCTTTTTTGTCTTTACAGCTAAAGATAATCAGCAAAGCGCTGAGAGCAACAGAAAATGTGACTCTTTTGATCATAATTTTTTATTTTTTTAATTAAAGATTGTATTAATGCTCACAAAGAATCATTAATCTCAAATGGAATATTTGAATAGGAGAAATTTCAAAAACAACGAGGAATGTTACCGCTTGGAATAAGGGTAATAATGTCTTTGAAAAAGTCGATTTTAAATACGGATAGAACGGAGCAGAATAAACCTTTTGACCGAGTAGATAATGGTTTCCGGCTCGTGGAATTTCTGTTTTGTACGTTTAAAGAAAGCTTGAAATAAAAGACCAAAACCAAAAACCGCCAGAACAGCAATGGTGTTCAAAGAATCTGAAAAATTGAGATTCAATTCTTCGGGAGAGTCCAGTGAATCATTGATTTGTTGAAAAGAAGCTTTCTCTAAAGAATGATTAAGATGGTGTTTTTTTGCAAAAGAAAGAAAGTGAAAAGAGATGTTTTGAGTCGCAACATCTTGTTGAAAATCAATAGATTGATTCTTCTCTGCCACGAATAGCAGAAAAATTCCCATCAATAGATATATGATACTTTTTTTCATTTGATACTGCAAATTTAATCAGTTAAATGTTAACCAAATCTTAAATGTGAAAATTTAAGGAATTTTTAAGTTGAGGACTTCAATTTTTGGGATTTTGACTTCAAGATCTTTTTACTACTTTTATCAAATCAAAAAATTGCAGATGCCACTTTACAAAGATCTTTCCGATGATGATGCGAAAATTCTGATCTGGGAATTTGACAGAGATGAAGAACTGGATGTTGATCTTTTGCTGGAGCCGGAAAATCAAAGCAAGATTCTGGGTTATCATCCCAACAAAATCGCTGAGGTTCTGATGGTGCGCAAAATGTTGAAAGTGCTCCTTCCGAATCACAAAATTCTTTATAGAGGGAATGGCGAACCTTATCTGTTTCCGCAGGATTTTCATATTTCTATCAGTCATTCTTATCCGCTGGCCGCTTTGGCGATTTCCAGCAAGAAAGTGGGAATTGACCTGGAGAAAAGAAAAGAAAAAATCAAAAATATCCGCCATAAGTTTGTTCTGCACGAAGATCTCTACATTGATAATTCAAAAGAAATAGATTTTTTGACTGCGATTTGGTGCGTGAAAGAGGCGCTTTACAAAATCCATCACAGCAAACATTGGTCATTGAAAAAACATTATGACGTTTTGCCTTTCGAATTGCAGGAGGAATTTTCTGTGAAAAGCAGGGTTTATGATCACGAGAATGAAGATTTCTTCAAAGCGAAAATTTCTTTTTTTGAGAACTATTGTTTCGCCGTTGTGGATTGATAAATCAAATATTCCTCAATGATTTTTCGCTGGTCTTTTGCAACGTCGTTGATCAATGCCAAAAGTTCGTGGATGTTTTTGATTTCCGTCAAATGACTGATTTCAAAAGGATTTCGGTCATTAGAAATCACTTGGTTTTCCAATTCTGCCTTTCTTTTTTCTAATAAATTTGAAACCTGATCTTCGGGTTTAATGTGACTTTCAGTTCTAATTTGCTCGTCCAAATCCTGTTGATAAAGTAGGGAAGAAGTACGCAATAATTCTGCAGAAATCTTAATTTTCCAATTCTGAAAATCGAGTTCCGGAAAGTCGTGTCCGGATTTTGAATATTGAGATAATGAAGCTGTGTAAGCCGTTATCAAGTGCGTTGTAGTAACAAATTGATGAACTGTTTCCAATTTTCTCTGTTGGTTTTTCGGATCGGAAATCATCCTTTGAAAGTTGTCAGAAAGATTCGCCAAATCGATGATCGCATTTTTTCTTTTCAATCGGAAATCTTGATCTACGACTTCTGTTTTCAGAAATTGATCCATCACCAATCGGAAATAATCCAAATTGCTCTTCGAGGATTTTTTCATTAAAGCCAAATTCTGCGTGTGTTCCCAAACTGGCAATATGAAATAGGCGACCAAGAAAGTCACAGCGCCACCAATCAAAGTATCCAAAATTCGGTCTTTGAAAATTAGATTTACATTTCCAGGTCTTAGAAAGTTGAAAGACAGGAAAATATAAATCGTCATAAATAAAACTGCCCAAAGGTATTTTGATTTTAACAAACTGAAACACAGGATCATACTTAATAAAAGAATGAATAGAATTACGCCTGGATCTTTTACAAAATATAAAATAATATAAGCAATCACACCGCCAGCAATGGTTCCGAATAATCTAAGGAGATTCCGGTGTTTTGTGGTCGCATAAGCTGGTTTCAAAATGGCGATGATGGTAATGAGAATCCAGTAAGAATGCCCAATTCCAAGAATCTCGAATTGAGAAACGATGTAACCAATCAGTAACGCAATCGTAACTCTTATCGCGTGCCGAAAATGTCCTGAGTTGAGTGACAAATTGGAAACTAGAACTTTGAGATTTAGTTTTTCTTCTTTTGGTAAAAATTGAGAATAATCCAAACCAGAAGACAAACTTTTTGCGAGTTTTTTGTCTTGCGAATGCACTTTCAGAATCGTGTTGACTTCGTCTGTGATTTCTGTGATTCTCATCAAAATCTGACGCATCATTATAAAATCTTCCAAAGTTTCCGAAGAGAATTTTTGTGATCTGTGTTCAAAGAATTCGTCGTAGATCTTCTTCAGTTCCTCATCAAAATTAGTGACTTGCCTGAACGCCAAACCGCTTTGAAGCGAAATCCCAAGATTAGTCAATTCATCTGCCATCGCAATCAGATAGTCGTGAATATTGTGGAGTAAAGTAGTGTCACCGAAAGCCTGATTCATCTTTTTGTAATCGTTTTCGGACGTCAAAAGTTTGTCGTAAAGATCAATGGAATTGAGAAACATCAACATCAAGATTCTACTTTGCGTTGTAGATTCGTTGACGATTTGTCTGGTTTTGAAAACAATTTCTCGTGTGTCTTCCTGATGATTTTTGATTTTAATTTGTTGAGAAATCAATTGATTCAATAATCCGTTGAAGTCAGGATCTTTGGTGTAATATTTTGCTTTGATTCTTAAGTAATCAGCTAGTTCAAGATAGTTTTCGCCGATGATTTGACTCGCTAATTTGTATGGTTGTAGTCTCGTGACGATTAAGAAAATCACAAAAAACCACAGACAGCCAAGGAAAAATATAAAAGAACTTTTGAAAATATCTTCGCCCGTGAGATGTCCATCAATGAAAATACTGAGCACGACAAGCGCAATGGATCCGAAAGTTGCCAACCTGATTCCATAAACTCCAATCATCGAAAAGAAAAATCCAAACGCAATGATCTGAATGTAAACGGCAATCGGAAACTCCTTGAGCAAACTGGCGAGAAGCGCAATAAGGAAGAAACTAAAAACGGAAAGTAACAATGTGTTTCGCCTTCTAGTAAAAGGTCCCGGCTGATCTGTTAATCCTACAAAACTGGTTCCGAGTGGAAATAGAAAAAATTCCTTCAGCAAACCAAACTGCGCCAAGATGATACTTGGAATCACAATTGCCAGAGCGATTCTTGCTCCGGAATAGATGTATTGGCTGGTTAGAAATTTTTTGAGTTCGGAACTGTAGTTCATATTACAAATTTACAGAAAGTATTGTTTTAAAAATATAATGAGGATGGTATTAAACGTAAAGTTAATTTTAAATTCAATCAAAAAAAAATGCCAAAGCGAAAAGCTCTGGCAAAATTTATTTAAAAAGATTATTGATTAATAATCTTGTGCGTTGTAAGTTTCGCTACCAATATTCCAAGTCAATCCAAATCTTAGGGTATTATCCAAAGCTGTATTAATTTTAGAAGTATTGATCAAATAAGAAAGATCCAATCCGAAAGAAGCATATTTGAAACCAACACCAACTGTTGCGTATTGTCTTGCTCCTTGCTCTGGCGCTTCTGCAAAATATCCAGCTCTCAATGCAAAAGTCTCATCGTAAGAATACTCTGCAGCACCACTGAACATAATGCTTTTCTTGTTGTTAAAAGATTTTCCGATTCCAGCAATTGGACCTACGTTTGGAACTTCTCCAGTCACTTCGTCTGGACCAGGAACCAATATTTTCGAAGCTTCACCGCTTAAGCTGAAACGGTTCATATCATCGATTAGCAAATCATAGCCAAGACCTAATCTTGCCATTGTAGGAAGGTAAGATCTGGATTCCTCGTCACCTGTGTAATCTAACTTTGGACCCAAATTCTGGATTGCCCAACCTCCTTTTACACGACCTTCGTAGCCACTGATGCTCTCGTGTTTTGGAGACATATAGTAACCAGCAACATCTACTGCAAAAGTATTAGCAGGTTTGAAACTGCTGTCTGAGTTGAAACTTCCGAAATCTGAACGGATAAATTTACCAGTCACTGCCATAGAGTAGTTGTCTGTCAATTTTAAACCGTATGCGATGTCAATTGAGAATTCGTTTGGTTTTACAGTTCCATTGTCACGTATGTTATTTCCAGCGTCTAATTCTGTCAAGTTCACTTCTCCCATATTGAAGTAGTACAAACTCGCACTCAAAGTAGAACGTTCGTCATCACCGATGAAAGTGTAGAAGGATCCGTAAAGTAAGAAAACATCACTTGTCAACTTACTCATATATGGTGTATAACTTACTCCGACTCCAGATGAAGTCTTAGCAAATGGATATTTTGCCGCATTCCAGAATTGAGAAAATACATCTGTAGAGGTTACAACACCTTGGTCTCCCATACCGCCTGCTCTTGCATCTGGAGAGATTCTTAAAAACGGTGCACCTGTAAGTACTGGTTGAACCCCGCTTTGAGAAAAGGCAAAAGCACTTACGCCTAATCCTAATCCAAGAAATAATCTTTTTGTTAAATTCATTTTTGTTCTTTTAAGGTAAAATTTACCGATATATTGATGTTTTTATTATTTTAATAATACCATTTTTTCAACAGCTGTTGCGCTTCCGGAACATTTCTCTTGATTTTGGCTGCGTGCAAATATCTTAAAAATATAAGTACCTTTTGCTACAGTATCACCAAAATCATCTTTTCCGTCCCATTCTATAGCTTGTCTTGGCGTTCTAAAGCCTTGTAGGAAAGGCTCTGCTGATACGCTCGTCGTCAATGTTCTTACTATTTTTCCAGTGATGGTGTAGATTTGAACATTCACATCCAATGCATCATCACAATTATGCTCAAACTGAACGTAAGTCTTGTTTGTAAAAGGATTTGGCCAGTTTAGCAGTCTATTGACTGTTAGTTTTTTCTCGGATTCATCTTTTACTACAAAGTTTAACGTAGAGCTGGTAGAATTATTGTTGATATCCCAAACTTTAAAAACCAATTGATGCTCACCTGGCGATAGACTTCTAAGTGGGAAAGTTACAGATCCTTTTTGGTAATCTTGCAGATTGCTTGTACAACCGTTGCCATCTCCAGAAGAATAATAATCATTCAGTGCTGTCGTATTGATCACATCGCCATCCAAAACAAAAGTGATGTCGTGTCCAATTCCCGCACCGGTGGAGTTGATTCCCATATTATCTCTTACGCAAGCTAATAATACCGGATTTTGATCTGTGATTCCACCGTTTGCAAAGTTGGTGTTGTTCATATAGAGATTCACAGCTGGTGGTTCAGAATCGTTGATTCCGTCTGGATTGATGTCACCAACAGATTGTATTTGATTTGTGAATACATCATACGCATTTGGATTTGGACTTGTTCTGCTGAAGTTATCAGCGTAAGCAAGAATTCTTCCATTTCCTACTTCATAATTGATGTCTTTTGGAACGTAGAACTCAACAGTGTAATTTCCATTCACAACAGTTCCAGAAGCTTTTACGATTGCACTTGGTTCTTCGTCAAAAGTTAATTTTGTATTCAGTTGAGAGTAGTTGTCATTATTTAATGTTGTCTTTTTAATTTTCTTATCAAAAATATTGATAGCCACACGTCCATTGAAAGTTGTATCTAAAGTTCCATCCGCTTTATTTACGTGACCTTTAATTTTCACAAAATCCAAAGCTCTGATTTTTCCCGGAATTGGCGTTTCTACTTCATCTATTTTCAATAATCGTTTTGGTCTGCTCATTTTCATGGCAGGATCTCCAAGGAAATTAACTCTCAAAGGATCCGAAGAATCGCCATAGGTTTCTTTGTATCTTTTCCTTGCAAGAAGATGTGCATCTCCTAAAGGCATGAAGTCGTCACTATAAAGTTTGAAAAGATTATCTGTAAACAGAAGTGTAAATTTTCTTCCATAATCTACTGTAATAGCACGACTGGAAGTAATCATCGTTGCTGCGCCGCCTGTAGAATGTTTTATGACTTGCTCCCCAACAGAAAATGTGGAAGGGTCGTCCCATAATGTGAACTCACAAGTAATTGTAGAAACAAGTGGGAATCTGCTATAAACAGATGTAAAGTTGTTGAAGCCTTGCACTTCCGTAGAAGTCAACACTCTTTCCTGAGCCCAACCATTAATACCACCATGTCCGAAATAAAACAAATATAAACTGTTTCCAACATCATTTGTAATGGCTTGGTTGATTTGAGGGAATCTTTGTCCTCCTGCACTTGTAATTCCTGGGAAAGCATCTAAGTACAATTTTCTAATGTTATACTCTGGTTTATCTGTGTTTATTTCAAAGTTTTGCTTAATAGTGTAATCTACTAGAAAATGGAAAGGTCCTGGAATGTTAAATGGTCCACTTCCTTCAAAATCGTCATCTGCTACAAAATCCAATTTCATTCTCCATTCTCCGAATGGTGAGGATTGTCCTGGTAATGCATTGTAATAGGCCAATGTTTTATCAACCATAGTCTTTGCTTCCTGTATATTTGCGGCTGGCAATCTTCCAATTGGAAGATCAGGGATCATTTGATACATAAACCTTTCTGTTTGGGGCTTTGTCATCACGAAGTAGTCATCACTCACATAAGATCCTTTTACGTCAGCACTTGCCTCACTTTGGTAGCTAGGAATAATGTCAGAATTATTAGGAGTTCTATTTTTGAAATCATAAGAAGTATCACCTAATAAAAATACGTATTTAAGTGAGCCTGCTGTTGTATTCAATTTTGTTACGAAATCACGGATAGCTGTAATATCTTTGCTGCCACTACTGAACTCATTGTAGATCTTGTTTACATCTACTACTTGCGCATTATATCCATTTGTGGATTGGTGATAAGTTGCTAATCTTTGTGCTTGAGATAGTAATGATGGTTGTGTAATAATTAGATAGTCTACATTTCTAAGCGAAGAAAGATCTTGATTGTCAATTCTACCTACAAATAATGGTATGAAAGCAGCATCATTTCGGAAGGCTGTGAACTCATTATTAAAAAATGCACTACTAGCCAAATATCCAAAATTGAAAACCGAATTCTGACCATTTTTATTGGTAACTTTTTTTGGTGTAGTAACATCGGAAACATCCCAAACTTGATCCAAACTTGTAGCATTGGTGATAGAAAAGCCGTATAGATCATTGGATCCTTCTCTAATTTCAAAATCACGGAAATTCATCTGTGTATTATTGAAATTTAAATCCTCCTTGTACTGAACTTCTGCATAATCAAAATAAAAAGTTGCATTAGGATTTGCACTGATATTACTGGTGTAGTTGAATTTTACATTATTACCACTTTGGTTAAACAATGTTCCTTCATATCTTAATGGGACATAGCCTTCAGAATTGCTCGTTAAAGTCACTTCATTTTTAGATCCGTTTACGTCCATAGTCACTCTCCCGGATTGTGC
>RCUH01000724.1_pt1 | contig 30313 bp, 28 predicted proteins | sample 2166191 | NCBI WGS metagenome assembly RCUH01 (sample SAMN09932848, study PRJNA488358) | compost metagenome | feature: garden; material: soil; isolation source: compost soil in an enriched community after 214 h of incubation | place: Germany: Experimental Botanical Garden Goettingen | collected...
GAAGAGGTTACCCGTCTCACCGATGAGTTATATGCCACCTTGGCTGAAGCCTTCAAGACGGGCGATCCCCGGGGCGAGCTGGCTCAGAAAGCAGCCGATCTGCATAAGCAGTGGCTGACCTATTACTGGAGCCACTACAGCAAGGAAGCCCATGCGGGACTCGCTCAAATGTATGTTGATGACGAACGCTTCAAAGCACATTATGATGAGAAGCAGCCTGGGACGGCTGAGTTTCTAAGAGATGCGATTCTAATCTATACTGGAGTCAAGCAGCCATAAGCGAATATACCGGAAAGGGCCGTACCTTGATCACTCAAGTTACGGCCCTGTATGCTATTTCAGAAGCTTCTTCAGTATGCGAAGTGCGTTCTTGGAAGAAGGATAACGGAAGGCGAAGTCAAAGCGCGTCGTCTGAATGAGTACGCTTTTCTCATGAGAGAAGGTCTTAAAGCTCTCGTAGCCGTGGTAGCTTCCCATTCCGCTGTCCCCCACGCCTCCGAAAGGCAGATAAGGCGTTGCCAGATGCATCAACGTGTCGTTAATCGTTCCCCCGCCGAAGGACAGCGATTCGATCACATGATTCTGAACCGACTTATTTTGACTGAACAAGTATAGGGCCAGCGGCTTAGGATGGCTGCGAACCACGGCAATCATCTCATCTAGCTCCTCATACTCAAGCACTGGGAATACCGGGCCAAAAATCTCCTCTTTCATCACAGGCATGTCCCAGGTTACTTGATCCAGAATAGTAGGCTCAATCTTAAGAGTCTCCACATCCGATTGACCGCCCAGAGCCACTTGTCCATCCTGCAAGAACATAACCAGCCTGTCAAAGTGACGCCGGCTCACTATCCGGCCATAATCCGGATGACTTAGCGGATGCTCTCCGTAAAAATCACGAACTACTTGGCGCATTTCTTGCAGCAGCTGTTCTTTAACGTTCTTATGGACCCAAAGATAATCCGGCGCAACGCAGGTCTGGCCTGCATTCGTGAATTTACCAAAGACGATTCTTCTTGCCGCTAGCGCAAGATCCGCATCCCGATGAACAATACAAGGACTCTTGCCTCCGAGCTCCAAAGTCACAGGGGTAAGATGCTTCGCAGCGGCCTCCATCACAATTCGCCCTACGTTCACGCTTCCGGTGAAGAAGATATAATCAAATTTATGCTTAAGCAGCTCGGTACTTACCTCTGCGCCGCCTTCTACTACAGCAACATATTCCTCCGGGAACACTTCAGCCAAGATGCGTCTGAGCAGATCCGATACTGACGGAGACAGCTCCGACGGCTTAAGAACGACCGTATTCCCTGCTGCAATGGCTCCAACAAGAGGAGAAATAGCAAGCTGAAAAGGGTAGTTCCACGGCGCAATAATCAGCACAGTACCGTAGGGTTCCGGGACAATCATGCCTTTCGAGCCAATATGCGTAAGCGCGGTTCTCACCTTGCGCGGCTTCGCCCAGCGGGTAAGACGTTTACAGATATGTCCGATCTCTTCCAGCACAATTCCGAGTTCTGTACTGTAGGCTTCAAGTTCTGATTTGTTCAGATCCTGACGCAGTGCGGCCATAATCTCGGCTTCTCTCGATTTGAGCACATTTCTTAGACGAGTCAGTATGACGCGTCTTTCCTTGATGCTCCGCGTGTGGTCCTCATCATAATAACGCTTCTGCCTTGTGAGTATTTCCTCAATGTCTAATTCGGAAGCTCCATGATTCATATCCATACCTCTTCCCAAGATTAATCCCCCGGTTCTATTCATCAGACAGAAGCAATACAACTGGACAATGATCGCTTCCCATAATATGAGCGTCAATTCGTGCATCCGCAAGCTTAGGTCCAAGTCTCTCCGAGGCTAGAAAATAATCGATACGCCAGCCCACATTCCTTTCCCTTACCTTTGGCATATTGGACCACCAGCTATAGGCATCCGTCTGCTCCGGGTAGAAGTAACGGAACGTATCCACAAATCCGGCATCCAGCAGCCGGGTCATCTTCTCCCTCTCTTCTGGGGTGAATCCTGAATTATTGCGATTGCCCTTGGCATTCTTAAGGTCGATCTCCTGGTGGGCGACATTCATATCCCCGCAGACAATTACCGGCTTTAGCACATCGAGCCCCTTCAAATAGTCTCTGAACCGATCTTCCCATTCCAGCCGGTAATCCAGTCTTGCCAGATCTCTCTTGGCATTCGGGGTATAGACATTCACCAGAAAGAACTGTTCAAATTCCAGCGTCAGCACACGGCCCTCCGGCTCATGATCCTCTTCAAGACCATATCTTACGGAGAGTGGCTTCATCTTGGTAAAAACCGCGGTCCCTGAATAGCCCTTCTTCTCAGCGTAGTTCCAATACTGCTCATATCTCCCGTTATGGTCAAGCTCAATCTGACCTTCTTGAAGCTTGATCTCCTGAACACAAAATATATCCGCATCTTCGGCATCAAAATAATCTTGAAACCCTTTATTTACACAGGCTCTCAGCCCGTTCACATTCCACGATACCAGCTTCATGGGTGCCTTCACCTCTATCTTGATTCAAAATTATCTATCATGTTCACATTTGTGGGTATGGTCGTAACTATAGGGAATGCTTGGACTTTCGGTCACTGCCTGTCTCCAGTTTTCTTGATTTATACCGAAGTAGAACCCAAAATCCGGAGACAAGCAAAGCACAAAGAGTGTCCCCGCAGCCATTCCATGGCATTAGGAACACTCATTTCGCTGTAACTGAACATATACCTAAAGTCCGTCAAGGACTACCCTGTCAGGCCTTTACTTGTCTCCGTAGAAAACTTCAAGCTCCCGTACGATTTCCGCTTGATCATGGTCTACCACATGCTGATACTGCGGTTTAGACAGTAATGCAGAAATCTCCTCAGGGAACTTTTGCTCAATCATGCACAGGGCGATGGCTTCATCAAATTTGGCTGGATGAGCAGTAGCAAATGTAATGGTTACCTCATCTTCCTCACTGCATTCCTGATAAGCAGCAATTCCACAGGCAGTATGCGGATCAAGCAGGTAATCATACTCCTGATTATACTCACCAATATACTTCAGGCACTCCTCATTGGAAGCCCCATAAGCTGCAAAATCAGCCTGTACGCGAGCCAGGAGCTCCGGACTTACCACGATCTTGCCCTCCGTCTGCAGTTGCTTCATATACTCGGACACCTTCTCTACATTCTCATCCAGAAGGTAATACAGATATCTCTCGAAGTTGCTCGCAACCTGAATGTCCATGGAAGGGCTGTGCGTGCTCTTGAAATCGCCTGGTTTGTATTCCCCAGTGCGTACGAAACGCTCCAGAATATTGTTCTCATTCGTAGCAATAATCAGCTTATGAATAGGCAGCCCCATTCGTTTGGCCAGGAATCCGGAGAAGATATTGCCGAAGTTACCTGAAGGCACACTAATGTTAATTTTCTTGGACGCCTGGGCCTCAGCATCTATATGGAAGTAAGCATAGAAGTAATACACGGTCTGCGCCAGAATCCGTACAAAATTGATAGAGTTGATGGCACGCAGATGGTGCTTCGCTTTGAAGTCCAGATCCGCGAACAAATCTTTGATTACTTTCTGGCAGTCATCGAAATTCCCTTTGACCGAAAGATTCAGCACATTCTCATCGTTCACCGTTGTCATCTGAAGCTCCTGGATCTTACTAACCTTCTGGTGTGGGTGCAGAATACAGATCTTGATCCCTTCCTTACCCCGAACGCCTTGAATGGCGGCTGCTCCAGTATCCCCGGAGGTAGCACCAAGAATATGAATAATTTCATTCTGTTTCTTCGAGACATAAGAATAGAACTCACCCATAAACTGAAGGGCTACATCCTTAAAAGCAAAGGTAGGACCATGGAACAACTCCAGAATATACAGAGAATCGTTAAGTTTCTTAACTGGCGTAACCTCAGGTGTACGGAAGCTGGCATAGCTCCGCTTGACCATCGCCTTAAGATCTTCGGCCGGAATCTCATCATTAATGTAATAGGAGAAAATCTGTTGGAACAACTCCTCATAGCTAAGGGTCTTCCATTTCTCTAATGTCGAAGGGGAGATTACCGGAATCTCGGCAGGAATCATAAGTCCCCCATCATCAGCCAGCCCCATGAGCACGGTATCAATAAAACCTTTGGGTGCAACCTGCCCCCGTGTACTTACATATTGCATACTCTGCCTCCAAATGTGAAATTTGATTATGTCTATATTAACCTTTCAGGGAGCCGCAACCAAGTACTATTTTTCAAAATGCAGCGAATCCATGGAAGTTAATTCTTGGATTTGGAATTTAAAGTGCCCATGATACAATGAATAGATTGCATTACATCCATTCAAGTCTTACCTAAGGCAGGGACAAACGTGAAATCAACCGCATCTTTACGCACATTTAATTTTTTGTATTTTGCTCTATTGGCCGTATTTATTCCATTCCTACCCGTGTATCTAAGCGAACAAGGACTAAACCCCGCACAAATCGGCTTCGTGGTCGGCAGCGGTGGATTCATCACCATTATCGCCCAGCCGCTATGGGGAATGATCAGTGACCGGACAAAGACCATCCGCAAGGTGCTGCTGCTGCTGCTGGTATTCTCAACTCTGCTCGGTTATCTGCTGTACGATTCTTCAAGCTATACGCTGCTGATCACCTATGCGATGCTGCTCTATTTCTTCCTCATGCCGATTGATCCGCTTACTGAGAGCCTGAATTTCAGAGTAGGCGAAGCAGCTGGAGTAAGCTATGGCTCCATTCGGACTTATGGGGCACTGGGATATGCCGTCATGTCGCTTGCTGCTGGATATATCATGACGGGTTATGGAGCTCACAGTCTGGCCTATCTCTTCGCCTTCATCGGCGTCATCGGCTTCATCATTAGCCTGACCATGCCAGATGCCCCTGTTGCGGGCAAGCCAGTCACCTTGGCAAGTCTTAAGACGTTCCTCGGCAACCGGGAGACCCTGCTCTTCCTGGTTCTTGTGTTCATCAGCTCAGTACCCGCCAGGATGAATGATACTTTCTTGGGCGTGTACATCCGTGAACTCGGCGGGAATTCTGAATTAGTAGGGCAAGCCTGGTTTCTGGCCGCTGGCAGCGAGATTGTCGTCTTCGCGCTCAGCTTCTGGTGGATGCGCAAGGGGCACGAGCTCATGATAATCTCAATTGCAGGTGCCTTCTACTTCCTTCGATTCTTCATTTCGGCCTGGGTCATAGATCCTCATCTGCTCGTCTTTGTGCAGGTGCTTCAAATCGTCACCTTTCCGATATTCTACTCGGCAGCTATTCAATATCTCTACCGGATAGCTCCTGTGGAGTGGCGTGCGACAAGCCAAACTGTGCTGGCCCTGCTCTTCTTTGGCGTATCGGGGATTATCGCCTCTTACGCCGGGGGAGCCATATATGAAACCTTTGGCGGCAAGACCCTGTTCCTGGCCATCTCAGTCATGTCCTTCATCGGGATGCTGTTTGGGATCGTGCTGAACCGGATTTACGGTGCCCGATCACAGTCTGAAGGGGTAGATTAGACGCCTTGACCAATCTTTACTCGCCCCTGACTCTGATTACAGAACTACAGCCCATTCCCTAGCTGCACTATGGAATGGGCTGTTTGGTCTTGTTAAATTTTAAATTTCCCTACCTCATCCAGGAGACTGTCCGCATTCTTCGTAAGTTCGCCCGAAAGCTCGGAGATCTGAATAATCGATCCCGACTGCTCGTGGGCCGAGGAAGCGACTTCTTCCGTCGACGCCGCACTCTGTTCGGCTACAGCCGCCACGTTAGAAATGACATCCGAGATGTCCGATGCATTCACACTCAGAACGCTCTCTGCGGACGAGACTTCATGAATCTGCACTACAATACTATCAATCGATTCCTTTATCTTGTCAAAAGAAGCTCTTGTATCGTTCACCGCGGCTTCCTGATATTCAACGACCTGCTTGGCTTTGCTTACTTTGTCTACACTTTGCAGGGTAGCCTGCTGAATTTCTTTGATTAATACAATGATGTTATCACTGGACACCGCTGATTGCTCCGCAAGCTTACGAACTTCACCCGCGACAACCGCGAAGCCTCTGCCGTGCTCGCCTGCTCTGGCCGCTTCAATTGACGCGTTAAGCGCAAGCAGATTGGTCTGGGCAGCAATATTATGAATAACCCCAACAATCTCTTCAATACGGTTCGACTTATCCGCAAGCAATTGAATAGAATCACCTACATCACTCGTGGTCATCCGGCTTTCTTCCGCAAGTTCAACCTGGTTCACAATCGTACTAAATCCATCATGCACCGCCTCATTGACCTGGTCAATCATCTGTACAGTCCGCTCAACATTTTGTGAGATTCGCTGCACCGACCCAGTCATCTCCGTAACCATCTCTGCTCCTCTAAATACGGATTCGGCTTGATCCGTTGCGCCTTTGGCAAGTTCTTCAACCGCCGTTGAGATCTGCTCTGCAATCTTGCCGCTGTCCGAAGCATGGCTGTGCATATTCTTGGATGTGGTGTCCATAATGGAAGCCGAATCAGCAACCTTCTGCAGAAGATTCCTTAAATTCTCGGCCATTGCGTTGAAAGAATGACCCAATTGTGCAATTTCATCCTTACCTTTAACCGGTACCTTAACCGTCAGATCACCTTCCGACATTAGCTGGGAAGTTACCTTCAATCTGCTCAGAGGCTTGATAATCCCTATTGAAATGAAGTAGGCAAAGGCGATAATAACGATCAATACGATTAGGTTAGTCAGCAAAAATTGATTGCGGATATCGGTCAGCTGTTGATAAGCCAGATCCTTGGATACCGAAGTGGCAAGTATCCATCCCGTGCTCGGGATTGTTTGGTAGACCAGAATCTGTGTCTGACCCGTATGCGTATATTCGGCCTGACCGGAACTCTTGGATAACATATCGCCCACTATGGGTTTGAAGTCGGCATCATCCTTCAGTTTGGTGTTCACCAGCTTCTTATCAGGATGAGCAAGGACCGTCCCGTTCTTATCGAGTAGAAAAGCGAAGCCCATTCCGTCCAGATTCACTTTGTTCACGATCGACGTAATCTGGGTCAACAGAATATCACAGCCGATCACCCCGAGAAATTGACCGTTCTTATCCTTGATCGGATAACTGATCGAGACCATATAATCGGTAGAACCTACGTCCTGATAAGGGTCTGTTATTACCAGCTTACCTGTTTTCTTGGCTTCCTGATACCAGGGTCTTTGACGAGGATCATAGGTTTTGTCCGTCCAACCACTGGATTCAATGAAATTACCGTCCTCATAGCCAACATATATGCTGGCCATGCTGTTCGCAATATCATCATTCTTGTGGGCCTGTAAATAAGCCGTCGTCAGCTTGTCCTCCGGTACTGCATCCTTCAGGACTGTGCCTAACGTCTTCAGAACTTTGACATTGCCCTGCATCCAGCCATTCAAGTCACTGGTAACGGTACTAGCCGTGCCGGACAGCTTATTATTAATTCTTTGAGTAGCTTGCTGCTCCAGACTACTAAGACTAAGATAACTGGTTGGAACAATCGTAATTAAAGCAACAATAATGAACAAAATGATTAGCTTGTACTTTACAGACACCGGCAACACCCCAAAGTATATTTTTATCTCGCTGATTATTACAATATATCGACAAATAACAACAGAATTTTAGCTAGTTATGTCGAAAGTTAAGATGATATTCATTTATAAACTTGAAATTTCAGAAAATCATCTTTTCTCCAAATGCAAAAAAGAAAAGGCTCAACCTCTGGGTAACCAGGGTTGAACCTCTCTTGGAACTCTATGTAATTGCCTTCAATGTCAAAGTGACATATTTAATATTCAGCCTATTTTCTCAAACCTGAATGGTTTGAATCCATTTTCTCGCTCAAAATTTCTTTGAAGCTTCTGGAATTATCATTATTATCTTTCTTCTGTATGTTCATGTTCTGAGGTCTGTAAGGTTGATAATAATTATAGGCCATGGTTTGGTGTACATTTAGATTCACAACGGTTCCTCCTGAATTCACTATTTATTATCGGGACAGATTATAGGACTAGTCCGCCCTCATCTTTGCCCATAAATAACTTAATTTTGTTATTACAATACCCGAATTCGATATAACGTAAACACCTTTTACAATAATAGGGAGTAAAGGGCTAGGGATTCTTGCCTTAAAATAAAAGAATTGTGACCTGCGGGATATCATGTGCGAAAAAAGGGCTAGGTTGAATATTCCGAAGTTTAGGACCCCGTTTTTTCTGAAAACGCTTTATTTTGAGGACTATAGACTTAAGGGGAATTAGGCGAATAGTCAGAGAAAATAATCACTGAGTATATCTTGTCACAGAAGGGATTTGGCGAAATTTGTCGAATAAGCATTCTATAACTATATTTCAAGTCAGAATAGAGGAATGTTATGAAAATTCGATACAAACTGTTGTTGTCTTTTACCGTAATGATTGCTCTTCTTATCTCGATCTCCGCACTTTCCTTCTATCAAATGAAGCGGTCACAAGTGGTGGAGCAGGAGGCTTCCCATGATGCCAATTTCAGATACTCATTGAAGGCACTTCAATACAGTCTAACCGGGATATCTAACGACGAACGTGCTTATTTATTGAATGGGGATAAGAAATTCCCTGAAGAAATGGCTCTCAAACGTAAGAAGGTTCAGGATCTCTTCATTTCACTTAAAGCCAAGCCGGGTCTCGATGATTCTTACCTGAAGGTTCTTACTGAATTAGAACAGGATTATAATACTTATGCTGGAGCAAGCCAGCGCGTTCTATCCAGCATGAGTGCGGGAAAGTCTGCTGAGGCCGTGAGTATTCATTTCAATGAAGAGCGCCAAACCCGCAAACAATTAGAGTCAGCCCTTAACCAACTTATCGAAAAAATCGATAAGGAGACCGCTGAAGAGAATCTTTCAAGGCAAACCCAGAACCAGCAGCAGGAAATGCTGTTGATTATTATATGCGCAGCTTCCGTGATTATTGCCTGGGTAATCGCTTGGCTTGTCGCCCGCTTCATCACGAACCCCATTAGGGTCATTAACCGACAGATGAGAGAAATCGCAGATGGTAACGGTGATTTGAGCCGTGAGATTCAGTTGCGGTCAAAAGATGAACTGGCTGATATGGCAGATTCTTATAATGAAATGATTCGCAATCTGCGTTCAATTCTTATTCAAGCCAAAGACACAGCCATTCAAGTTGCAGCTTCATCGGAGCAATTAACCGCAAGTGCGGAGCATACGACCAAAGCGACGGAGTATATCGTAGAATCCACCCAGCAGATCGTGACTAGCGCCGATCAAGAACAGACTTATGTAGGCAGGGCTGTAGTGGGCATTCAGCGAATTTCTGACGGAATCCAGATTGTCAAAGACCGTAACCAGGAAGTATCAGAACTGTCTGCATCCTCACTCAAGGCCTCAACTCAAGGGGTCTCTGCCATACAGGACATCCTAATGGAGATGAAAGATATTCAGACGACGGTCCAAGAAGCTGCATCCATTATTCAATCGCTGGGTGACCGGTCTCAGCAAATTAACGGTATCACCAGCATGATCACAGAACTCGCTGACCGGACAAATATTTTGTCGCTTAATGCAGGGATTGAGGCTGCACGAGCAGGCGAACACGGACGGGGCTTCGCCATAGTGGCCGGGGAGGTTCGTCAATTGGCCAGGCAGTCTCAGGAATCCGCACAACAAATTAATGAACTCATTCAAGGTATAGTCTCTGATACAGGTATAGCCGTAACGGCCATGCATACAGGCACCGAAAAAGTTGCACTGGGGCTCACAAAAACGGTTGAGATGGGCCGCATGTTCCAAACGATCGAAACCCATGCGGCTGAAGTGTCTGCCCAAGTGGATCAGACTTCAGACACAATCCAGAATCTGTCCACGGGAAGTCAGCAGTTAGTCAGCTTCATGGAAGAAGTCTCTAAGTCCAGTGAGGAGGTCGTGGCTGCCAGTCAGAACAATTCAGCTTCTACCGAAGAACAGCTGGCAAGTATGGAGGAGATCGCTTCCTCGGCACATGAACTTTCTAGACTTGCAGAAGATTTGCATGGGGTCCTTTCCCGATTCAAACTGAATTAATGTTCCCATATATGCACAGCAAAGAGAGCATGAATCCTCATAGGATCATGCTCTCTTTCATTAGATTTATTCAGTTACAATATCATGTACCAACACGGGAGCTTCAGCATGATCCGCAATTCGGATATTAGCATAGATCAATTCAATGACCTCATCCACCAGTTCACGATTCGCATGGATCGTAACCAGAGACTCCCCTGCTTTAACTTGATCTCCGATCTTCTTGTTGAGCATTAAGCCCACAGCCAGATCAATTTCAGACTCCTTGGTAGCTCGGCCTGCGCCCAGCAGCATCGCCGCTGTACCAATTTCATCAGCCACAATCTCAGCCACAACACCATCTGACTTAGCCGGAACCTCAATTAGATAATCCGCTTGCGGCAGCTTCTCAGGGTGATCAACGATCGAAGCGTCTCCTCCCTGATTCGTAACGAATTCTTTGAATTTCTCCAAAGCTTTCCCGTTCTTGATTACTTCCTTCAGCTTCTCTTCCGCTTCTTCCAGCGAAGAGGCTTTGCCTGCCAGATATACCATTTGACGTCCAAGCGCCAGGCAGAGCTCCTCAAGATCTTTCGGTCCTGTCCCTTTCAGCGTATCAATCGCTTCCTTCACTTCCAGGGAGTTCCCGATGGCGAAGCCCAAAGGCTGACTCATATCGGAGATAACCGCCATCGTTCTGCGGCCGACATTATTCCCAATGCTGACCATGGCATGAGCGAGTGCCTTGGCATCATCGGCTGTTTTCATAAATGCGCCTGCTCCAGTCTTCACATCAAGCACGATGGCATCCGAGCCTGCTGCAATCTTCTTGCTCATTATGGAGCTTGCGATCAGCGGAATCGAATCAACCGTAGCCGTAACATCCCGCAAAGCATACAGCTTCTTGTCTGCAGGTGTGATGTTGCCGGTCTGTCCAATCACGGCAATCTTGTGATTATTCACGAGATTCGTGAATTCTTCCTTCGTAATCTCCACGTGGAAGCCCTTAATGGCTTCAAGCTTGTCAATCGTACCTCCGGTATGTCCAAGCCCGCGGCCGGACATCTTAGCTACCGGAATATCCAAAGCTGCAACCAAGGGAGCGAGCACTAGCGTCGTGGTATCACCAACACCGCCCGTAGAGTGCTTATCTACCTTCACGCCCTCAATGGCAGACAAGTCAATGGTCTCACCGGAGTTCACCATCGCCATAGTCAGATCGGCACGTTCACGGTCATTCATATCCTTGAAGAAGATCGCCATGGCCAGCGCACTGACTTGATAGTCGGGAATTTCGCCGTTGGTGTAACCTTTGATAATGAAATTAATCTCTTCTGTTGTCAGTTCCTTGCCGTCACGCTTCTTCTCGATTAAATCCACCATTCTCATACATACACTCTCCTCACTTGATCTCGCAGGTGCTGCATGCATATAAGTTGAACTATTGATTTACATGTTAGGCGCCCGTGTGAAATGTTCTTACGATCGCTGTTGTTACCAGACTTCTTAATTGAGTTTACAAAAGATTGAAGTCCGGTCACAAAGGCGAACGCTTCGCTTCTACAGAATCATTTCACACTCTAACCTATGGGTAATTCTTAAGTTCAACTTATATACCTAAGCCTATAGTGTAATTGCCGTATCCAAAGCCACCTCAAGCATCTCATTGAATGTGGTCTGGCGTTCTTCTGATGTAGTCTCCTCGCCTGTCAGAAGGTGATCACTTACGGTAAGAATGGTTAGAGCATTCACACCGAATTTAGCTGCGAGCGTATAGAGTGCCGTAGTCTCCATCTCCACAGCCAGAACTCCATAATCCATCAGCTTCTGGGTGATGGATTTGTCATCCCGATAGAAGATATCAGAGCTGAAGATGTTGCCGACATGAAGCTGAAGTCCCTTTTCTACTGCACGGTCATAGGCTGCTTTGAGCAGTGGAAAGCTCGCAACCGGCGCGAAGTCATACCCGCCGAACAGATTGCGGTTCATACTTGAATCCGTAGAAGATGCCTGGGCAAGGATGACATCACGTACACGGATATTTTGCTGCATTGCGCCGCAGGTGCCTACACGAATCAGATTCTTAACCCCGTACTCGCTGATCAATTCATTCACATATATGCTAATGGATGGAACGCCCATACCGGTTCCCTGCACGGAGATCCGTTTTCCTTTATAGGTTCCGGTGAACCCAAGCATACCCCGGACCTGATTGTAGCAGGTAACATCCTCAAGGTACGTATCAGCAATATACTTGGCCCGAAGCGGATCGCCCGGCAAAAGAATCGTTTCGGCGACATCGCCTTTTTGTGCATTAATATGAACACTCATGTGTTTATCCCCCTAAGTAAAATAGTCTAAGTAAGTTGACCTATATAAGACTTAGCTAAGTCTTTTACATTTTGAGGTATGGTCGTAATTACGGAGAATGCTTGGACCTTCAGTCACTGCCCGCCTCCAAATTTCTTGATTTATACCGCAGTGCGGATAAAATCCGGAGACAAAGAGCATATGCTTCCGATGCAGCTTTCTTTCAGAAAGCCAAAGCATATGCTTCCGATGTAGCTTTCTTTCAGAAAGCTTGTAGGCGATCGCTTTCGCTCCTACAGTTCCAAGCTTCCCCTCCATTACGCCTCCCTGCATGTCACTTTTCTGATTGCGTCTTATATAATTATTTCAAATCAGCCAGGAAGCTGGTTCCATGCTCTGGGAGCTTAACCCCAAAGTTCTCGGCTACTGTTGCACCGATATCGGCGAAAGTGCTGCGCAGCGGAAGTTCGCCACCTCCATTAAATTTCGGTGAGTAGACCAGCAGCGGCACATATTCACGTGTATGATCGGTTCCCTGATACGTCGGATCATTCCCGTGGTCTGCGGTAATGATCAGCAGATCTTCTTCGGTCAGCTTCGCAAATACTTCCGGCAATCTTGCGTCGTAATCTTCAAGCGCCTTCGCATATCCTTCCGGATCACGGCGGTGTCCGTACAGCGCATCGAAGTCAACCAGATTGAGGAAGCTGATCCCCGTGAACGGCTCACCAAGCACTTCAACCAGCTTATCCATGCCGTCCATATTGGAGACGGTCCGAATCGACTTCGTTACCCCTTCTCCATCGTAAATATCAGAAATTTTACCGAGGGCAATCACATCCAGACCTGCATCCTTAAGCTCATTCATAGTCGTGCGGCCGAACGGTTTAAGTGCATAGTCATGTCGGTTCGCAGTCCGGGTGAAGTTCCCGGGTTCACCTACGAACGGACGGGCAATGATCCGGCCCAGCATGTAAGGGTCGTCCAAAGTGATTTCACGGCAGAACTCACAAATCTCGTACAGTTCCTTAAGAGGAACAACATCTTCATGGGCCGCAATTTGGAGCACCGAATCCGCAGAAGTATAGACAATCAGGGCTCCTGTCTTCACATGCTCTTCTCCAAGCTCGTCAATGATTTCCGTTCCACTAGCCGGCTTGTTCCCGATCACTTTGCGGCCTGTCTTCTCTTCGATGCGCTGAATCAATTCAGCCGGGAATCCATCCTCGAACACACGGAAGGGAGTGTCAATATACAGACCCATGATCTCCCAATGGCCTGTCATTGTATCCTTACCGCTGGAGGCCTCCTGCATCTTAGTATAGTAAGCCAAAGGCTTGTCCGCTTTCGGTACACCCTTCACTTCCTTAATATTGGACAGGCCCAGCTTGGCCATGTTCGGCATCGTTAGACCTCCGGTCGCCTCCGCGATATGTCCGAAGGTGTCCACATCGTAGTCATCGAACTTCGCCGCATCAGGTGCTTCTCCAATTCCTACCGAGTCCATCACGAGTACGTGAATTCTTTTAAATTCAGCCATTTTAACGGCTCCTCTCACCTTGTGTCTTAAATGAACAACCCTGCAACCGTTGCCGACAGTACACTTACCATCGTTGCTCCGTATAACAGTTTCAGGCCAAACCTTGCTACCACATTGCCCTGCTTCTCATGTAGCCCTTTTACAGCTCCAGCAATAATACCTATAGAAGAGAAGTTCGCAAAAGAAACCAGGAATACGGACACAATGCCCACAGTATGTGCAGACAACGCCGTATGTTTGCCCAGGTCCAGCATGGCCACGAATTCATTCGAGACCATCTTGGTCGCCATGATGCTTCCCGCCTCAACCGCTTCCTTCCAGGGTACACCCATCACAAAGGCAAACGGCGCAAAAACATAACCCAGCAGCTGCTGAAACGAGATACCGAAAATCCCGCTGAAGATACCGTTAACGAGCGCAATTAGAGCTACGAATCCAATCAGCATCGCTGCAACGGTAATGGCTACCTTGAAGCCATCCATAATGTACTCGCCCAGCATTTCGAAGAACGATTGCTTCTCTTCTTCCTGTACTTCAAGTATATCCTCTTCTTTAGTTACTGTATAAGGGTTAAGAATCGATGCGATAATGAATCCGCCGAACAGGTTGAGCACAAGTGCCGTAACCACATACTTCGGGTTAATCATCGTCATATACGCACCTACGATAGACATCGACACCGTAGACATGGCAGAGGCACATAACGTGTACAGACGGTGCCTCGGAAGCATTCCGATCTGTTTTTTCACAGAAATGAACACCTCAGATTGTCCCAAAATGGCCGAGGCCACAGCGTTGTAGGATTCCAGTTTACCCATTCCATTTACTTTACTCAATATGAGGCCAATGTATTTAATGACAAAAGGCAAAACTTTAGTATACTGCAAGATCCCAATAAGTGCCGAAATAAATATGATGGGCAGCAGAACCGACAGGAAGAAAGGCATTTGTCCTTCGTTCGCTAATCCCCCAAATACAAAATTCACACCTTCTGAAGCATAGCCCAGCAAATGATCGAATACGGATGCGAATCCTTTAATCATAAACTCGCCAACCCCGGTATTCAGCAGCAAAAAGGCAAGTACGGCTTGCAGCACGATCATCAGAATAATCGGTCTGTATCGTATGTTCTTCCGGTCGTTACTGCCCAAGTAGGTTAATGCAAGAACAACGAGTATACCCAGTATAGCAATTGCATATTTCATGATGTCTGCTCCCATGTCTGTATAGTAATTTCTAGCTGTCTATTAAGCGCTTTCACTTTAATCCAAAAAAGAACAATCCCGAAGGATTAGTTCTTCTTATCCATATCTTCTGCCTGAAAAGCTCCAGGAAGGAGGCGATCCATCGTCCATTCTTCCGTATTGCCTTGAAGGTTCGTCAAATAGATCTTTGTATCCTTGTCGCAGAACTCAGCCAAGACCTGGCGGCAGGCTCCGCAGGGAGATACCGGGCCTTCTGTATCGGCTACGACTGCAATCGCTTCGATTCTTTGGTTCCCTTCTGATACCGCCTTAAATATGGCTGTTCGCTCGGCACAATTGGTCAGGCCAAACGAAGCATTCTCGATATTGCAGCCCCGGTAGACTTCTCCTCCGCTTAGCACGGCTGCACCTACCTGAAACTTCGAGTAAGGGACATAGGCCATCTTTCGTGCCTCGATGGCTTCTTGAATCAGCTGATCTTTCATGGAACTTCCTCCTTCTATGGGTTCGGCAGTTTATTAATAGGAAGACGTGGATTGTCCACCCTCCATGATTTTAACACCTGAGCTTGCACCGATCCGGGTGGCTCCGGCTTCTACCATTTTGGTCATATCTTCAAGGCTGCGTACGCCACCAGATGCCTTAACCCCCACCTGATCGCCCACTGTACGGCGCATTAATGCAACATCCTCTGGTGTAGCTCCACCAGTAGAGAAGCCTGTCGAGGTCTTGACAAAGTTGGCTCCGGCCTGGACTGCAAGCTCAGAGGCCCGTACTTTCTCCTCATCTGTCAGCAGACTGGTCTCAATAATTACTTTAACCAGCGCCTTTCCTGCTGCAGCATCTACGACCGCTTTGATGTCCTGCTTCACAAGCTCGTGATCTCCATCCTTAAGCGCCCCGATGTTAATGACCATGTCTACTTCACCGGCGCCATTCTGGATGGCATTAGCAGCTTCGAAGGCTTTAACTTCCGAAGTATTGGCCCCGAGTGGGAACCCGATTACCGTACATACTTTAACGGGAGTGCCCGCGAGCTGTTCTGCACAATATGCGACCCAGGTTGGATTCACACACACGGAGGCGAACTCGTACTTCTTCGCTTCCTCGGTCAGTTTGGTAATTTCGGCTTTTGTGGCATCTGCACGCAAAAGGGTATGGTCGATCAACGCTGCTACATTCATATCGTCAGTCTCCTTTGTGGGAAAATTATCTTCATTAGAAGTCTTCGTCGCTATGTTATCATTTCATAGCTATCTTAGCACGACAATGAACATATGTAAACGTTATTATGAAATTATGTTCAGGCTGTTTTTCTCTTTTATTATTAACCTAAAAACATAAAAAAATCTGCCGTAAGCTACGGCAGACGATTCATAATAACAATGATTGTGCGGTAAACTGATCCGTCACTAGAATATTAGCGTATCTACCGGTAAGAGCTGCCCGAATGGCTTCAATCTTGCGATGCCCGCCGGCGACCAGGATCGACTTCTCCTTACGCCGCAGGTCTGCAAGGTCGATGCCGACCGTACGCTGATTAATTTCCTCACTAATAATATGACCATCCGTATCGAAGAACCGGGAGCAGATGTCCCCAATACCTTTGGATTCAAGCAGCAGCTGTTCTTCTTGATTAAAATAGCCAAGCCGGAACAAAAGTGCGTCCTCCTTCACAGTTCCCACTGTGAAGACAGCAATATTAGCCTGCCTGCCCAGTTCGATAATCCGCTGGATATGCCTGTCCTCTTCGACCATCTGTTTCACGGCGGTATTGTCAAAGATAACTGGCAGAGGCAAATACCGGGCAGCCGTATGAAAAGCCTCGGCAAATAAATTGACGGTCTCTACCGCGAACGTATTCACATGGGAATGACTGACGCCGCCTTTTAACTGTACCACCTCTACGCCCCGGACCTGCTTGGGCTGGAGGTTCTGGGCAACCTGGTACATCGTTGTTCCCCAGGTTACGCCGATGATATCTTTATCCTGTACGATCTCATGGAGATATTCGGCCGCCTTCTTGCTGATCTGCTTCTGTATCTCCTGGTACTCATTCAAGGGAGAGTAGCTTACAAGCACGAGTTCCAGATTGTATTTCTTCTTAAGCCGGTCTCCGAGCACATCCAGATCTTCCAAAGGATCAACAATATCGATCCGGACAAATCCCTGATCCTTGGCATACTGGAGCAGCCTCGAAATCGTCGGACGGGAGACGCCAAGCCTTGTGGCAATATCCTGCTGACTGTAATCAGAGAGATAATAGAGCCTGGCGGCCTCGATACTCAGCCTTTGCTTCTCATCTTCCATGGGTCTCCCTCCCTCTGCATTATTCTATATAAGACCGCACTTAAATTTTTTACATTTGTACGATTGTAACCACGGGGAATGCTTGGACTTCCGGCCGCTGCACGCCCCCAGATTTTTTATATTATACCGAAGTACGGTTAAATCCGGAGACAAAGGCATTCCCGTTCGCTCCTACAGTTCCAAGCTTCCCCTCCGTTACTTCTTCCCATATATTATTTTTAAGTGCATTATATTTAATCATTCTATTATAATCGAAATGCAAATGATAAGAGAAGAGCTTGCTGCCTATAAGGCTTACCAAATAAGCTTACTGCCGGGCTTACCTATAGGCTTATCTAGGGAGCTTAATCTACCTTCGGCAAACTCTGTAAAAATTGCTTCATTGAGTACTCGTGAGTATTCTTGTACCAGGTATCCAGCTTCTTGTCCCCGCTAAGTACCCATCTGATCTTCTCGCTCAGCTGCTGCCGGTAGTCTGCCGAGCCCTGGGCTTCTTTCTTCAGCTGAATGACCAGTCCCTCCCAATAAGGCTCCTTGGAACGAGAATACTCTGGATATTTCCTCACGAGTGCTTGAACCGATTCAAAGGAATCCCCGCGAAGCAGCGCTGCGGCCAGATAATTCCCGAGAAAGCGATGGCTCCGGTCATCCTGCATGACAAGTTCAAACGTCTTGATCGCCTCATCCAGCCTCCCCTGCTTAAGCAGCACTGTGGCATAGAGGGAGCGGTCATACGTATCATCGGTCCCCGGATCTTTGTATTTCTTCATTTCCTTATAGGCCGTGAAGAAAGACTCCCAGTTGTTATGACTATAGTAATAATCAGCTACACGGAACCAGTTGTCTGCACTAGGATGAAGCTCTGCCAATCGTTTCTGGTAAGGGAATTTCTCTTCGGTAAGCATCTGCTTATCTTCTTGACCGTGGTCAAGGGCGTCCATGACTTTACTTATCATCATCAGACTGTGGACATCAGACGGATTCAGCTTGGCAGACTGCTTATAAGCAGCTAAAGCTTCATCCAGCTTGCCGTTCAGGAGCAGCCGATCGGCATCTGTAAGCGTACGACTCTTGATCTGAAGCAGGGGCAGTGCTCCAAGCGTATTGCTGTTCAATCGGTATCCGTTGCTGCGGGTCAACAGCTTGCCCTCGGCATCATAAGCTTCAATACTCCAGGAATAGGTTGCTTCAGGATTGGAGAATCCCAGAACAGAGAGCGGATCAGGAATCATCAAGTTCTCTGAATTGCTGTAATAACTCGTCCCCGTCTGCTTGTCATACAGCTCTGTCACTGGAATCTGAACATGAGTGTCCTGAATACCTGAACGAATACCCAGGCCCGACAATCCTCCCTTATCCTCTACCCCCATGTTCAAGCTATATGAGGCGGCACCCTGGACAGGTTCCCACTCGAAGTCAATCGCCTTGCCCCGGATGACCTGCTTGTTCACTGGAGATATCAGCTCCAGCAGCGGTCTTAACGTAATGTCTTTCACCAAATGCTTACTTTCATTAAGTTCGATCCATTCATCTGTCATCACAGGCCAGGTCCAGCCATCAATTTGATTGAAGCTGAATCCCGCATACAGTTGATAACTTCCAGCCAGGACAGCGGGGAATTCGTACTCTCCCTTGGTATTGGTCATCGTTTGATAAGGTTCTCCATCAATAAGACTATGATTAACGTCTTTCTTCTCCCGAAGAAAGACTCCTACCCCGGCCAGGGGTGTGCCATCACTACGAGTTACTATCCCCTTAACTGTAGAGGCTGGTCCCGTCTGCCGGTTTGCCGCCTTAAGCTGTTGGCTAAGTATAGTAAGCCGGCCGATCGGGTCCCAAACAGTTGAAGTTTTATCCGACTGGTCCCCGGTTGATCCGCTCTTGCCCATGCTTTTACTCTCGCTAATGGTGTGATCTACCAGTTCCACTGCCTGCTTAAGCTTTCCATCGCGGATCAAGAATTGAGCTCTAAGGGTCGCTAATCGCGCCGTTAGCTCCAGACTGCCCATCTTATCCTGCCTCTTCATCAATCCGGTAATGATATCCTGAGCCTGTTCCTCCTCGCCCGTACGGTCCAAGAGCTCAGCGCGTTCCAAGGACAATTCCAGGCGTGTGTAATCATATAATTCAGGTATGCGTTCCTCCGCCTGCTTCAATACATCTATAGCTTCGGCAGATTTCCCTTTCATATAATAGAATCTGGCAAGCCCTGAAGCGGCTGACCTATATTCAATCTTATCGGCAGGCCCATTACGGACATAATCCAAGAGGAGCGGCATCTTCTCCGCTTCATTAAATTTAGCTGGCTTTGCATCCCCTCCACCAGGTCCCCAAGTGGTGCCTGGGCCTACCACGACATCATAACTCCGCTCATCCAGACCCGGAGTACCCGGGATCACATACTTGCTGATCAGCTCCCACTTCTTGCTGCCCTCGGCAGTATAAATCAGCTTTAGCAGCTTATCCTTGTCCGTAACCTTCCCCTGCTCAAATCCTTGCTCGGCGGCGGTAAGCTCCATTCTTGGAATTACGTATTCCGTGAAGAGAATGAAGATCAAGGTCGCGACAACCACTAGTCCAGCCAAGTGTTTAATCTTGAGTCTTATCTTCAAGTCTCGCCACCGCCCTTTCGTAATCCTTCTTCCAATAGGTATTGCCATAGGCTTCTACCAAAGGGCCTCGATCAGCGAACTGTTCATGGTTATGAGATACGGAACTGCTCCATGGGTGCAGGAAGAGGATCACTGCAATGAGAGTAAGTGTACCCGCAGCAGGAACAACGGGGATTTCAATTTCATAGTTCCAGAACTTTCGAAGCTGTTCACCCCAGCTCCCGGGATGTGTTCTCTTGAGTACTTTCGTTTGATATGTAAAATGTAACGATTCCAGCTCCTGATCAAGTTTCTGCCTTGGCGTGCTAGGTTCCCTGTTCATCCTGCCGTTCCTCCTTCTCCCATAAGCTTCTTAACTGATTCCGGCCTCTGACCAGCCGTGATTTAACCGTATTCCCGCTAATATTTAACTGCTCCGCGATTTCCTGGATCGACATTTCGCTGTAATAGTACAAGGTGATGACTTCGCGGTATATGTAGGCCAGCTGATGAATCGCATCACTTAGCCGTCCGTTTCTCCACTCGAGTAATAACTGAACTTCTGGGCCCTGCTGCTGCTCATCCTCCAGCCATGACTCCACTTCACTGCTGGGGAACAGATTCCTCCAGCTCCAGGTACGCTGTTTCATCCGGCAGCGGTTAATCATAATGCGGAACATCCAGCCTCTGAGCTTATCTCTGTCTCTTAGCTTGCTGATCTGCGTGAATACTTCAATAAAAGTATCCTGCACAGCTTCTTCTGCAGCCTGCCGATCCCTCAGCAGCAAATAGGCTGTTCGCAGCAGTTCGTCCCCATACTGCTCCATCAGATGCCGCAGCGCTGCCTCGTTCTTCTCTACTAATTCCTGCACTACATCCAGACCGCTCCCCCCTTCCCCTACATAAGATGCCTGCCAGGGAATTAAAGTTGCATGGATCTTATATTGACCTGAGAAAGGCGGCAAACTCCCTGCCTGCTGCCGTAATAGGTCTGTCTTTTCGGTAGACCAGTGTGATTTGCGGATCCGGAACCGTGTTACCTGGCAGAGGTGCCGCTCGAACTCCAGCAGGAGCATCCATGAGCAATAACCCTCTCTTCGTATAAAAAGAGATCCCGATCCGTGACTGGACTGCCAGCTTCACCGCTTCCGGTGAGTCCATCCCGGCAGAGTTCCACAGATTCACTTGATTCGCCGATGCCCAGCGTTCTGAGAAACCTCGAATAAAGGACCCTTCCGCATGCTGAATGAAGCGCTCCTGTGCAATCTGGTTCACTTCGATCTTCTTTAGTGCCGCGAAGGAATGCTCAGCCGGATAAATAAGCACGATCTCATCATCTTCAAGAACCTCACACTCCAAATGATCCTCGGTAAAAGGTTGATTCGTATGCATGACCGCCAGATCAATGTCTGCTTGCTGAAGCATCCTTACAATTTCATCATCGGCCCTGATCTTGATATCCAGATGAATACCGGGAAATTGACGCATGAATCGCCCCGCTACCGCTGGGAGATAATAATTGCCCGGCATGAGCCCTGCACCTATTCGCAGTGTTCCGCGTTCTAGGGTATCGAAATCCGCCACAATGTTGATCGCTTCGTCTGTTAAGGAAGTAATTCTCTGCGCATAATAAAGCAGCGCTCTACCGGCCTCTGTCAATATGACCCGGCCGCGGCGGGTGTCAAAGATAGCAGTACCGAGCTCCTCCTCCAGACTTTTCATGTGAAAGGTTACGGTCGGCTGCTTGAGCCCCAGTACCCCGGCGACGTCAGAAATTTTCTTGTATTTCTCTATTAGAACGACAATTTTCAACTTTACAATGTTCATACAATGACCTCCTTCTGTTCCCATCATAGCCAGTTAATTAGATAAAATCTATGATTGTATCAGTTTTTTATTTTACTTTTTATCATTCAATTTACAAAGTTATGAATTTGGAATGATGAATGGGCTCTATACTTTTAAGAGTCGGAAACAAAATTCGACCAAATAAAAAAAACAATTAGGGGAGATTACAAACCATGAAATTAAAGAAGCTGCTCCTTTTGACACTTACGCTTGCTTTCGCAGTATCACTTGCAGCATGTGGTAACAAAGACAATACGTCAGGCACAACTACTACAGACAATACCAACGCAGGCAAAACCGAAACTGCTACACTTAGCGGATCTATTCTTGCTTCGGGTTCTACAGCACTTCAACCGCTCGTTGAACAAGTAAGTAAGAAATTCATGGATAAAAACACTGGCGTATCCGTTCAGGTTCAAGGCGGAGGCAGTGGTACAGGACTTACTCAAGTATCTGGCGGACAAGTTCAAATCGGTAACTCCGACGTATTCGCTTCAGAGAAAATGAAAGATGCTGCCGCAGCAAAAGAACTGGTTGACCATCAAGTAGCTGTAGTAGCAATTGCCGCAGTCGTTAACCCTGAAGTTGGCGTGACTAACCTTACCAAACAGCAATTGGTTGACATCTTCACTGGCAAGATCACGAACTGGAAAGAAGTAAAAGGTAAAGATCAAGCTATCGTGATCGTGAACAGACCAAGCAGCTCCGGTACTCGTGCTACTTTCGAGAAATTCGCTTTGGGTACAAAGACTGAGGACTTGAAAGGCTCTATCCAAGAAGATTCCTCAGGTACAGTTAAGAAGCTAATCACCGAAACTCCAGGAGCCATCGGATATCTTGCTCTTTCTTACCTGGATGACAAAGTGAAAGCTGTTCAATATGAAGGTGTAGATGCAACTGTTGACAACGTGGTATCTGGTAAATATCCGGTATGGGCTTACGAGCACATGTACACTAAAGGTGAGCCTGATGCTACTACGAAAGCATTCCTGGATTACTTCATGACTGACGAAGTTCAAAACGGCGATGTCGTTGAGCTTGGTTACATCCCTGCAAATAAAATGCAAGTAAAGCGTGATGAAGCGGGTAACGTAACGAAGTAATATCAAGTAACTCGGCAGCTCACGATTTATACCAAGAGGCGGAAGAATAAACTTCTGCCTCTATTTTCAATTTAGAAAGGAAAGAAGGACCTAATGAAATCTAACCAGGATACCCCCCTTCTACTGCGCAAGCATCGTACAGAGGAGTGGATTGGGCGGGGATATACAACCATATGTGTGCTCTTCCTCATCGTTATCATCATATCCATTGTTTATTTTGTAGCTACCAAAGGCATCTCGACGTTCGCCATCAATAACGTAAGTCTATCGGGCTTCCTGTTCGGAACTACATGGAGTCCGGATGATAACCAATTCGGCGCACTGCCGTTCATTTATGGATCTTTCCTGACCTCTCTCTTGGCTGCGGTAATCGCTAGTCCGCTAAGTGTATGTGCCGCCCTGTTCATGACTGAAATCGTTCCTTCTTGGGGCAAAAAATTACTGCAGCCGGTGATCGAGCTGCTCGCCGGAATTCCATCCGTCGTATACGGATTCATCGGACTGAGTATCCTTGTTCCTTTCATGCGTAATACATTCCCGGGCCAAGGGATCGGTGTGGCTGCAGGTGCCATTGTCTTGTCCATTATGATTCTGCCAACCATCACCAGTATTGCCACGGATGCGCTCGGCGCCCTGCCCCGCAATCTGAAGGAAGCATCTTACGGACTTGGAGCTACCCGCTGGCAGACAATATACGGTGTCATTATTCCTACGGTTCTTCCTTCTATTCTGACTGGGGTGGTTCTGGGTATGGCCCGCGCCTTTGGTGAAGCTCTTGCGGTACAGATGGTCATCGGGAACGCTCCGCATATCCCGACCTCGTTGTTCGAATCGGCTTCAACCCTGACCAGTGTGATCACGCTGAATATGAGTAATACCGTTATGGGTTCCGTACAGAACAATGCGCTTTGGAGTATGGCTATGATATTAATGCTGATGACCTTCGTCTTTGTCTTTGTCGTAAGGCTTCTCGAAAGGAGACATAAACTTTGAAACCGAAAGCCGCCGATAAACTTGCAACCGGCATAATTGTATTCTTCGCACTATTGATTGTTGCCGTGCTCTTAGGCATGCTGGGCTTTATTCTATTTAGAGGACTCAGTCATATCAGCTGGGACTTCTTAACTTCCGAACCGCAGACGATCCGTGAGGGCGGCGGAATTGGACCCCAGCTCTTCAATTCCTTATACTTGCTTATTCTAACTATGATTATTACGATTCCACTCGGTCTTGGAGCTGGTATCTATATGGCTGAATATGCGAAGCCGAACAAGCTGACAGACGCCATCCGTCTAATTGTTGAGGTTCTGTCCTCATTCCCTTCCATCGTGGTGGGTCTGTTCGGTCTCCTGGTTGTCGTTCAGCAATTCGACTTCGGATTCTCTCTGTTCTCCGGCGCCATCGTACTTACGATCTTTAACATGCCTTTGATGGTGCGTGTAACTGAACAGGCTTTCCGCAGTGTACCTAAGGAACAGAAAGAAGCGGGACTTGCCATGGGCTTGTCCAAATGGAAGATCATCACCTCCATCCTGTTCCCGGTGGCTCTGCCGATCATCGTAACCGGGACGATTCTTGCCGCCGGCCGGGTCTTCGGTGAAGCTGCCGCTCTGCTCTTCACGGCTGGAATGACCACGCCGCATATTAATTTCAGTGACTGGAACCCGCTGCATCATAATTCTCCGCTGAACCCGTTCCGTCCGGCTGAAACACTGGCCGTGCACATCTGGAAGGTGAATAGTGAAGGCCTTGCACCGGATGCAGTACAGATCGCTGCAGGCGCATCCGCAGTCCTGGTTATTCTTGTCCTGATCTTCAACCTGCTGGCTCGCTGGCTTGGTAGAGCACTTTACCGGAAATTCACATCGATCAAATGATAAATGATAAGGAAGAGGAGAACGGCTCATGACGGACACCTTACGTACTGAAAATCTTAAAGTCTATTATGGAGAACATGAGGCGGTAAAAGGCATTGACATGACCTTTGCCGAGCAGAGTGTAACGGCTTTGATCGGACCTTCCGGCTGCGGCAAATCAACGTTCCTCCGTTCACTCAACCGGATGAATGATGAAATTCCCGGCTCACGTCAGACCGGGAACATCTGGATCGGAGATAAGGACATCAATTCGTCCGAGACCGATGTGACCGTGCTGCGTCAAAAGATAGGAATGGTATGGCAGCGGCCTAATCCTTTTTATAAGTCCATTTATGAGAACATTGCCTTTGGCCCCAAATACCATGGAATCAAGAACCGGAAGCAGCTTGATCAGATCGTAGAGGATAGTCTTCGCAAAGCTGCCCTCTGGGATGAGGTCAAGGACCGCCTGCATACTTCTGCCCTGTCCCTTTCCGGAGGCCAACAGCAGAGATTATGTATTGCCCGGGCCCTCTCGGTTAATCCGGACATCCTACTACTGGATGAGCCAGCCTCTGCCCTTGATCCTATCTCCACTTCCAAGATTGAAGAACTCATCGGCGAGCTGAAGAAGTCACTGACCATCGTCATCGTAACCCATAACATGCAGCAGGCTGCACGGGTCTCGGATTTCACCGCCTATTTCTACCTTGGAAATCTGATGGAATATAACGAGACAAGCATCATCTTCACCAATCCATCCAAGCCGAACACCCAGGAATATATATCCGGGCGGTTTGGTTAATTTAGATGACAAGTGAACAGGAGCAGGCTTCGGTTGATCAGACTGATAGCCTGCTCATTTAATTTAGAGAACAAAGGATTGCCTATTGAAAAACTAATGATATTAGTTATAATAAAACTAATGATATTAGTTTTGGTTTTCGAGAGGAGAATTTGCCATGAGTTTCATTTTGTTTCTGCTCTTGTTCACCTGCCTTTGCGGTTACCTTGATTCCCGTCTTGGCAGACTTAAGAAGAAGGAGGATACGATATGTTAGCCGGACATTTCGGACTTGCTGCAGCGGTCAAAGCTAAAGTACCTGAAGTTCCACTCTGGGCCCTTATGCTCTCCACCCAGCTGATTGATGTCATCTTTGTCCCCTTGTACCTCAGTGATGTGGAGACCGTAGTCAAGACAGGAGAGGGGTATGGGAATCAAATTATTCATGCGGATTATTCTCACTCTCTGCTGAGTGTTCTGGTGATTGCCTTCTTGACTGGCTTCCTGGCCAGGAAGCTCTGGGGGAAGCGTGGTGGCTTTACGGTTGGCGCCGTAGTATTCAGCCACTGGCTTCTTGATCTGCTGGTACACCGTCCTGATCTACCGATTCTGCCTGGCAATCTCGGCCATCTTCCCCTGCTTGGACTGGGCATCTGGCGCAGCAGTACCCTTTCCATGACAGCAGAGCTGCTTCTAATTGCTGCAGGAAGCTTCATGTATTTACGATTCGCTGTCTCTGGTACAACGGGGAGCACGAGACTCCTTGCCCGCTGCTCTGGTGCCATACTGGCCGTTCTTATGCTACTCTGTCTGGCTTCCGATGTGCTGAGTACCCTATAACCAGTTCAATTATTCCAATAAAAAAAGCGTAGGCGGTTATCCGCTTACGCTTTCGGTTCAACATGCCTCGGAACCAGATTATAAATCTCCCCGCTCTCCAGCGTGTCAATTAACCGGTCAAGCCACAAGTAATATTCCGAAGCTTCTCTCATCTTCCTCTGATCCTCGGTCAGAACGCTCTTCACCGCTGCATCCTCTGCCTGAGCAATCCACTTGTCCATTTCGTCAATGGAACGTTTAAGCACATTCAGATTAGTCTCTACAGCTTTACGCCATTTGATGGCGAAGAAGTCATTAAACGTCTGATACCAGTCGTATTCCACTTCATACAGGTCCTTGCGAGAACCTTTTTCCCACACTTTATTGACCATCTTAAGATCCAGCAGCGTTCTAACTCCTGTGCTCATACTGGTCTTACTCATCTTCATTTCCTGCCCCATTTCATCCAGCGTCATCGGCTTGTCTGCAAAAAACAGCAGACCGTACAGATGCCCGGTAGATAGGGTCACTCCATATAAGTCCATATTTCTTCCTATCGCTTCAATCACTCGCTTGCGGACCTTCTGAAGAGCCGCTTGCTCCTGCTCATTAAGCTGTTCCAAGCCCATGCTTGCAGCCTCCTATTTAACCACTTTTACATTATGTATCTTATCTTAGAAAAAGCATGCCCAAATGTAAAGAAACGACTTGGAGAGCATTTAAGAGTTAGAGTGAGTATTCTCTGCGTAAACTATGTACAGTATTTTCTGTACGTACCGTATGTACGGATATAAGAGTTGATTAAACGAATTTTTTTTTGATAGACTAATACCTACAGAAATAAAAGGGGTGAGCTTTTTTTGGAAAATACAATTCTTGAAGTGCGGAATGTCAGCAAATTGTTTGGGCCTAATGCTGCTCAGGGCATTCAGCTGTTAGAGAAAGGGCATACCAAAGAACAACTAGCCCGCGAGAAACAAATCACAGTCGGGGTTAACCGCGTAAGTCTGGATATCCGCCAAGGTGAGATATTCGTCATTATGGGCCTGTCAGGGAGCGGCAAGTCTACACTTGTCCGCATGCTGAACCGTCTGATTGAGCCTTCTTCCGGAGAAATTCTTATTCACGGGAAAGATCTGCGTAAGATGAATAAAGCGCAGCTTCGTGAAGTCAGACGCAAAAATATTAGCATGGTATTTCAGAAATTTGCATTATTTCCGCACCGTACGGTGCTTGAAAATGTTGAATACGGAATGGAAATACAGCAGATCAGCAAAGAAGAGCGCAGAGCCAAGGCAGAAAATGCACTGGAGCTTGTTGGTCTGAAAGGCTGGGGTCCCAAGATGCCTGATGAGCTCAGTGGCGGCATGCAGCAGAGGGTAGGTCTTGCACGAGCACTGGCGAACGATCCTGAGGTCCTGCTGATGGATGAGGCTTTCAGTGCACTCGATCCGCTCATCCGCAGAGATATGCAGGACGAGCTGCTTGAGCTTCAGGAACGGATGAAGAAGACCATTGTCTTCATTACCCATGACCTGGACGAAGCTCTGCGTATTGGGGACCGCATCGCGCTGATGAAGGATGGCGCACTCGTTCAGCTGGGTACACCGGAAGAAATGCTGACTCAGCCTGCTAACCGCTATGTTGAGCGTTTCATAGAGGATGTTGATTTGTCCAAGGTGCTTACAGCTTCCCATGTCATGATACGTCCTGAGACCGTTACACTGGACAGAGGTCCGCGGGTCGCGCTGCAGCTTATGCGTGAACGAGGGATCTCCAATCTCTTCGTCATTGACCGTGGCAAGCGGCTTCTTGGTGTAATTACGGCTGAAGATGCGTCTTCGGCGCTTAAATCGGGAATGGGGCTCTCCGAAATTCTGATTAAAGATGGGCCTGAGGTTAGTCCGGATACACTCCTTGGCGACTTATTTGAGGTTACAAGCTCCGCAAAGGTCCCATTGGCTGTCGTGGATGAGAATCATCGCCTGCTTGGCGTGATCGTTCGCGGTGCCGTGCTCGGTGCACTTGCTGGAGATACCAAAGTCCTTGGAGGTGAAGCGTAATGTTACCCAAATTGCCACTAGCTGATTGGATCGAGGCACTTGTGAGCTGGATGGGCTCACATCTCGGAGGTCTATTTGATGCCATAGCTATAATTATTGAGCATGTCGTTGGCTTCTTCTCAGATCTGTTCCTGCTGCCGCATCCCCTGCTTTTCATTGCCATACTGGGTATTCTGGCTTTCGCGATTGGCCGTCTTCCCTTAACATTATTTACAGTCATCGGCTTCCTGCTGATTGAGAATTTAGGGTACTGGACACAGACGATGAACACGCTGGGCCTCGTTATCACCTCAGGGCTCATCTCTATCCTGCTCGGTATTCCCCTCGGGATCTGGAGTGCGTACAGCAGAACCACGCACCGCATTGTCTCGCCTATTCTCGACTTTATGCAGACCATGCCCGCGTTCGTCTATTTGCTGCCGGCAGTCACCTTCTTCAGTCTGGGTGTTGTGCCAGGCGTAATTGCTTCAGTAATCTTCGCGATACCGCCAACGATTCGAATGACCTACCTGGGCATCAAGCAGGTATCCGCCGAGCTGACTGAGGCAGCCGAAGCCTTCGGATCCACCACTTGGCAGAAGCTCGTTAAGGTGGATCTGCCGCTCGCCATGCCTACGATGATGGCCGGTATTAATCAGACGATTATGCTCTCATTGTCCATGGTCGTCATTGCATCCATGATCGGGGCGCAGGGTATTGGAGCTGAGGTCTACCGGGCCGTCGCACAGCTCAAAATCGGTCAAGGCTTTGAAGCTGGACTTGCTGTTGTTGTTCTAGCCATTGTGCTCGACAGATTCTCTCAGAACCTGTTCAAGACAGGCCGCCGCAAGGCAGCTCTGCAAAAACAACCACGCCGTCGCTTGGTATTCGCTTCTGCCTTACTGGCTACCCTGATTGTGGGTGGTATTGCCCAGTATCTGCTTCTGCCTTCAGGAACGTCGGCTGACGCTAACCAAGGGGGCGCCGTCGCAAGCAAGTTCCATAACCAGATCATCGGGATTGATCCCGGGTCAGGGATTATGAAATCAACCGCCAAGGCGATTCAGGACTATAAGCTGGACAGCTGGGAGCTGGTTGAGGGCTCAAGTACCGCAATGACGGCAATGCTGGATAAAGCAATCAAGAATAAAGAGCCGATCGTAGTTACTGGATGGACACCACACTGGATGTTCACCAAGTACGATCTTAAGTACTTGGATGATCCCAAGAAGACCTATGGGGAATCGGAAGAAATTCACACCATAGCCCGCAAGGGACTGAAGCAGGATCAACCCACTGCTTATGCATTTCTGGACCGTTTCAAGTGGACAGCCGATGAGATGGGAGAAATTATGGTTGCCATTCAAGGGGGGCAAAGCCCTGAGGAAGCGGCGAAGAATTGGGCCACAAAGCATCCGGACCGGGTACAGGAATGGACAAAGGGACTTGCCAAGGTGAATGGCCAGAAGCTCAAGCTAAGCTATGTGGCGTGGGATTCAGAGATTGCCAGCACCAATCTCCTTCAGTACGTTCTTCATCAGGAACTCGGCTACGATGTTACTTCTCTTCAAGTAGAAGCTGGCCCGATGTGGACAGGGGTCGCCAGTGGAGATGTGGATGCCACAGCCTCAGCCTGGCTTCCGTTAACTCATGCGGATTACTGGAATAAGTACAAAGACAAAGTGGAGGATCTTGGGCCGAATATGACAGGTGTCCGTACAGGCCTTGTCGTGCCTGCCTATGTAGATATTTCCTCTATCGAGGATTTGAACAAATAGAGTTTTGAAACATGCAGTATTTCGGTAGCCCCTGTCCTGGCA
>RCUH01000725.1_pt1 | contig 30267 bp, 26 predicted proteins | sample 2166191 | NCBI WGS metagenome assembly RCUH01 (sample SAMN09932848, study PRJNA488358) | compost metagenome | feature: garden; material: soil; isolation source: compost soil in an enriched community after 214 h of incubation | place: Germany: Experimental Botanical Garden Goettingen | collected...
GTGCTGGTGGGCGAGAACTACGTCAACCGCTTCGGCATGGACGGGCGCTCCTACGACGTCATTCCGCAAAGCCTGCGCGAACAGCGCATCTCGCCCGAGGCGCTGGCGCAGTACCACGTCAAGAGCGCCAGCGGGGCGCAGGTTCCGCTGTCCAACCTGGTGACGGTGTCGATGGGCGTCGAACCCAACAAGCTGACCCAGTTCAATCAGTTGAACGCCGCCACGTTCCAGGCGATCCCCATGCCGGGCGTCACCATGGGCGACGCCGTGCAATTCCTGGCCAGGCAGGCGCAGACCCTGCCCGCCGGCTTCAGCTACGACTGGCAATCGGATGCGCGCCAGTTCAGCCAGGAGGGCTCGGCGCTGATGATCACCTTCATCTTCGCCATCATCGTGATCTACCTGGTGCTGGCCGCGCAGTACGAAAGCCTGCGCGACCCGTTCATCATCCTGGTGAGCGTGCCCATGTCCATCTGCGGCGCCCTGATCCCGCTGGCGCTGGGCATGGCTACCGTCAACATCTACACACAGATCGGCCTGGTGACGCTGATCGGCCTGATCAGCAAGCACGGCATCCTGATGGTGGAGTTCGCCAACGAGATGCAGGTCAGCCACGGATTGGACCGGCGTGCCGCCATGGAACAGGCCGCGCGCATTCGCCTGCGTCCCATCCTGATGACCACGGCCGCCATGGTGATGGGGCTGATCCCGCTGCTGTTCGCCAGCGGCGCGGGCGCCCACAGCCGCTACAGCCTGGGGCTGGTCATCGTGGTGGGCCTGCTGGTGGGCACGCTCTTCACGCTGTTCGTGCTGCCCACCGTCTACACCGTGTTCGCGCGGGATCACCGGGCGGCCAACGACACGCCGCGCGCCCGCGAACTGGCGCGGGCCGAGGCCGGCGATGCGCAAGCCGCCGCCGTGTCCGCCCAGCCTTGAGGAATCGACCATGAATAGGTTTCATCTCTACACACGGCTGCGCCGCGGCGCCCTGGCGCTGCTGGCCGCGCTGGCCGCCGCCGGCTGCGCGGTCGGGCCCGATTACCGCAAGCCCCGGCCGGCGCCTGTCGTCCTGGCCAGCCCCGAGCAGGCGCTGTTCTCCACGGACCAGCTACAGCGCGACTGGTGGAAGCAGTTGCAGGATCCGCAGCTCGACCGGCTGATCGGCCTGGCGCTGGCCCGCAATCACGACATCCGCATTGCCCAGGCCCGGCTTGCCGAATCCCGCGCGGTGCTCGATGAGAAAGAACTGGACCAGTTGCCGGCGGTGACCCTGGACGGCCGCTATGAGCGCAGCCTGTCGCAGGCCAATCCCGGCGTCGCGGGGCAGCGCAACCTGGCCGAAAGCTACCGGGCCGGCTTTGACGCAAGCTGGGAGCTGGACCTGTTCGGCAGGCTGCGCCGGTCGGCCGAAGGCGCAGCCGCCCGCAGCGAGGCGCAGGCCGCCGATCTTGCCCAGACGCGCATCGTGGTGGCGGCCGAAGTGGCCCGCAACTACTTCGAGCTGCGTGGCGCGGAACAGCGCCTGGCCGTGGCGCGCGCCAACCTGGACAGCCAGCGCGACAGCCTGCGCGTGACCGAGGCGATGGTGGCGGCGGGGCGCGGCGACGAAGGCGATCTGGCCAGCGCGCGGGCCGAGCTGGAAACCGTATTGGCGAGCGTGCCGGTGCAAGTGACGGCCAGGCGGCTGGCGCAGTACCGCATCGCGGTGCTGGCCGGCTTGAGGCCCGTCGAACTGGGCGAGCTGGACGCGGGCAAGCCGCTGGCTCCCTTGACGGCCCGCCTGCCGATCGGCGATGCGGGCGCCTTGCTGTCCCGCCGTCCGGACGTGCTGGCCGCCGAACGGAACATGGCTGCGGCCAACGCGGACGTGGGCGTGGCCACGGCCGAGCTGTATCCCCGGATCGACCTGGGCGGCTTTCTGGGCTTTGTCGCGCTGCGCGGGGCCGATTTCGGCAGCGCGGCCAGCCGGGGTTTCGGCGTGGCGGCGGGCGTGAACTGGCCGGCCTTCCACCTGCCGACGGCGCTGGCCCGCAAGCGCGGCGCCATTGCGCGTTCTGAGGGCGAGGTGGCGCGCTACGAACAGACGGTGCTGCGCGCGGTGGAGGAACTGGAGTCGGCGCTGACGGAGTTTGGCCAGACGCAGCAGCGCCTGGGCAACCTGGCCCAGGCCGCCGCGCACAGCGGGCGCGCGGCCGAGCTGGCCAGGCTGCGCTACCGCGAAGGAAGCACGCCTTATTTGACCGTGCTGGACGCGCAGCGTACGCTCTTGCGCGCCCAGGACGCCGTGGCTGTTGCCGAAGCCCAGTCCTACACCCGCCTGATCGCGCTGTACAAGGCGCTGGGGGGAGGCTGGGAGGCGCCGCCGGAACCGGCGCCGGCCGCTACAGGGCCGGCTGCTACGGGGCCGGCTGCTACAGGACCGGCTGCTACAGGACCGCCTGCCGCAGGGCCTCCCGCCGCCGGCTGACCGCCCGCCTGCGTTCATGGCACCATAGGAAAACTCTCGGAGCATCGTCATCGCCATGTCTGACAGCCTGTCCCAACCCGCCGCCGGGGTGCCGCATCAGCCCGCGGACCGCGTGCTCATGACCTTGAAGACGCGCGGGCCGCAGTCCATCGCGGTCATCGCGCGGGCCATGGATGTGACGGCCGAGGCGGTGCGCCAGCAGATGACGCGGCTGCATGCCGACGGGCTGGTCGACTCCGAAAGCCATAGCGCGGGCCGGGGGCGGCCCACCCAGATCTGGTTCCTGACCGAGGCCGGGCACGGCCGCTTTCCGGACACCCATGCCGAAATGACCGTGCAGATGATAGGCGCCGTGCGCCAGGTGTTCGGCGACGAAGGCGTCGAAAAGCTGATCCAGGTCCGCGAAAGCGCCATGCTGAACAGCTATCACCAGGCCATGCTGGGCGCCAAGAGCCTGAAGGCGCGGCTCGAACGCCTGGTGGACGTGCGCTGCGCCGAAGGCTATATGGCCGAATTGCGCCAGGACGGCGCTGATTTCGTCTTTATCGAAAACCACTGTCCCATCTGCTCCGCGGCGAAAGCCTGTATGGGCTTTTGCCGTAGCGAGCTGGCACTGTTCCGCAATGTGCTGGGCGAGACGGTGCGGATCGAACGCGAAGAGCACATCCTGGCGGGCGCGCGCCGCTGCGCCTATCGGGTCAGCACGCGCGCATGACCCTCAAGCAACTCGAAGCCTTCTACTGGGCCGCCACCTGCGCGAGTTTCGCCGTGGCCGCCGAGCGCCTGCACCTGTCGGTGTCTTCGCTGTCCAAGCGCATCACCGAGCTTGAAGAAACACTGGGCCAGCCGTTGTTCGACCGCAGCGGCCACAAGGCCGTGCTGACCGACGCGGGCCAGCGGTTGCTGCCGCAGGCTCGCGAGCTGCTCGCCGCCGCCGACCAGATCCGCGCGTCCATGGCCGAAGCGCCCGGGCTGCGGGGGCGTTGCCGCTTCGGCGTGGGCGAACTGACCGCGCTGACCTGGCTGCCGCGCCTGATCGGCGTCGTGCGCGCCGCCTATCCCGAACTGGTGCTGGAACCGTATGTGGACATCGGCCAGGTGCTGGAGCAGCGCGTGGCCGACGGCGAGCTGGACTTCGCCGTGATCGCGGGGCGCTCGTCGCGCGTCGGCATTGCGTCGTCGCCGATCGGCGAGGCGCGCTTCTCCTGGGCCGCGGCCCCGTCCGTGCTGCACGGGGAAACCCGCATGACGACGGCGCTCCTGGCCCGTCTGCCGCTCGTGACGCTGCCCGCGGGTGCGGGCACGTCGCGCATCATCGACGACTGGCTGGCCGGCCGCGAAGCCGTGGACGAACGCCTCTGCTGCAATAACTGGGGCGCCATCGTGGGCCTGCTGATCGAAGGCACCGGGGTGGGGCTGCTGCCCACCCATTGGGCGCTCGCGCTCCAGGCCGAAGGCAGCCTGCGCGTCCTGCAGGGCGAACCCGGGCTGGCGGCCTTGCCTTACGCCTTCCAATACCGGCGGGACGACGCGCGCCCGCTGGTCGCGTGCTTGCGCGACGCCGTCGCCGCCGCCGTCGATTTCTCGGCGCCGTGCCGGTTGCCCTGAACCGCGTGTCCGCAACGCGGCCGTCCCAGGCGTATATTTAGCGGCGCGACAGCCGCCGGTCTATACAATCGCCGCGCGCCTGGCGCAGAATCCAACAAGAACGTGCGCAACGGGGGGATGGGCCCGGCGGTGCAGCACGGCTCGGGGCCTGTTCCTCCTTGCCAGGCGGTGCGCCGGCGGCGCGTGGGGAAGCAGGCCGACCTGAATCGACGGAGATCATTCATGCGTAAACTTTGCCTCGCCATGGCCATGGCGGGAATGCTGGCCAGCGGACTGGCGCAAGCTCAGTCCACCTTGCGTATCGGGCTGCAGGACGACCCGGATGTGCTGGACCCCGTGCGCGCCCGCACCTTTGTTGGCCGTATCGTGTTCGCCTCGCTGTGCGACAAGCTGGTCGAGATCACTCCCGATCTGAAGATCGTGCCGCAGCTCGCGCAATCCTGGACGATCGGCCCGGACCACAAGTCGCTGACGTTCAAGCTGCGCACGGACGCCGTGTTCCATGACGGCACCCCGGTCAACGCCGCTGCGGTCAAGGCCAACCTGGACCGGGCCCGCACCCTGCCCGACAGCAACCGCAAGAGCGAACTGGCCACCGTCGCCAGCGTGGATGCGCCGGACGCCGACACCGTCGTGCTGAACCTGTCCGAGCCGGACGCCTCGCTGCTGTCCCAGCTTTCCGACCGCGCGGGCATGATGATGTCGCCCGCCAGCTTCGATAAGGACCCCGGCGGCAAGCCCGTGTGCTCGGGTCCGTATCAGTTCAAGGAGCGCGTGCAGAATGACCGCATCGTGCTGGAGAAATTCCCCAAGCATTGGGATGCGGCCAATTACCACTTCGACCGCCTGGTCTACACGCCGATCCCCGACACCACCGTGCGCCTGAACAACCTGCGCGCCGGCGACCTGGACATCATCGAACGCGTGGCGCCCAGCGATGCCAAGGCCGTCAAGGACGACCCCAGCCTGCGGCTGGCGCCGGTGACCGGACTGGGCTTCCAGTCCATCTCGGTCAACCTGGGCAACGGCGCGCGCGCCAACAACCCCTTGGCCAAGGACAAGCGCGTACGCCAGGCGTTGGACCTGGCGATCGACCGCGACGTGCTGAACCAGGTCATCGGCGAAGGCATGTTCCAGCCCGCCTATCAGCCGTTCCCGCCGGCCAGCTTCGCCTTCAACAAGGCGTTCGAGCGCAAGGGCCGAGACCCCAAGAAGGCGCAGGCCCTGCTGAAGGAAGCCGGCTATGACCGCGTGAAGTTCGAGATCACCTTCGGCAACAACACCACCATGCAGCAGGTGTTCGAACTGGTGCAGGCCATGGGGGCCGAAGCGGGCTTCGACATCACCTTGCGTCCTGTCGAATTCGCCTCGCTGCAATCGTCGCTCGCGCGCGGCGACTTCGAAGTCGGCCAGAGCGGCTGGTCCGGCCGCGTCGATCCCAGCGGCAATATCCACCAGTACCTGAGCTGCAAGGGCAACCTGAACGATGGCAAGTTCTGCGACGCAGGCGTGGACAAGCTGCTGAACGATGCGCGCGCCGAGGCCGACACCGCCAAGCGCCGCGCCATGTACGAGCAGGTGCTGACGTCCATGCAGGACCAGCGTCCCATCGTCTACCTGTTCTATCTGCCGTGGACCTTCGGCGTGCAGAAGAAGCTGGAAGGCTTCGTGCCTTACCCCGACGGCCTGATCCGCCTGAAGGGCGTCAAATAGGGCCCTCCCCCTACCCGCTTGCGCGGGCCCCCTCAAGGGGGCGGCGTCTGCGGACCGGCGGAGCCGGATCCGCGGCGCCCTGGATGGGGAGCGCTTTGTAGGGGGGACTGGGGAGGCTGCGGCCTCTCTCCTTTTTGGTTATTTGGGTGCCTGGCACCTTTCCACACAGGATTCACCATGTTTACGACTCGCCCGGAAATTCTCGGCACCTTCGGTGTCGTGACATCCACGCATTGGCTGGCCAGCGCGGCCGGCATGTCGCTGCTGGAGCGCGGCGGCAACGCGTTCGATGCCTGCGCCGCGTCCGCGTTCGTGCTGCAGGTGGTCGAGCCGCACCTCGTCGGCCCGGCCGGCGAAGTGCCCGCGGTGTTCTATTCCGCGCGCACTGGCCGCGTCGAAGTGCTGTGCGGCCAGGGCACGACGCCGGCCGCCGCCACGCTGGAGCGCTACCGCGCCGAAGGGCTCAAGCTCATCCCCGGCAACGGCCTGCTGGCCACCGTCATTCCGGGGGCGTTCGACGCCTGGATGCTGCTGCTGCGCGACCATGGCACGATGCGCGTGCGCGACGTGCTCGAACCCGCCATCTATTACGCCGAGCACGGCCATGCGCTGATGCCGCGCATTTCCAACACCATCGCCGGCCTGAAGGATTTCTTCGAGACGCACTGGCCCACGACCGCCCAGGTGTATGTGCCCGGCGGCAAGGTTCCGGAAGCCCGCAAGCTGTTCCGCAATCCGGCGCTGGCCAGAACGTGGACCCGCGTGCTCAAGCAGGCGGAGAGCGCGGGCGCTGACCGAGAACGCCAGATCGAGGCGGCCCGCGACGCGTTCTATCGCGGCTTCATCGCCGAAGAGATCGACCGGTTCGCCCGCAACACCGACGTCATGGACGAAAGCGGAACCACCCACCGCGGCGTCATCACGGCCGACGACCTGGCGGGCTGGTCCGCCAGCTACGACAAGCCGCTGACCTACGATTACCACGGCTACACCGTGGCCAAGGCCGGCGCCTGGAGCCAGGGGCCGGTGTTCCTGCAGACGCTCGCCATCCTGAAAGACATGGATCTGGCGGGCGTCGGCCCGACCAGCGCCGAATTCGTCCACCGCGTCACGGAGGCCATGAAGCTGGCCTTTGCGGACCGCGAGGCCTATTACGGCGATCCGGCCTTCATCGATGTGCCGCTGGCCCATCTGCTATCGGACGAGTACAACGCGGAACGCCGCAAGCTGATCGGCGAGGCCGCCTCGCAGGACCTGCTTCCCGGCCAAGTGCCCGGCTTCGAGGCCCAGGTGGCGCGCGTCATGGACACGCTCGAACGCCTGTCCAAGGTCAGCGAGCCCGGCAGCGCCACGAACGAGCCGACGCTTGCCGACATGCGCGCCTCCGCCAAGCGCGGGGACACGACGCATGTGGACGTCATCGACCGCTGGGGCAACATGATCTCGGCCACGCCCTCGGGCGGCTGGTTCCAGTCCTCGCCGGTCATTCCGGAGCTGGGCTTCGGCCTGAACACCCGGGCCCAGATGTTCTGGCTGGAAGAGGGGTTGCCGGGCACCCTGGCCCCGGGCAAGCGCCCGCGCACGACGCTCACGCCCTCGCTCGCGCTGCGCGACGGCAAGCCCTACCTGGCGTTCGGCACGCCGGGCGGCGACCAGCAGGAGCAGTGGCAGCTCCTGTTCTTCCTGCGCCATGTGCATCATGGATTGAACCTGCAGGAATCGATCGATCTGCCCATGTCCCACACCATGCATTTCCCCACGTCCTTCTATCCCAGGGACCGCAAGCCGGGACATCTGGCGGTGGAGGCCAGTTTCGGCGCCGAGGTGATCGAGGCCCTGCGCCAGCGTGGGCACCAGATCGAGCAGGTGCCGGAGTGGTCGGTGGGCCGCCTGACCGCGGCTTCGCGCGATCCGGACGGGTTGCTGCACGCGGCGGCCACGCCGCGCCTGATGCAGGCCTACGCCATCGGCCGTTGACCCGCGCGGCGCGCGCTCCCCGTCCGCGGGAGCGCGCGCCGCCTGGCTTCTTGCGGCGCTCTGCCCGCATAGGGTATGTTTGTCCCATGACGCCATCCCACCAGAGTCCGGCAACAGCGGCTCGCTCCCTCACGGGACAAGAACCTCTTTTTATCGTCCTCAATACCGGATCGGGGCGCGGCGACGCGCAGGTCCTGCAGGACACGATCCGCCGCATCCTGGATGAAGCCGGCAGGCGCTACGAACTGATGCCCGTGGACGATCCGTCCCGGCTGACCGACGTGGCCCGCCAGGCCGTCGCGCGTGCGCAGAAAGAGCAGGGCGTGGTCATCGCGGCAGGCGGCGACGGCACGCTGAATGCCGTGGCGGGCACGGTGCTGGGCCAAGGCGTGCCGTTCGGCATCCTGCCGCAGGGCACCTTCAATTATTTTGGCCGCCGCTACGGGATTTCGCAGGATACCCAAGAGGCGCTGACCGGTTTCCTGCAAGGCAGCGTGCGGCCCGTGCAAGTCGGCCTGCTCAACGGCAGGCTGTTCCTTGTCAACGCCAGCCTGGGCCTGTATCCGCAATTGCTCGAAGACCGCGAAGCCTACAAGCAGCGCTTCGGCCGCAGGCGCTGGGTGGCGCTGTGGTCGGGACTGGTCACGCTGCTGCGCGGGGCGCGCCAGCTCGGTCTGCAGCTCGAATACGAGGGGCAGGCGCGCAGCCTGCGCTCGCCCACGCTGGTGGTGGGCAACAACAAGCTTCAGCTCGAACACATCGGCATCCCCTCCGAAGAACTCGACCGCAACCGGCTGGTCGCCATGGCCGCGCGGCCGGTCGGCACGCTGGCCCTGTATGGCCTGCTGCTGCGCGGCCTGCTCAGCCGGCTGGGCGATGCCGAGCATGTGATCAGCTTTGCCTTCGACCGCTTGACCGTGCATGTCCGCGGCCGGCGCAGGGTCAAGGTGGCGATGGATGGCGAGATTTCCTGGATGGATACGCCGCTCGAATTCAAGGTGGCCGCCGGATCGCTGCCGCTGGTGGTGCCGGCGGACTCCGATTATCTGGATCGCTCCTGATGGATCGCTCATGACGCGCATCCTGCATATATCCGATACCCATTTCGGCACGGAACGCAAACCCGTGGTCGAGGCCGTGCTGGATCTTGCCCGTTCGCTGGCGCCGGATCTGGTCGTACTCAGCGGCGATATCACGCAGCGGGCCCGGCGCGGGCAGTTCGCCGCCGCCCGCAGGTTCATCGAGCGCCTGTCGCTGCCCGTGCTGGCGGTGCCAGGAAATCACGACATCCCGCTGTTCAATGTGTTCGCGCGCGCCTTGAACCCCTACGGCAATTACAAGCGGGCCCTAGGTCCGATCCTCGAACCCGTGTTCGAGAACGCAGGCGTGCTGGCCATCGGCGTGAACTCCACGCGTCCGCGCCGCCACAAGGATGGCGAGATATCCGACGCGCAGATCGATCGGGTGGCCCAGCGGCTGCGCCAGGCGCGGCCCGGTCAGTTGCGCATCGTGGTGGCGCATCATCCGGTGCGCGCCAAGGTGGAATCGGATCTGTCCAATCTGCTGATCGGTCGCGAGCGCGCGCTGGCGGCGTGGGCGCGGGCGGGCGTCGACCTGGTGCTGGGCGGTCACATACACTTGCCCTACGTGCTGCCGCTGACCACTGCTTCGGGTCCGGCCGGGTGGATCGTCCAGGCCGGCACGGCCTGCTCGCACCGCGTGCGGGGCAGCATACCCAATTCGCTGGGTGTGATCACCCGTCAGGACCAGGACGGGACGCCGGTGTGCCATGTCGAGCGCTGGGATTACGCAGCCGGCACGCATGCGTTCACGCCGGTCGACAAGACCCTGGTCACGCTGTAGCGCTTTGCCGGCGGCCGGGCGCACTTTTCTTATTGATGGCAATTCATGATCGACGTCTACACGGCATGGGCCGCGGCCCATGCCCCGCATCTCTTTGTGGCGCTGCCGCTTCTGACCGGCGCGCTGGCGCTGCTTTTCGTCCGCGGCTACCTCAGGCTGCCGGCGGGCGGCCGCGGCATCCTGTTCGCGACGGCCACGTGCGCTTCGTTCGCGCTCTTTCTCGTGCTGGCCCAGGCGGTGGAGAGCCGGGGCGCGGTGGTGGCGTTCGACGGCGCGCTGGCCAATGCCCTGAGCATGTCGATGTCGACATCGCTGCTATGGCTGCTGTCCTGGTTCACTTACCTGGGCGACCGCAATCTTCTGACGGTGCTGAGCGTGCTGATGACGGTCTACCTGCTCTGGCGCGGCCAATGGCCCCTGGCGCTGTTCTGCGCCATCGCGACCGGCATGGGCGGCGCGCTCAACTGGCTGCTCAAGCACACCTTCGAGCGTGTGCGCCCGGAGCATGACCACGGCTACGCCAGCGCGGCGGGATGGAGTTTTCCCAGCGGGCACTCGTCGGCCTCCATGGCCGTGTACGGCACTGCCTGCTACCTGCTGTGGCGCCTGGCACCGCCGGCCTGGCGCATGCCGTGCGTGGCCATCGCGGCCGCGCTGATCATGGCGATCGGCCTGAGCCGCATCCTGCTGCAAGTGCATTTTGCGAGCGACGTGGCGGCGGGGCTGGCCGTCAGCCTGGGGTGGATGGCGCTTTGCGTCGCCGTGGTGGAACGCGTGCGCCCGTCAGGCGGAACGGCTCAAGGCATCCAATAACCGGGCTTCGGCGCCGACATCGCTGCTGACCGGCCAGGGCGCCGGCGCGTACCGTCCGCCCGCCCGGGTGATCGCACGGTCCAGCCGGAGCGCACGCTCGACGGACGGCGGATCCAGGTCGACAATCAGCTTGCCGGCGATGGGGGCGGTCACCTCGCCGTCGCTGAATCGTTCCAGCGTGCGGTCGATCTCCCGTTCGTGGGGCAGCGCCAGCACGATGGTGTCGGACTCCGCCAAGGCTTCGCGCGCGGACGTGGCCAGCGTGGCGCTGCCACGGAAGTCCTCGCAGCGCCCGGCCTCGATGTCGTAAAGCGTCAATGCGATGTCCGGCTCGGCCGCCAGCAGCCGCCGCGCGGCCCGCGTGCCAAGAGCGCCCATGCCGACGATGCTGACGCGCAGGCTCATGGCTTGGGCACCGACCACGTGCTCACGATATGGGCCACCGGCTCGTCCGAGCCTTCTCCGGTCAGGACAACCTCTCCGGCGGACAGCCGCCCAACCTTCAACAGCCGGGCATGGGCGTGAATCGCGCCCGCCGGGCTCTTGCGCAGGAAATTGATGGTCAGGCTGGCCGTGACCGCGTGGGCCTGTCCGGTCGCTCCCACCACCGCCGCATACATCGCCAGGTCCGCAAGCCCCATCAGCATGGGGCCGGCGACGATGCCGCCCAGGCGCTGGTGCATGTCCCGCGCGGGCAGCACCGCGTGCGCCGTGCCACGGCCGATTTCCAGCACGTCGATGCCCAGCAGCAACGAGAACGGATGCTGGTCGGCCAGCAGGATGTGAAAGTCGGTCAGGCTGATCAGAGGCGCGCCGGGCTGGGAGGCGAGGGCGGTTGCGGTCATCGTTGCTCCAAGGCGTCGCAGTAGTTGTCCAGCAGCGAGTCGGCTTGCTGGCCCAGGGATTTCAGCCGGTGGGTATGCAGCAGCAGCAACAGGCCCATCAGATAGGTGAAGGTGTTCATCTGTTCCGCCTCGATGGCCGCGGGCTCCCAGGATTTGGTGCGCTTCAAGGCCAGGCCGATGAGGTCGATGCATTGCCGCAACCGGGAGTTGAGCTTTTCATCCATGTCGCGGCCCAACCCGCGGGGGCCCAGCCCCTGGAACAGGTACATGCCCAGCGAGAAGTCGGTCTGCCGTCCGGCGTAATAGCCGAAAAAGGCACGGATGGCGTTGCGCGCGGCCGATTCGGGCGCGCTGGCGGAAACCGCGTCCGCCAGGTGCGCATGCAGCCGTTGCAGCGATTCGCCCAGCAGCACGCCATAGAGCGCTTCCTTGCCCGCGAACCACGGATAAATGGCGCCCGTGGTGCAGCCTGCCTCTTTGGCGATTGCCCGAATGGTGGTTTTTTCCAGCCCGTCGCGCTCGAAGACGCGCCGCGCGGCGTCGAGGATGATCTGGCGGCGCAGCGCACTCAGGCGTTCATTGCGGTCGGATCGAGGCGTGGGGGAGGGCATGGCGCATATCGGGATGTCGATGAGCCCAATAATATCGACGATTTTTATTAATAACAATGTTATTTGACCGTCCCGTGTATACGATGGAACACAGGGACCGGCCGGCCGTTGCCGCACCGGTTTGTCGCCAAATCCCGACAAAGCCGATAGTGAAAGAGGTTTGAAAGATCGGCTTCCAAATGGCCTCAATAATTGGGGGCAGGGCTGAAAGTCGCATGGTTGCGGCCTCGGCTTGTTTGACTAGGGAAAGCCCTAGCCTCGATCGAGAAGCATCAGCGCGATGTTGCAAGATCCCAACAAGCCTGTCGCAAACAAGCACTTTTCTGACGCCGACCGTAGCCATCCCCCCTGATTTTTGATGCAATAGCGTCAACTTCCCTTCGCGGAGTTAGGGGGGCGGCAGGCTGGTTTGCTGGATTGCTGCTCTTGTCACTCAAATCAACGGAGATTTCTTAAATGAAAAAGACTCTGCTCGCTGCCGCCCTGCTCGCCGGTTTTGCCGGTGTCGCCCAGGCAGAAACGTCTGTCACCCTGTACGGCATCATCGACACGGGCCTCGGCTACAACAAGATCAGCGGTGGTCCCGACGCTCTGAACGGTAGCCGTTTCGGCATGATCAACGGCGTCCAGAACGGTTCGCGCTGGGGTCTGCGTGGTTCGGAAGACCTGGGTGACGGCCTGCGCGCTGTTTTCCAACTGGAATCCGGCTTTGATTCGGGTAACGGCAAGTCCGGCCAAAACAGCCGCCTGTTCGGCCGTCAAGCCACCGTCGGTCTGGCCAGCGACAGCTGGGGCCAACTGGACTTCGGTCGCCAAACCAACATCGCGTCGAAGTACTTCGGCTCGATCGACCCGTTCGGCGCTGGCTTCGGTCAAGCTAACATCGGCGTTTCGCTGAGCGCTGCCAACACGAACCGCTACGACAACATGGTCATGTATCAGACCCCGTCGTTCAGCGGCTTCCAGTTCGGCATTGGTTACTCGTTCAATGCTGATGACCAGAATGCGGATCAAACCGGCTGGAAAACGGCTGACAACACCCGCGCCATCACGACCGGTCTGCGTTACGTGAACGGTCCTCTGAACGTCGCTTTCTCGTACGATCAGCTGAATGCCGCGAACAAGTCGGTGTTTGCTGACCAAGACGCCACCCCGCGTATGTACGCGCTCGGCGCTTCGTATGACTTCGAAGTTGTGAAGCTGGCCTTGGCCTATGCTCGCACGACCGACGGCTGGTTCGCTGGTCAAGGCACGAACACCGGCACCGGTTCCCTGAGCATCGGCACCAACATCTTTGCTGATGGCTTCAAGGCCAACTCGTACATGGTCGGCCTGTCCGCACCGATCGGCGGCGCAAGCAAGCTGTTCGGTTCGTGGCAAATGGTTGACCCCAGCAACGACCGTATCAACGGTGCTGAGACGATGAACGTCTACTCGCTGGGCTACACCTACGACCTGTCCAAGCGTACGAACCTGTACGCCTACGGTTCGTATGCCACCAACTACGCCTTCCTGGACGACATCAAGTCGACCGCCGTCGGCGTCGGTATCCGCCACCGCTTCTAATCCAATGCAGGGCGCAAGCCCTGTCTGGATTATTCAAAGCGAAAGCGTGCGAACGGGCCTCGGTCCGTTCGCATAAACCACCCTCCGGGGTGGTTTTTTTTATTCGCGGCTTGTTTTTTTGCTTCCGGAAGGTGCTTGTCAGCCGCGTGCTGTAAGCTGCGGCATCGCTCTCGAAAGCTGCGATTGTTCCATTTGAGGAATGCAGTCTTTCACCCGCTATTCAAGCTACAGAGTTCAGCCGGAAGTAACCACGCGAATGCTACAATCCTAAGGTTTGCGCATTTGACGGACGCCTGAATGAACCTGCAACAGTATTTTCCCGTCCTGCTGTTTATCGTAGTGGCCACCCTTATCGGGTTCGCGCTTCTAACGGCCGGCTCCCTCCTTGGCCCGCGGCGTCCTTACGCTGAGAAGCTGTCGCCCTATGAGTGCGGCTTCGAAGCTTTCGAAGACGCTCGCATGAAGTTTGACGTGCGCTACTACCTGGTGGCGATTCTGTTCATTCTTTTCGACCTGGAAATCGCGTTCCTGTTCCCGTGGGCCATTGCCCAGGGCACGGTCGGACTCGTCGGTTTCTGGACGGTCATGGTTTTCCTAGCCGTGTTGACCGTCGGCTTCATCTACGAATGGAAAAAGGGCGCGCTGGACTGGGAATAACCCGCCGGGTTTTTTCACAGCACGCTATCAGAGACGAATATGGCTATAGACGGCATTCTCAAGCAAGGGTTCATCACCACCAGCGCCGACAAGTTCCTTAACTGGGCTAAGACGGGCTCCATGTGGCCCATGACCTTCGGTCTGGCCTGTTGCGCGGTCGAGATGATGCACGCGGGCGCGGCCCGCTACGACCTGGACCAGTTCGGCATCATCTTCCGGCCCAGCCCCCGCCAGTCCGATCTGATGATCGTCGCCGGCACGCTGTGCAACAAGATGGCGCCGGCGCTGCGCAAGGTCTACGACCAGATGCCCGAGCCGCGCTGGGTGGTTTCCATGGGCTCCTGTGCCAATGGCGGCGGCTACTACCACTACTCGTATTCGGTGGTCCGTGGCTGCGATCGCATCGTACCGGTAGACGTCTACGTGCCGGGCTGCCCGCCCACGGCCGAGGCGCTGGTCTACGGCTTGCTGCAAATGCAGAACAAGATCCGTCTGACCAACACGATTGCGCGCTGATCGTTCGTCCGGTCCGATGGCAGGCTCAGCCGCCGCGGACCTTTCGAAACCAGCGTATCGGTTCACCTAAGCGTACAAGATGATGACCAGGCTCGAATCCCTGAAAAACAATTTGCAGACCACCCTCGGCGCGGATATTGCGCTGACCGAGGCGTTGGGCGAGCTGACGCTCGAAGTGCCGGCGGAACAATGGTTCGCCGTCTGCAACAAGCTGCGCACCGAAGCCGGCCTGCGCTTTGAAACCTGTATCGACCTCTGCGGCGTCGATTACCTGACGTGGGGCAATGGCACGCGCCAGCTCCCCGAGGAAGCGAACGTCCGGATCCACCGCTCGCGCTATGCCGTGGTGGCGCATCTGCTCTCCATCGAGAACAACTGGCGCCTGCGCGTGCGCACCTGGGCCGCCGACGACGAATTCCCCATCGTGGCCTCGCTGATGGAATGCTGGCCGACCGTGGGCTGGTTCGAGCGCGAAGCCTTCGATCTGTACGGCATCGTCTTCGAAGGCCATCCGGATCTGCGCCGCATCCTGACCGACTACGGCTTCATCGGCCATCCGTTCCGCAAGGACTTCCCGTTGTCGGGCACCGTCGAAATGCGCTACGACCCCGAACAGCGGCGCGTCATTTACCAGCCGGTCACGATCGATCCGCGCGAGATCACCCCGCGCGTGGTGCGCGAAGACACCTACGGCATGGGGCGTTGAATCATGGCAGATATCAAGAACTACACACTGAACTTCGGTCCTCAACACCCGGCCGCGCACGGCGTGCTGCGTCTGGTGCTGGAGCTTGACGGCGAAGTGATCCAACGCGCCGATCCGCACATCGGCCTGTTGCACCGCGCCACCGAGAAGCTGGCCGAACACAAGACCTACATCCAGGCGCTGCCCTACATGGACCGCCTGGACTACGTGTCCATGATGTGCAACGAGCACGCCTATGTCATGGCCATCGAGAAGCTGCTGGGCGTCGAAGCCCCGTTGCGCGCGCAGTACATCCGCGTGATGTTCGACGAGATCACCCGTCTCCTGAACCACCTGATGTCGCTGGGTTCGCACGCGCTGGACGTGGGCGCCATGGCGGTGTTCCTGTATGCCTTCCGTGAACGCGAAGACCTGATGGACTGCTACGAAGCGGTCTCGGGCGCGCGCATGCACGCTGCGTACTACCGCCCGGGCGGCGTCTACCGCGACCTGCCGGACACCATGCCGCAGTACGGCGACTCCAGCAAGTTCCGGGGCGACAAGGAAATGCGCATCATGAACGACGCGCGTTCGGGATCGCTGCTGGACTTCATCGAAGACTTCACCAACCGCTTCCCGGCTTGCGTCGACGAATACGAAACGCTGTTGACCGACAACCGCATCTGGAAGCAACGCCTGGTCGGCATCGGCGTGGTCGATCCCGAACGCGCGAAGGCACTGGGCTTCACCGGCCCGATGCTGCGCGGCTCGGGCGTGGCCTGGGACTTGCGCAAGACGCAACCCTACGAAGTCTACGATCTGCTCGATTTCGACATCCCCGTGGGTGTCAACGGCGACTGCTACGACCGCTATCTGGTCCGCATCGCCGAGATGCGCGAAAGCAATCGCATCATCCGCCAGTGCGTGGAATGGCTGCGCAACAACCCCGGCCCGGTCATGATCGAGAACCACAAGATCGCCCCGCCGTCGCGCACCGCCATGAAGACCAACATGGAAGAGCTGATTCATCACTTCAAGCTCTTCACTGAAGGCTTCCACGTGCCCCCGGGCGAGGCCTACGCCTCGGTGGAACACCCGAAGGGCGAATTCGGCATCTATCTGGTGTCGGATGGCGCCAACAAGCCTTACCGCCTGAAGATTCGGGCCCCCGGCTTTGTCCACCTGCAAGCGTTGGATGAAATGTCGCGCGGTCACATGATCGCCGACGCCGTCACCATCATTGGTACGCAGGACATCGTTTTCGGCGAAATCGATCGCTGATCCGCCCAGACAGTCACGAGCACGCCCGCATAACCCGGATTCAAACTATGCTGCTTTCCGAACAGGCCTACCAGAAAATCGACCGTGAACTCGCGAAGTTCCCGGCCGACCAGCGGCAGTCCGCCATCATGGCCTCGCTTGCCATCGCGCAAGAAGAGAAGGGCTGGTTGGCTACCGAAGTCATTGAAGATGTGGCCAACTACATTGGCGTTCCGCCCATCGCGGTCCAGGAAGTCGCCACTTTCTACAACATGTTCGACGTCAAGCCCGTCGGCAAGAACAAGATCGCCGTCTGCACGAACCTGCCCTGTGCCTTGCGCGATGGCGACCGTGCCGGCGAATACCTCAAGCGCAAGCTGGGCGTCGACTATCGTCAGACGACCGCCGACGGCCAGTTCACCCTGGTCGAAGGCGAGTGCATGGGCGCTTGCGGCGATTCCCCCGTGCTGATCGTGAACAACAAGCATATGTGCGTGCGCATGACCGACGAGAAGCTGGACGCGCTGGTCGCGGCCCTCAAGGTTGAAGGAGAGTCGGCATGAACGCGCCCGACCTTTACAAGCAGTTCGCGCAAGGGCTGGATCCCGACCCGCTGAACGACCCCTCCAATTCGATGTGCCTGCACGGCCGGCACATCCAGCCGCAGATCATGGCCGACGTCGACGGCGCCAACTGGCGCCTTGCCGACTACGTCAAGCGCGGCGGCTACGAAGCCCTGAAGAAGATCCTGACCACCGGCATGAAGCCGGAAGACGTGATCGCCGAAGTCAAGGCCTCGGGCCTGCGCGGCCGTGGCGGCGCGGGTTTCCCGACCGGCCTGAAGTGGAGCTTCATGCCGCGCGCGTTCCCGGGCCAGAAATACCTGGTCTGCAACTCCGACGAAGGCGAGCCCGGCACGTTCAAGGATCGCGACATCCTGCGCTTCAATCCGCACATCGTGATTGAAGGCATGGCGATCGCGGCCTACGCCATGGGCATCAGCGTCGGCTACAACTACATCCACGGCGAAATCTTCGAAGTCTACGAGCGCTTCGAGGAAGCCCTGGAAGAGGCGCGCGCCGCCGGTTTCCTGGGCGACCGGATCCTGGGTTCCGACTACAGCTTCCAGCTGCACGCGTTCCACGGTTATGGCGCCTACATCTGCGGCGAAGAAACCGCGCTGCTGGAGTCGCTGGAAGGCAAGAAGGGCCAGCCGCGCTTCAAGCCGCCGTTCCCGGCCAGCTTCGGCCTGTACGGCAAGCCCACCACGATCAACAACACGGAAACGTTCGCGGCCGTGCCGTGGATCATCCGCAACAGCGGCCAGGCCTACCTCGAAGTCGGCAAGCCGAACAACGGCGGCACCAAGCTGTTCTCGATCACCGGCGACGTCGAGCGTCCGGGCAACTACGAGATCCCGATGGGCACGCCGTTCTCGACCCTGCTGGAACTGGCGGGCGGCATGCGCGGCGGCAAGAAGCTGAAGGCGGTGATCCCTGGCGGATCGAGCGCGCCGGTGCTGCCTGCCGACGTCATCATGGAATGCACGATGGACTATGACTCCATCGCCAAGGCCGGCTCGATGCTGGGCTCGGGCGCCGTGATCGTCATGGACGAAACGCGCTGCATGGTGAAGTCGCTGCTGCGCCTGTCGTACTTCTATTTCGAGGAAAGCTGCGGCCAGTGCACGCCTTGCCGCGAAGGCACCGGCTGGCTCTACCGCATGGTGCACCGCATCGAAAACGGTCATGGCCGTCCGGAAGATCTGGAACTGCTGGACAACGTGGCAGCGAACATCATGGGCCGCACCATCTGCGCCCTCGGTGACGCCGCCGCCATGCCCGTCCGTGGCTTCCTCAAGCATTTTCGCGACGAATTCGCGCACCACATCGAGCATAAGTCTTGTGTGGTCCCGCAATATCTGTAGGTCTCAGGAACAGCAATGGTTGAACTAACCGTCGACGGCAACAAGGTCGAAGTGCCCGAAGGCAGCATGGTCATGCATGCCGCCCAGAAAGTCGGGCTTTACGTGCCGCATTTCTGCTACCACAAGAAACTGTCCATCGCGGCGAACTGCCGGATGTGCCTGGTTGAAGTGGAAAAAGCGCCCAAGGCGCTCCCCGCCTGCGCCACGCCCGTGACCAACGGCATGGTCGTCCACACCTGCTCTGAGAAGGCCCGCGCCGCTCAGAAGTCGGTGATGGAATTCTTGCTCATCAATCACCCGCTCGACTGCCCGATCTGCGATCAGGGCGGCGAATGCCAGTTGCAGGATCTGGCCGTGGGCTACGGCGGCTCTTCCTCGCGTTACCAAGAGGAAAAGCGCGTCGTCTTCCACAAGGACCTGGGTCCGCTGGTTTCCGCCGAGGAAATGAGCCGCTGCATCCACTGCACCCGTTGCGTGCGCTTCGGCCAGGAAATCGCCGGCGTGATGGAACTGGGCATGCTGGGCCGTGGCGAACACTCCGAGATCACGACCTTCGTGGGCCGCTCGATCGAGTCCGAACTGTCGGGCAACATGATCGACATCTGTCCGGTGGGCGCGCTGACCTCCAAGCCCTTCCGCTACAGCGCGCGCACCTGGGAACTGGCTCGCCGCCGTTCGGTCAGCCCGCACGACAGCCTGGGCGCCAACCTGGTGGTCCAGGTCAAGGGCGACCGCGTGATGCGCGTGGTTCCGTTCGAAGACGAAGCCGTCAACGAATGCTGGATCAGCGACCGCGACCGTTTCTCGTATGAAGGCCTGAACAGCGAAGACCGCCTGTCCGCTCCGATGATCAAGGGCACCGACGGCAAGTGGCAGGAAGCCTCCTGGGCCGACGCCCTGCAGGCCGTTGCCCAGGGTCTGTCGCGCGTTCGCGACAGCTTCGGCGCCGGCCAGATCGGCGCGCTGGCGTCCGAATACGCCACCACTGAAGAGTACGCGCTGCTGGGCCGCCTGGTCCGCGCGCTGGGTTCCGAGAACATCGACTTCCGCCTGCGTCAGACCGACCCGGCCTTTGATGCCGCGCTCACGGGCGCGCCGTGGCTGGGCATGCCCATCGCCGAACTCGACAACCTGGACCGCGTCCTGGTCGTGGGCTCGTTCCTGCGCAAGGATCACCCGCTGATGGCCCAGCGCCTGCGTCAGGCCGCCAAGCGCGGCACGCAGATCCTGATGGTCGACAGCGCCGCCGACGATCCCCTGATGCCCGTGACCGCTCGCGTCACGGTGGCGCCCTCCGAACTGGCGCGCGCGCTGGCCGAAGTGGCCGTCGCCCTGGCGCAAGCCAAGGACCAGTCCGTGCCGGCCGAGTTCGCCTCGGTCACGCCCGGCGAAAACGCCAAGCTCATCGCCGCCAGCCTGGCTTCCGGCGCCAACACCGCCGTGCTGATGGGCAATCTGGCCGTCGCCAGCGCCCAGGCATCGACGCTGGCCGCCAACGGCCGCGCCGTGGCCGATCTGGCCGGTGGCAAGTTCGGCTTCCTGACCTCGGGTGGCAACACCGTCGGCGGCTATCTCGCCGGCGCCGTGCCGGGCAAGGGCGGCAAGACCGCCGCCGCCATGCTGGCCGAGCCGCTCAAGGCCTACGTGGTGCTGCATGCCGAGCCGCTGCTGGACGCCGACAATGGCCAGCAGGCCATCGCCGCGCTGCGCGGCGCGCAGTTCGCGGTGGCGCTCACGCCTTACCGTTCGGCCGCGGCCGAGTGGGCCGACGTGATGCTGCCGGTGTCGCCTTTCACCGAAACTTCGGGCACCTTCGTCAACGCGCAAGGCCTGGCCCAGAGCTTCAAGGGCACGGTCACGCCGTTTGGCCAGACTCGTCCGGGCTGGAAGGTCCTGCGCGTGCTGGGCAACGTCCTGCATCTGGCTGGCTTCGACGACGAAACCTCCGAATCCGTGCGCGATGCCGCGCTGGCCGGTGGCATCGAAGGCCGCCTGTCGAACGACATCAAGGCTCCGCTTGGCCTGGGCCAGGCCGCCACCGGCCTGGAACGCGTGGCCGATGTGCCGATCTACCGGACCGACGCAATGGTCCGCCGTTCCGAGCCGCTGCAAGCCTCCCCGGCATCGAAGAAACCGGCTGCCGCCATGAACGGCCGCACGCTCACCAGCCTTGGCCTGACGGCCGGCGTCAAGGTGCGCGTGTCGGACGGACAGGGCGCCGTCGAACTCGAAACCGTGCAGGACGATGCCGTGGCCGATCGCGCCGTGCGTATCTCCGCAGCCTTTGAAAACACCGCAGCCCTGGGTGGCGCATTCGGTCAAATCAGCGTGGAGCGTGCCTGATGGAATGGCTCAATGTTCTTGAAAGCCACGGTCAGGCATTGCTGGGCCCGACGGTCTGGATGGTCCTCTGGACCCTCATCAAGATCGTGGTCATCGCCGTGCCCATCATTTTGTGCGTGGCGTACCTGACGTATTGGGAACGCAAGATGATTGGCGCCATGCACGTGCGCCTGGGTCCGAACCGCGTCGGTTTCAGGGGGCTCTTGCAGCCGTTTGCCGACGTGTTCAAGCTGCTGACCAAGGAAGTCATCGTTCCCAGCCAGGCCAACAAGGTGCTGTTCGTCGTGGCCCCCGTGGTCACGCTGATGCCCGCGCTGGCTGCCTGGGCGGTGGTGCCTTTCGGCCCGGACATCGTGCTGGCCAACGTCAACGCCGGCCTGCTGTACATCATGGCCATCACGTCCATCGGCGTGTACGGCGTGATCGTCGCCGGCTGGGCATCGAACTCCAAGTACGCCTTCCTGGGCGCGCTGCGCGCCTCGGCGCAGATGCTGTCGTATGAACTGGCCATCGGCTTCGTGCTGGTGACGGTGCTGCTGGTGTCCGGCAGCCTGAACATGTCCGAGATCGTGAATGTCCAGAACCGCGGCTGGTTTGCCGACAAGGGCCTGACGTTCATGTCCTGGAACTGGCTGCCGCTCTTGCCGCTGTTCGTGATCTACGTGATTTCGGCCGTTGCCGAAACCAACCGCCACCCGTTCGACGTGGTGGAAGGCGAATCGGAAATCGTGGCCGGCCACATGGTCGAGTACTCGGGCATGGCGTTCGCGCTGTTCTTCCTGGGCGAATACGCCAACATGATCTTGCTGTCGTGCATGGCATCGATCATGTTCCTGGGCGGCTGGGCTTCCCCGATCGATATCGCGCCGCTGACCTGGATTCCGGGTTGGATCTGGCTGGGTCTCAAGACATTCTTCGTGGTCTCGTTGTTTGTGTGGTTCCGGGCTTCGTTCCCGCGCTACCGCTACGACCAGATCATGCGCTTGGGCTGGAAAATCTTCATCCCGCTGACCGGCGTCTGGCTGGTCGTGGTGGCGATCTGGATGCAGACGCCCTGGAACATTTGGCGCTAAGCCGCCAAGCAGAGGCAGGATATGGAAGCGATCAAGGATTTCTTCGGCAGTTTGATGCTGACCGAATTGCTCAAGGGCATGCGCCTGACGGGCAAGTATTTTTTCAAGCGTAAGGTCACCTTGCGCTACCCCCAGGAAAAGACGCCGGCGTCGCCGCGTTTTCGTGGGCTGCATGCCTTGCGCCGCTACCCCAACGGGGAAGAGCGCTGCATCGCGTGCAAGCTGTGCGAAGCGGTGTGTCCGGCGCTGGCGATCACGATCGAGTCGGACCAGCGCGATGACGGCACCCGCCGCACCACGCGTTACGACATCGACCTGACCAAGTGCATTTTCTGCGGCTTCTGTGAGGAAAGCTGCCCCGTGGACTCGATCGTGGAAACGCATATCCACGAATACCACGGTGAAAAGCGCGGCGACCTGTATTTCACCAAAGACATGCTGCTCGCCGTGGGCGACCGCTACGAAGCCGACATCGCCCGCCGCCGGGCCGAAGACGCTCCTTACCGTTGAAGCCCAGGGTCTGATCCATGACTTTTACCACTGTCCTTTTTTACATACTGGCCGCCGTGCTGGTGATCGCGGCCTTCCGCGTGATCACCGCGCGCAGCGCGGTCACCGCGGTCCTGCACCTTATCCTGGCCTTCTCCAACGCAGCCATGCTGTGGATGCTGCTGGGCGCCGAGTTCCTCGCGTTGCTGCTGGTGCTGGTCTACGTGGGCGCCGTGATGGTGCTGTTCCTCTTCGTCGTGATGATGCTGGATATCCGCATGGATACCCTGCGCGTCGGCATGAAGACCTACCTGCCGCTCGGCCTGGTGATCGGTCTCGTGCTGGTGCTGGAGGTGTCCTTCGTGCTGGGCTCCATCTGGTATGGCGCGGGTCCGCAGGCGCCGGTCGCCAGCGACTACAACAACGCCCGCGCACTGGGCGAGGCGATGTACACGCAGTACGTCTACGCCGTTGAAGTCGGTGCCGCCCTGTTGCTGGTCGGCATGGTCGCCGCGATCGCGCTGACCCTGCGCCGCCGCCGCGACGTGAAGTACAACGACCCGGTCGCCGCTGTCCGCGTCCGCTCGAAGGACCGCTTCCGCATGGTGAGCATGCCCGCCCAGAGCGAGCGTGCCCAGGCCAAGCGTGACGCCTCGAACGGCATCGCCGCGCCCCAAGGAGAAAAAGAATGACGCTGACGCTGGCCCACTATCTGATCCTCGGGGCGATCCTGTTCGCGATCGGGATCTTCGGCATCTTCCTGAACCGCCGCAACCTGATCATTCTCCTGATGTCCATCGAGCTCGTGCTCCTGGCCGTCAACATGAACTTCGTGGCGTTCTCCAGCTGGTTCGGCGACACCGCCGGCCAGGTGTTCGTGTTCTTCATCCTGACCGTGGCCGCCGCCGAAGCGGCGATCGGCCTGGCCATCCTGGTGCTGCTGTTCCGCAACCTGAACACGATCAACGTTGACGAACTCGATCGCCTGAAGGGCTGACGGGGTATTGGAAGAAAATGTCTAGCTCACCCAATCTCTACCTGCTCATCGCGCTGGCACCGCTGGCCGGAGCAATCCTCGCGGGCCTTTTTGGCACCGGCTTTCTTGGCCGGCCCATCGGGCGCCGCGCCTCGCACGTCATCACCATTCTGGGCGTGCTCATCTCCGCCATCGGTTCGGTGGTGGTGCTGGCCGACGTGCTCAATGGCCTGCGCTTCGACGGCGCGGTCTACACCTGGAGCCTGATCGGCCAGACCAAGCTGGAAATCGGCTTCCTGATCGATCCGCTGTCGGCCATGATGATGGTCGTGGTGACCTCCGTGTCGCTGATGGTGCACATCTACACCATCGGCTACATGGCGGATGATCCCGGCTATCAACGCTTCTTCTCGTACATCTCGCTGTTCACGTTCTCCATGCTGATGCTGGTGATGTCGAACAACATGGTGCAGCTGTTCTTCGGCTGGGAAGCGGTGGGCCTGGTGTCGTACCTGCTGATCGGCTTCTGGTACACGCGCCCCACGGCGATCTTCGCCAACATGAAGGCATTCCTGATCAACCGCGTCGGCGACTTCGGCTTCGTCCTGGGCATCGGCCTGCTGTTCGCCTATGCCGGCACGATGCACTACGGTGAAGTCTTCGCGCAGGCCGACAAGCTGGCCACGATGACCTTGCCGGGTTCCGACTGGATGCTGCTGACGGTTGCCTGCATCTGCCTGTTCATCGGCGCCATGGGCAAATCGGCTCAGGTTCCGCTGCACGCCTGGCTGCCCGACTCGATGGAAGGCCCGACCCCGATCTCCGCGCTGATCCACGCCGCCACCATGGTGACGGCCGGCATCTTCATGGTCGCGCGTTTCTCGCCGCTGTTCGAGCTGTCGGACGTGGCGCTGTCGTTCATCATCGTGATCGGCGCCATCGGCGCACTGTTCCTGGGCATCCTGGGCATCATCCAGACCGACATCAAGCGCGTCGTCGCGTACTCCACGCTGTCGCAGCTGGGCTACATGACGGTTGCGCTGGGCGCCTCGGCCTACTCGGTGGCGATCTTCCACCTGATGACCCACGCGTTCTTCAAGGCCCTGCTGTTCCTGGGCGCGGGTTCGGTGATCATCGGCATGCACCATGACCAGGACATCCGCAACATGGGCGGCCTGCGCAAGTACATGCCCATCACCTGGATCACCTTCCTGCTGGGCACGCTGGCGCTGGTCGGCACGCCGTTCTTCTCGGGTTTCTACTCGAAGGAAAACATCATCGAAGCCGCTGGCCACGCAACGGTATGGGGCGCGAGCTTTGCCTACTACGCCGTGCTGATCGGCGTGTTCGTGACCTCGCTGTACTCGTTCCGCGTGTACTTCCTGGTCTTCCACGGCAAGGAACGTTTCGACACCAGCGATCATGGCCACGGCCACGATGCGCACGGTCACGACGACCATGGCCACGACGACCATGGCCACGGCCATCATGGCGGCAAGCCGCATGAATCGCCCTGGGTGGTCACGCTGCCGCTGGTTCTGCTGGCGATCCCGTCGGTGCTGATCGGCGCCTGGGCGGTCGACCCGATGCTGTTCGGCAAGTTCTTCGACGGCGCCATCAAGGTGCTGCCGCTGCAGCATCCCGCCATGCACGTGCTGAGCGAGGAATGGCACGGCTGGGTGGCCTATGGCCTGCACGCCTTCCGTACGCTGCCGTTCTGGCTGGTCGTCGCCGGGTTCGTCATTGCCTGGTACTGCTATCTGATCAATCCGAAGGTTCCGGCCGCGATCAAGTCGCGCCTGTCATTCGTGAACAAGGTGCTTGAGAACAAGTACTACGTGGACTGGGTCAACGAGCAGGTCATCGCGCGCGGCATGCGTTGCCTGGGCCGCGGCCTGTGGCAGACCGGCGACCGCGGCATCATCGACGGCCTCCTGATCAACGGTAGCGCCCGCTTGGTGGGTTGGGTGGCCGCGGTCAGCCGTCACCTGCAGTCCGGCTTCATCTATCACTACGCGTTCGCAATGATCATCGGCGTCATGGCGCTGGTGACTTTCTTTGTGCTGATTCCCCAATGATGGCAAGCGAGATGGCATCCAACACTTTCCCCTGGCTCACGCTTGCGATCTTCGTCCCGATCGTATTCGGCCTGCTGGTGCTGGCGGTGGGCCGTGACGACCGTCCCGGCCTGACGCGCGGCCTGTCGCTCGTCGGCGCAATCGCCGGTTTCGTCGTCACGATCCCGCTCTACACCGGTTTCGATTCTTCCACGGCCGCCATGCAGTTCGTGGAGAAGGCCTCCTGGATCGAGGCCTTCAACGTCAATTACCACCTGGGCATCGACGGCATCTCGATGTGGTTCGTCCTCCTGACCGCCTTCATCACGATCATCGTGGTGCTGGCCGGCTGGGAAGTCATCACCAGCCGCGTCGCCCAATATATGGCCGCCTTCCTGATCCTCTCGGGTCTGATGGTGGGCGTGTTCTGCGCGCTGGACGGCATGCTGTTCTATGTGTTCTTCGAAGCCACCCTGATCCCGATGTACATCATCATCGGCGTCTGGGGCGGCGCGAACCGCGTGTATGCGGCGTTCAAGTTCTTCCTGTACACGCTGATGGGCTCGCTCCTGACGCTGGTTGCTTTCGTCTACCTCTGGCATGCCTCGGGCGGTTCGTTCGACATCCTGACGTGGCAGCAGACCAAGCTGGGCTTCACCCCGCAGGTCCTGATCTTCGTGGCGCTGCTGGCGGCCTTCGCCGTCAAGGTGCCGATGTGGCCGGTCCACACGTGGTTGCCGGATGCTCACGTGGAAGCGCCCACGGGCGGCTCCATCGTGCTGGCCGCGATCATGCTGAAGCTGGGCGCATACGGTTTCCTGCGCTTCTCGCTGCCGATCGCCCCCGACGCCTCGCACAGCCTGGCCGGCATGATGATCACGCTGTCGCTGATCGCCGTGATCTACATCGGCCTGGTCGCGATCGTCCAGGACGACATGAAGAAACTGGTGGCCTATTCGTCCGTCGCCCACATGGGCTTCGTGACGCTGGGTTTCTTCATCTTCAACACGGCGGGCGTCGAAGGCGCCATCGTGCAGATGATCTCCCACGGCTTCGTGTCCGGCGCCATGTTCATGTGTATCGGCGTACTGTATGACCGCATGCACTCGCGCCGCATCGCCGACTACGGCGGCGTGGTCAACGTGATGCCGCGCTTCGCGACGTTCTTCATCCTGTTCTCGATGGCCAATAGCGGCCTGCCGGCCACCAGCGGGTTCGTCGGCGAATTCATGGTGATCATGGGCGCGGTGCAGCACAATTTCTGGATCGGCCTGCTGGCCGCCACCGCCCTGATCCTGGGCGCCGCGTATTCGCTGTGGATGGTCAAGCGTGTGGTCCTGGGCGATGTCGCCAATGACCACGTGCGCGCACTGACCGATATCAACCGCCGCGAATTCGTGATTCTTGGCGTGATGGCGATCGCCGTGTTGTACATGGGGATCTATCCCAAGCCCTTTACCGACGTGATGCACGTGTCGGTCGAGGCCCTGCTGCAACACGTTGCCGTCTCGAAACTGTAAGACAAGACAATGATGCAATCCCAAATCGATTTCGCCCTGGCGACGCCGGAAATCCTCCTGCTGGTTTTCGGCCTGGCTATCCTGCTCGTCGACGCGGTCAGCAATCACCCCGAGCGCAAACCGACGTTCCTGCTGACCATGCTTGCCCTGGGCGTGCTGACCGTCGTGTCGGCCGTGCAGTGGAAGAATGGCGTTGCGGGCTCGACCTTCAACGGCCTGTACGTCACCGACGACCTGTCGCATCTGCTGAAGATCGCTTCCTATATCGCGGTGGCGGTCACGCTGATCTACGGCCGCGTCTATGCGCAGGTGCGTGACATGCTCAAGGGCGGCGAACTCTACGTCCTGACGCTGTTCGCGCTGCTGGGCCAGATGGTCATGATTTCCTCCGGGAACCTCATTTCGATCTACCTGGGCCTGGAGCTCATGTCGCTGGCGCTGTACGCGCTGATCGCATTGCGCCGCGACGATGTCGTGGCCACCGAAGCCGCCATGAAGTACTTCGTGCTGGGCGCGCTGGCCTCGGGCTTCCTGCTGTACGGCATGTCCATGATCTACGGCGCCACGGGTCACCTCGACCTGACCGAAGTGTCCAAGGTCATCGCCGCCGGCCGTGCCGAGAAGATGGCGCTGGTGTTCGGCATTGTGTTCCTGGTGGCCGGCCTTGCGTTCAAGCTGGGCGCAGTGCCGTTCCACATGTGGGTGCCGGACGTCTACCAGGGCTCGCCGACCGCGGTCACGCTGATCCTGGGCGGCGCGCCGAAGCTGGCGGCCTTCGCCATCACGCTGCGCCTGCTGGTCGACAGCCTGCACGGCCTCGCCGCCGACTGGCAGCCGATGCTGATGATCCTGGCGGTGCTGTCGCTGGCCATCGGCAACCTGACCGCCATTGCGCAGACCAACTTCAAGCGCATGCTGGCCTACTCGACCATCTCGCACATGGGCTTCGTGCTCCTGGGCCTGATGTCGGGCGCGGTGGCGGGCAAGCCGGAACTGTCTTCGGCCGCCTACGGCGCGTCGCTGTTCTACATGCTGACCTACGTGCTGACCACGCTTGCCAGCTTCGGCATCGTGCTGCTGCTGTCGCGCCAGGGCTTCGAGTGCGAGCACATCGACGACCTGAAGGGCCTGAACCGCCGCAGCCCGTGGCATGCCGCCATCGTGCTGCTGCTGATGTTCTCGCTGGCCGGCATTCCGCCGCTGGTGGGCTTCTACGCCAAGCTGGCGGTGCTGCAGGCGCTGATCAGCGCCGGCCACGTCACGCTGGCCGTGATCGCGGTGATGTTCTCGCTGATCGGTGCGTTCTACTACCTGCGTGTGGTCAAGGTCGTGTACTTCGACGAGCCGGCGGCCGACGCCGCGCCCATGGTGGCGACCTGCGCCCAGCGCGGCGTGCTGTCGGTCAACGGCGCCTTGATCCTGGTGCTGGGCCTGTTGCCTGGCGGCCTGATGGCGCTGTGCGTGCAGGCCATCCGCTCGTCGCTCAGCCTGTAAGGGACGGATAGCAGCCATGAACCAGACGTTGGCGGTATGGCTGTTGATCGCGCTGGCGCTCGTCAGCGCGAATCTTCCTTTCCTGACCGAACGGGTGTTCGCCGTGTTGCCCTGGAAGCAGGGCGGGGCGGCGGCGGTCAAACCGCTCTGGATGCGGCTGATCGAGGTGCTGGCGTTCTACGCCATCGTCGGCGCGCTGGGATTTGCGTTCGAATCCACGTTGGGCAACCGCTTTGCCCAGACCTGGGAGTTCTACGCGATCACGCTCAGCCTGTTCCTCGTGCTGGCGTATCCGGGCTTCGTGTATCGCTATTTGTTCAAGCGGCACCCACGCTTGCGTGCCTGAAGGCCCGCCAATGCCATAAACGCCCCGCCAGGGGCGTTTTTTTTGTCTGTTCAAGGATTCAGCCAGACCGCCGTCCAAACGTTCTGGAGGGCGTTTTAAGGGCTTCCCCGGGGGGCGAGGCAGAACGGGAATCGGCAAGGAAAATCAACTAATCCCGCGGCTGCCGACCCAGTCCTATCAGGTTTCGCTATTCGCCTATTTTTTTTGGGAATACGGCTTAACAAGTGTTGTTTTTTTCATGTTTTGGGCCGTTCGTTCAGGTTTCATTCAGTCGTCATGATCACAATCGCAAACGATAAAAAAACAAGAATCGTTGCTATTCACATTTTGGAGAAGCTGGTTTGAAGCCCCAAGACTCGTATTCGCTGAATACGCTCACTACCTCCCTTGCCGCCGCCATCGCGGCGCCCGCCCTGTTCATAAGCCCCTACGCCGCGGCGCAGTCCGCCGACGCGGGCGTGACGCAGCTATCGCCGGTCCGAGTGGAGGGAGAGGGATCTTCCTACCAGACGTCTACGGCGCAGTCGCCGAAGATGACCGCGCCTCTGCTGGACACGCCGCGCACCGTTCAGGTCGTGCCGAGGCAGGTGATCCAGGACCAGGCCGCATCGTCGCTGCAGGACGTGCTGCGCAACTCGCCGGGCATCACGTTCGGCGCGGGCGAGGGCGGCCGTCCGGGCGGCGACCTGCCCATCATCCGCGGCCAGAACTCCGCGGGCAGCATTTTCCTGGACGGTATCCGCGATTCCAGCACGCAGGTGCGCGATACGTTCAACCTTGAGCAGGTGGAGATCATCAAGGGGCCGGACTCGGTGTACTCCGGCCGTGGCGGTGCGGGCGGCAGCATCAACATGGTCAGCAAGGCGCCGAAGGCGACGGATTTCACCGAAGCTACCGCGCAAATCGGCACGGACAACAATTACCGCGCCACGATAGACAGCAACTGGCGCCTGGACGACAAGGCCGCGTTCCGCCTGAACGTGATGGGCAACAAGGGCGACGTGCCCGGCCGCGACAACGCCGTGGACTTCGAACGCTGGGGCGTGGCGCCCTCGCTGATGCTGGGGGTGGGCACGCCCACGCGCATCACGCTCAGCTATTACCACTATCAAGACGACAGCATGCCCGATTACTCCATTCCGTATGACCCGAACACGGGTCAGCCGGTGACGGAGACGATGGGCGTTAGCCGCAAGTCGTTCTACGGACTGACCGGCCGGGATTTCATGAAAACCCGCGACGACGTCGTGACGGCTGACTTCCAGCACGATTTTTCCGACAAGCTGCAGTTGCGCAACGTGATCCGGTATGGCCGTGGCACCACCGATTTCGCGGCGACGAACCCGGACGACAGCAAGGGTAACGTGCCCAATGGCCTGGTCTATCGTTCGCTCAAGTCGGGTTACTACGTCACCAAGAGCTTTGCGAACCAGACGGACCTGACGGGCGAATTCGAAACCG